>JABAHR010004526.1_pt5 | contig 17500 bp, 17 predicted proteins | sample 7062101 | NCBI WGS metagenome assembly JABAHR01 (sample SAMN14534553, study PRJNA622989) | marine sediment metagenome | biome: marine biome [ENVO:00000428]; feature: marine pelagic biome [ENVO:01000023]; material: deep marine sediment [ENVO:00002113] | place: India: Gulf of Kutch | collected... | reverse complement strand
GCTGTAGTACATGTCGAACTCGACCGGATGGGTGGTCATGCGCAGGCGCGTGACTTCCTCCATCTTCAGCTCGATGTAGCCGTCGATCATGTCGTCGGAGAACACCCCGCCCGCGGTCAGGAACTTGCGGTCGGCATCGAGCGCATCCAGTGCCTGGTCCAGCGAACTGCACACGGTCGGGATCGTCTTCTCCTCTTCCGGCGGCAGGTCGTACAGGTCCTTGTCCATGGCGGGGCCCGGATCGATCTTGTTCTTGATGCCGTCGAGACCGGCCATCAGCATGGCCGCGAAACACAGGTACGGGTTGCCGTTGGAATCCGGGAAACGCACCTCGATACGACGTCCCTTCGGATTCGACTCGAACGGGATACGCACGGAAGCCGAGCGGTTGCGTGCCGAGTAGGCCAGCATCACCGGCGCCTCGAAGCCCGGCACCAGGCGCTTGTAGCTGTTGGTGGTGGCGTTGGTGAAGGCGTTCAGTGCCCGGGCGTGCTTGAAGATGCCACCGATGTAGTACAGCGCCTGCTGCGACAGGCCGCCGTACTTGTTGCCGGTAAAGATGTTCTTGCCGGCCTTGGCCAGGGACTGGTGCACGTGCATGCCGCTGCCGTTGTCGCCCACCAGCGGCTTCGGCATGAAGGTGGCCGTCTTGCCGTAGCCGTGGGCAACGTTGTGCACCACGTATTTCAGGATCTGGTTCTGGTCGGCACGCTTCACCAGGGTGTCGAAACGGGTGCCGATTTCGCACTGGCCGGCAGTCGCCACTTCGTGGTGGTGCACCTCGACCGGTACGCCCATTTCCTCCAGTGCCAGGCACATGGCGCCACGCAGGTCGTGCAGGGAGTCGACCGGCGGCACCGGGAAATAACCGCCCTTGACGGTCGGGCGGTGACCGATATTGCCGTCCTCGTAGACACGCTCGGCGTTCCAGTGGGCTTCATCGGAATCCACCTTGCAGAACGAGCCGCTCATGTCGGCACCCCAGCGCACGTCATCCAGCACGAAGAATTCCGGCTCCGGACCGAAGTAGGCGGTGTCGGCGATGCCGGTGGACTTCAGGTAGGCCTCGGCGCGCTTGGCCAGCGAGCGCGGATCGCGTTCATAGCCCTTCATGGTGGTCGGTTCGAGGATGTCGCAGCGCAGGTTCAGGGTCGGTTCATCGCTGAACAGGTCCATTACCGCCGTGTCGGTATCCGGCATCAGGACCATGTCCGACTCGTTGATACCCTTCCAGCCCGCGATGCTGGAACCGTCAAACATCTTGCCGCCGCTGAAAAAGTCGGCCTTGATCACGCTGGCCGGAATGCTTACATGCTGTTCCTTGCCGATGGTATCGGTAAAACGCAGGTCAACGTACTTGACGCCGTTGTCCTTCATCATCTTCATCACTTTGGTTGCAGACATTACAACTCCTCCAGAAAGTACCGCGCAAAAAAAATCACCCGCCGTACCTGCGCTGCGCACTGCACGACGGCCTTGAAAATCTTTCGATTCCTGACCAGTCAGAAAGCACGAATTATGCCACGCCGAAATCACGCGGCATATGTCTACATTTCATGGAGTTATATTAGTGCGCCCTGATGTGTGCGCACTATTATGGTGCGTATAACGGCCGGTGTGCGCCATTATGGTGCACTTCATGCGCTGAAATAGACCGCCACCTCACCGATGTCCTCGATCCGCCTGGCGCCGGCACGAATCGAGTCGGACAACCCGGCAAGCTCTGCGGCCGGGCGCACCGGGCCTTCCAGGAACACATCGACATGCACCTTGCCGTCGAGGTAGTGCAGCACCACCTTGCGGATGTACGGCTCGATCCCCAGCGGCCGCCACTGCTCATGCAAGCGCCGCAGCATCTCGTCACGCAGCGGCAGGTGGTCGCAGGGCGAGGTCAGTTCATCGTCTTCCGGGTCGATGTGCACGGTGACATCCGCGACCTGTTCCATCTCGCTGATCAGTCGGGCACGCACCCGCTCGCCGATCTGGTGTCCCTCGGACACGCTCAGGGCAGGGTCGACCAGGATATGCACGTCGACCAGCGCATCACTGCCACTGTGCCGGGTGCGCAGCATGTGGCAGGTACGCACGCCATCCACCGCCAGGATGTTCTGGCGGATGTTTTCCACCAGTTCCGGTTCCAGCGCGGTATCGATCAGCTCCTGCAGGCTCTTCCACAGCAGGTCCCAGCCGATCTTGGCGATCATCAATGCCACACCGATGGCACCGACGGCGTCCAGCCAGGGGATACCCACCATGGCACCACCGACACCGACCACCACGATGATCGAGGAAATTGCGTCACTGCGGCTGTGCCAGGCGTTGGCGTGCAGCATCTTGGAGCGCAGGCGGTGCGCCACCCGCGCGGTGTACTGGTAGATGGCTTCCTTCGATGCCACCGATACGAGCGCCACGGCCAGCGCGGCCGGCCCCGGGTGCAGCAGGGTTTCCGGCTCCAGCAGGCGGCGCACGGCATCGAAACAGATGCCGAAGGCGACCGCCGCCAGCGCCATCCCGAGCGCCACGGTGGCAACCGTCTCGATGCGCCCGTGACCGTACGGGTGTTCGGTATCGGCTTCGCGATGCGCATGCTTGGCGGCAAACAGCACCAGGAAATCGGTCGCCAGGTCGGAGAGCGAGTGCAGGCCGTCGGCGATCAGCGCCTGTGAACTGGCCAGCACGCCATACAGCAGCTTGACCACGCCGAGCAGCAGGTCGATGACCGACCCGATCAGCGTGACCTTGCGTATCTCACGGTAACGCGCATCGCGCGGGTCGGGCAGATGGGTATGGCTCATGGCTTGCCTTCCGTGTCGCCCACACTGATGCCGATCACGATATCACGGCCATCCTGGCGGATCTCGCCGACCGCATGACCATGGACGCGGCACCACGCGGGGATGTCGTGGATCGCGCCCGGGTCCGTGCACAGCACCCGCAGCTCGTCTCCCGGTCGGCATTCCGCGACGGCATCCTGGGTGCGGATGACGGGCATCGGACAGAGCAGGTTGCGCGCATCAACAACCCGTACACTCACAGATACCACTCCTGTGGAATATCATCCGCCGGCATGGGAACCACGTCCAGGCTGCGCGGTGCACCGTTTGCATCGGTGACCTGCACCGTTACCCGTGCCGCGTCCCGTCCCTTGCTGAAACGCGCGGTCAGGCGTGCCGCGAGTTCGATATCCGCGCTGTCCAGCTCGCCGTCGAGCAGCACCAGCGGGCCGACATGACTGGTCGGTATCAGGTGTACAAAGCGTTTCCGGTAACCCTCGAGAAAGCGGTTTTCGCCCTCCTCGCGGCCGATAATCATCTTGAAGTGCGGACGCGGCCGCAGGTGGCGCCCCACTTTCAGCAGCATGATGTCGTCCAGTTCGTATTGCTTGCTGCCGCGGCTGTTCCAGAGGTCTTCCAGCTTCACCGCGTACTGGCTGTCGGTCAGGAAACAGCAGCCGCCGGCCGGTTGTGCAAAGTCCTCGAAACCGTATCCGGCGGCCAGCGCAATCTGCGGCTTGCGGGAACGGCCACTGAAACCATGCAGCCTGTCGCGGTCCAGCCAGCCCTGTTTCTCCGGCAGCGTCGGCGGCAGGTTCTTTGCGCACAGCGGCCGCACCAGGCGTTCATCGGCACCGGAATCACGCGCGATGACCGGCATGGTGTCCTTGCGCTGCGACATGGGGCGCTGGCCGATGACCTCGCCGGTGATGATGAAGTCGAAGCCGTGCTCGGTCATCCACTGCCGCGCCTTGTTGACCATGAAAATCTTGCAGTCGAGGCAGGGATTGAGATTCGCACCGTAGCCGTGTTTCGGATTGATGACGATGTCCTTGTACTCCTCGATGATATCGATGATGTGCAGCCGGATACCGAGCTGCTCGGCCGACCACAGTGCGTTGTTGCGCTTGGCCTTGTCCCGGTCCTGTTTGCGGATGGCGTGGGTATGGCCCTCGACGCAGAAGCCGGTGAAGAAATTGATACCTTCGACATGGATACCCTGGTCCATGACCACGCGTGCGGCCAGCAGCGAGTCGAGACCGCCTGAGATCAGTGCAACAGCTTTACGGGGACCTGCCATAGTGAGAGGAGCATGCGGAATTGCGGAAACATCCACATTCTACCTTATTGCGGACAGCTCCGCGCAGCAGGCCGCCTCAGTGGCTGGTGTCCGGACCCGGCACCGGCAAGACATCGTCCCCGCACAACTGCCGGTAACAGCGCCGGCTGCCGGTATCCTGCCAGAGTTCCAGGGCCTGGATCGGTGTCAGCAGCGTCTGGCCACCAAGCCCGCGCATGGCATGCAGGACATCCGTCAGCACGACGAAGGCCTCGGAGAGATTGCCATACACCCGTGCCCAGCCACGGTCGAGTACGTCCGACAGCTGACGATAGGATGCGCGTCCCATGTTGATGAAGTAGCTGATGCGGACCAGACGGCGTTCGGCCAGTTGCGGAAACAGCCCGGAAAACAGCAGGCAATGATCGCCCACGTCACGCAGGCGGTCGATGCGGCCGGCCCCCGCGGCATGGCAGGTAGTCAGGTAGTCCGCGGCGATGATGCGCGCGGTACAGTGTGGATTATCGGTAAAACGCATCAGCAGAAATACCAGATAGCTCTCCAGCGTCTCGTCGAGATGGTAATCACAGGCCGCCTGTGCCTCCTGCACGAGGGTCTGCCATTGCGCAACGGATGTGGGTTCCAGGATGATCCGTGTCATACCGTTCCTCCGCCGGGATACAGGCCGGTTGTCGACCATTTCCGCTGGCCGCTTGAATCGCGGCGTATCCGGCTTGCTTCCAGCTATACCATAAAATTCCCCGGCATGTCCCGGTTTGCCATTCAAATCTGTAGCCAAAACGGGAGCTTGGGAATTCAACAGGCCTCGGGCTATACTGCCGTGCCGGCCATTGCAGCGACCCGAAACCGTGCCAGAAACAGCAACAACCTTTCAGGACCTGATCCTTGCCCTGCAGCGCTACTGGGCCCGCCAGGGCTGCGCCCTGCTGCAGCCCTACGACATGGAGGTCGGCGCCGGCACCTTTCACCCGGCCACCTTCCTGCGCGCCATCGGCCCGGAGCCCTGGCGCGCCGCCTACGTGCAACCGTCGCGGCGGCCGACCGACGGCCGTTACGGTGAAAACCCGAACCGGCTGCAGCACTACTACCAGTTCCAGGTGGTGCTGAAACCCTCACCGCCGGACATCCAGGATCTGTACCTGGGTTCGCTGCGCGAGCTGGGCATCGACACCCTGGTACACGATGTGCGTTTCGTCGAGGACAACTGGGAGTCCCCGACCCTCGGGGCCTGGGGACTGGGCTGGGAGGTCTGGCTGAACGGCATGGAAGTCACCCAGTTCACCTATTTCCAGCAGGTCGGCGGTCTGGAATGCCGGCCGGTGACCGGCGAGATCACCTACGGCCTGGAACGCATCGCCATGTACCTGCAGGAGGTGGAGAGCGTGTTCGACCTGGTCTGGACACAAGGCCCGGACGGCGCGGTGAGCTACGGTGACGTGTACCACCAGAACGAGGTCGAGATGTCGGCCTATAACTTCGAGCACGCCGATGTCGAGTCCCTGCTCGCTTGGTTCGATGTTTGCGAACGCGAGAGCAGCCGGCTGATCGAGGCAGGACTGCCGCTGCCTGCCTATGAAATGGTGCTCAGGGCCTCGCATACCTTCAACCTGCTCGATGCGCGCAGCGCCATCTCGGTCACGGAACGCCAGCGCTACATACTGCGCGTGCGCACNNCGGAGGCCACTGCATGAGCGAAGCGCAGGACCTGCTGTTTGAAATCGGCACGGAGGAACTGCCACCGGGATCACTGCGCCGGATGCGCGATGCGCTGTGCACCGCCATCGACACACTGCTGGATGAAAACCACCTGGCACACGGCACCTGCAAGTCCTATGCAACACCGCGCCGGCTCGCGGTGCTGGTGCATGATGTACCGCAAAGTCAGCCGGACCGGGAAGTCACGCGACGCGGCCCGGCACTGGGCGCCGCCTTCGACGCGGACGGCAACCCGACCAAACCGGCCGAAGGCTTTGCGCGTTCCTGCGGTGTCGGTGTCGGGGAGCTCGACAGGCTGGAAACCGACAAGGGCGCCTGGCTGGTCTACCGGGCCACCGAGACCGGCAAACCGGCGAGCGAAATGATTCCGGAAATCATCGAGCGCGCGCTCAGGGCCATCCCGGTCGCACGCCGCATGCGCTGGGGCGATGCGGATTTCGAATTCGTGCGCCCGGTGCACTGGGTGGTACTGATGCTGGGTGACAGGACAGTGCCTGCACAGATCCTCGGGCACGCGAGCGACCGCTACACGCGCGGACACCGTTTTCACAACAACGCCCCCATCGCGATCGGGACACCGGCGGATTACGCACAGCTGCTGCAGACACAGGGTCACGTGATCGCCGACATGGAACAGCGCCGCGACTCGATCCGCACCCAGGCCAGCGAGGCCGGCGCGGCGCTGGGCGGCACGACCCTGATCGATGACGAGCTGCTTGATGAAGTGACGGCGCTGGTGGAGTGGCCGGTTGCGATCACCGGCGGCTTTGACAGGCGCTTCCTGGACGTTCCGTCCGAGGCACTGGTCTCCAGCATGCAGGACCACCAGAAGTTTTTCCCGGTCACCGATGCGCATGGACAGCTGATGCCGAACTTCGTCACCATTGCCAATATTGCCAGCGCTGACCCCGACCAGGTACAGGCCGGCAACGAGCGCGTGATCCGCCCGCGCCTGGAAGATGCCGTATTTTTCTGGAACCAGGACCGCAAGCAGTCGCTGGAAAGCCGCGCCGCGCAACTGGATGGCATGACGTTCCAGAAACAGCTCGGCTCGCTGGGCGACAAGCAACGGCGGGTGACGTCACTGGCCGAGTACATAGCCGCCGCGCTGGGTGCCGATGTGACACTGGCACACCGTGCGGCCACCCTCGGCAAGTGTGACCTGGTTACCAGCATGGTATTCGAGTTCCCGGAACTGCAGGGCATCATGGGGCGTTACTATGCACTGCACGATGGCGAGGCAGAGGCCGTTGCGGTGGCACTGGATGAACAGTATCAGCCGCGCCATGCCGGCGATGCCCTGCCGGCGTCACCCGTTGGCCAGGTGCTGGCGATCGCCGAGCGTCTCGACACCCTGGTCGGCATCTTTGCCATCGGCCAGTCACCCAGCGGTGACAAGGATCCGTTCGCACTGCGTCGTGCGGCGCTCGGTGTGATGCGCATCATCATCGAATGCAGACTGGACCTCGACCTGCACGAGCTGATCGAGCATGCAAGCGGGCTGTTCCCGAAACAGATCGGCGCCGCAGCAGTCAGCGACGAACTGTTTGCCTTCATGATGGAGCGCCTGCGCAGCTGGTACCAGGAGGCGGGATACGAAACACCGCTGTTTGATGCCGTGCTGGCGCGCCGGCCGACACGGCCGCTGGATTTCGACAGCCGCATGCAGGCCGTGAGGGCGTTCCGCGAGCTGCCTGAATCATCCAGCCTGGCGGCCGCCAACAAGCGTATACGCAATATCCTGCGCAAGGCGGAAACAGCAGTCCCGGAACAGTACCGCCAGGATTTGCTGGTCGAGCCGGCCGAGCAGGCGCTGGCCGGCGCCATCGCCAGCCAGTCCGAGTCCGTTGAACCGCTGTTCGAACAGCGTGAGTACACCCGCGCACTGAGCCAGCTGGCCGGCCTGCAGGCCCCGGTCGATCATTTCTTCGATGACGTCATGGTGATGGCCGATGACCTGGCACTGCGCGATAACCGCCTGGCGCTGCTCAACACGCTGTCCACGCTGTTCCTGCAGGTCGCGGATATTTCACTGTTACAGTCATAGCAAGCATGCCATGGCCGATGCACCACGCGGAGCAAGCAGCCCATGAATGAAACGGATTCCTATACACACATGCTGGCAGCCGTGCAGGCCTTTCACGACAAGCACGACTTCAGGAATACCGGCGGCGAGGAACTCGCCTACCGCATTGCGCTGATGGCCGAGGAGCTGGGCGAGATCTCTGCCTGTGTAACCAAGGGCAAGGACCGGCACAAGCTGGCCGAGGAGTGCGCAGACCTGTTCATCCTGCTGCTGGGCACCGCCATTGCAGCCGACTTTGACCTCAGGTCGGCATTCTGGGACAAGATGAAAAAACTCGATGAGCGCGAATCGCGCATGGTCAACGGGCGCATCCGCGTTTCCGAGTTCAGGGACAGCTGATGCAGATCGCGATTCTTGACCGTGACGGTGTGATCAACGAGCTAGCGGATGACTGTATCCGTTCACCGCGTGAATGGCGCCCGATCCGTGGCAGCCTGGAAGCGATTGCGCGCCTGAACCGTGCCGGCTGGCGCGTGGTCGTGGCCATGAACCAGCCGGAGCTCGCCAGCGGGCAGTGCGATCTCGATACCATGGCACGCATCAATGACGCCATGCACCGCAGCGTCAAGGCATCCGGCGGGGTGATCGATGCCGTGTTTTTCTGTCCGCATGCCCCCACGGCCAGGTGCGACTGCCACAAGCCGGCACCCGGCCTGCTGCTGGACATTGCACGACGTTTGCGCATCAGGCTTGAAACGGTACCCGTGATCGGCGACTCGCTGAGCGATATCCAGGCTGCCCAGGCAGCCGGCGCCAGTCCGATACTGGTAAAAACCGGGCACGGCTTCGGCACCGCGAGCCTCCCGGAACTGGATGCCCGCGTACCGGTCTTCGATGACCTGCACAGTGCCGTTGAATCCCTGCTCAGCGCCTCCGGCACATGAACGCTACCGATCCGAACACGCCCTACCCGCTGCTGTGGTTGCGTTCACTGGCATTCTGGCTGGTGTTCCCGCTCTCGATTGTCTGTTTTGCCACCCTGCTGCTGTTTACCTTCCCGTTTTCACTGCGTACCCGCTGGGCGGTGGTACGCAGCTGGGCAATGTTGACCCTCTGGTGGTTACGGGTCACCTGCCGGCTGAGCCACGAGATACAGGGGATGGAGCACATCCCGGACGGCGCCTGCATCGTATTCGCAAAGCACCAGTCCACCTGGGAGACCATTTCACTGCAGCTGTTCTTTCCCATGCAGGTATGGGTGGCCAAGCGCGAGCTGATGTGGGTACCGTTCTTTGGCTGGGGGCTGGCATTGATGAAGTGCATTGCCATCAAGCGCGGCAGCGGGCGGGCCGCGGTGAGTCAGCTGGTCAGCCAGGGCAAGGCACGCCTGGATGAAGGCCTGAGGATCATCATGTTTCCGGAAGGCACCCGTATCCCGCCCGGGCAGCGTGGCAACTACCGCATCGGCGGCGCGATCCTGGCCGAGCAAAGCGGTTATCCGATCGTTCCCGTTGCCCACAACGCGGGCGAATACTGGCCCCGCCGCAGCTTCATCAAGCGTCCCGGTGTCATCCAGGTCCGCATCGGACCACCGATTACCAGCGATGGCAAATCCGCACAGCAGATCCTTGACGAGGCCTCCGGCTGGATCGAGGCACGCATGGACGAGATCACCACCCTCGAACGCAGCTGAGCCGCACGGGCTGAGCGAAAAAAAAGCCCCGGCACTGCCGGGGCCTGAATTTACGGAGTCGAATACAAGGTATCCGATGGCTTCAGCCTACAACCGGGTCGCTTACAAAAACTTTACATATTCGGAAAACGGGTTTGCCTATGCGGGCAACCAATGGAAAGCTTTGATAAACAGTTAGTTACGCATACACTTTGTGATTTAACGCACCAATAATTGTTATATATAAATTATTAGGGTTTAATCTATAATAAAAATCAATAATTTCAATATATTGAAAATTTTCATGGTTCAAGGTTGATCGGTCAGGCATACGCGACTAGATGTCCAGATTGGACACCGACAACGCGTTCTGTTCGATGAAGTCACGCCGCGGCTCGACCTGGTCACCCATCAGGGTGGTGAAGATGTCATCCGAACCCACCGCATCCTCGATCTGCACCTGCAACAGACGGCGGGTTTCCGGGTTCATCGTGGTCTCCCAGAGCTGGTCCGGGTTCATCTCGCCCAGCCCCTTGTAGCGCTGGATATGCTGGCCACGCCGGGCCTCTTCCATCAGCCATTCCAGTGCCTGCCGGAAGGAACCGACACTCATGCGGCGTTCGCCGCGCTCGACAAAGGCGCCTTCGCTGAGCAGGCCGTCGAGCTGGCAACCCAGCGCGGTAATCTGCTGGTACTCGGCACTGCCAAAGAATTCCGGTGTGAAGGTCTGCTCGCTGGCCACGATGCCGTGCGTCCACTTGCCCAGACGCACGTTGTCGCCCTCGGCGTGCTGTTCCACGCGGTACTGGTAGCGCTGGCCACTGCCGAGCCCGGCATTGATACGCTCCACCAGCTCGGCGAACCAGTCGCCCAAGGCCGCCTTGCCGGCTGTCGCATCGACCTGCAGTGCCGGCATGTAAATCATCTTTTCCAGTACCTCGGCATCATAGCGGCGTGACAGGCGCCGGATGGTCGCCATGACGGCCATGTAGTCGTTGGCCAGGCTCTCCAGGGCCGGTCCGCTGAGCGGCGGTGCCTCCGGATTGACATGCAGGTGCGCCTTGTTGATGGCCGCGGACAGGAGCATGCTGTTCAGCGCGGAATCGTCCTTAACATATTGTTCTTGCTTACCTTTTTTAATCTTGTAGAGCGGCGGCTGGGCGATGTAGACATGGCCGCGCTCGATCAGCTCCGGCATCTGGCGGTAGAAGAAGGTCAGCAGCAGGGTGCGGATGTGGGAGCCGTCCACATCGGCATCGGTCATGATGATGATGCGGTGATAGCGCAGCTTGTCGATATTGAATTCCTCGCGACCGATACCGCAGCCCAGCGCGGTGATCAGCGTGCCAACCTCGGCCGAGGACAGCATCTTGTCGAAGCGCGCCTTTTCCACGTTCAGGATCTTGCCCTTCAGTGGCAGGATGGCCTGCGTACGCCGGTCGCGCCCCTGCTTGGCGGAACCGCCGGCGGAATCACCCTCCACCAGGAACAGCTCGGACAGGGCCGGGTCGCGCTCCTGGCAGTCGGCCAGCTTGCCGGGCAGACCCGCAATGTCCAGCGCACCCTTGCGCCGCGTCATCTCGCGCGCCTTGCGCGCCGCCTCGCGGGCACGTGCCGCATCCAGGATCTTGGAGGTGATGGCCTTGGCCTCGGCCGGGCTTTCCAGCAGGTAGTCCTGGAATTTCTCGTTGACCATGGACTCGACAATACCCTTCACCTCGGAAGAGACCAGCTTGTCCTTGGTCTGGGACGAAAACTTGGGATCCGGCACCTTGACCGACAGCACCGCGGTCAGGCCCTCGCGCGCATCATCGCCGGTTGCGGAGACCTTGGCCTTGCGCATCATGCCCTCTTTTTCCATGTACTGGTTCAGGGTACGGGTCAGGGCGGCACGAAAACCGGCCAGGTGGGTACCGCCGTCGCGCTGCGGGATATTGTTGGTAAAACAGAAAATGTTTTCCTGGTAGGAATCGTTCCACTGCATGGCCAGTTCGACACCCACCCCGTCGCGCTCCCCGGAGAAGTAAAACACGGTCGGGTGCAGCGGCGTTTTCTTGCGGTTGAGGTGTTCGACAAAGGCCTGGATACCGCCCTTGTACTCGAACACGTCTTCCTTGTCGGTGCGTTCGTCGACCAGCCGGATGCGTACCCCGGAATTCAAAAAAGACAGTTCCCTCAGTCGCTTGGCGAGGATGTCATAGTGATACTCGGTGCCGCTGAAGATCTCGACGCTGGGCTTGAAGCGAATTTCCGTACCGGTGCGGTCGGTATCGCCCGTTTCGGCGAGCGCCGCCTGTGGCACGCCCATGCGGTAGTCCTGGGAATGGATTCGGCCGTGGCGATAAATGGTCAGGTGCAGGCTCTCCGACAGCGCGTTGACCACGGACACGCCCACGCCGTGCAGGCCGCCCGAGACCTTGTAGGAATTGTCGTCGAACTTGCCGCCGGCATGCAGCACGGTCATGATCACCTCGGCCGCCGATACCCCCTCTTCCGGGTGCATATCCACCGGGATGCCGCGTCCGTTGTCGCTGACGCTGACCGAGTCGTCGCTGTGCAGGATGACGCTGATTTCACTGCAGTGACCGGCAAGCGCCTCGTCGATGGAGTTGTCGACCACCTCGAACACCATGTGGTGCAAGCCGGTGCCGTCATCGGTGTCGCCGATATACATACCCGGCCGCTTGCGCACCGCATCCAGTCCCTTGAGGACCTTGATATTGGAGGAGTCGTAAGTGTCTTTCGTGGCCATGTGGGTCCCTCGTGTACAAGCAGACCATTATACCACTTAAGGCTTAGCGGATATGGCCCTGTTCCACGTGGAACCGGGCCACCGAGTCCCAGTCGGAGACATCCACCCGGCCCGCCTCGATCGCCGACACAAACACCTGGGCATCCAGCTCGCGCAGGCCTTCGAGCACCCGTCGCTGGTGGGTTTCATCCAGCTCGCTGGCCAGGTCGTCCAGTAGAAACGCGCCCGGTGGCGATTGCCGCTGCTGCTGCAGACGCAGTTGCGCCAGCAGGAAGGCAACCAGCACGGATTTCTGCTGACCGCGCGAACAATGTCCGGCCACCTCGTTGCCATCCGCCAGCAGGGCAAAGTCGGACCGGTGCACACCGGAACGCGTGTACCCCTGGGCACGGTCTTTCTCCAGCCCACCGGTCAGGGCCTCCGCCAGCGTGGTGCTGGCCGGCCAGCCGCGCTGATACTGCAGCGTGACCAGGGTTCCCGGCAACAATTGCGCGACCTCGTCCGTCAGCAGGGTGCCGAATTCCTGCAGGTAGCTGCGCCGCAAGTCGTCGATCTGACCGGCCGCCTCCAGCAACTCACCGTCCCAGCTGGTGATCAGGCTGGCATGGGCCTGGCTGCGCAGGGCCGCGTTGCGCTGGCGCAAGGAGCGGGAATAGCGCTGCCAGACATCCCGATAACCCTGTTCCACGTGAAACAGCGCCCAGTCCAGTAACTGGCGACGGTGGCGTGGCCCGCCGTTGAACAGGTGGGGGGTATCGGCACTCAGCACCTGCACGGGAAACAGGGAGGCAAGTTCCGACAGCCTGCGCACCGGTTCCCCGCCCAGGTGCACGGTCAGCGCGTCGCGGCAGCGTTCGATGCCGACCGCAACGGACTGTCCCGCACCCCCGCCGATCCGGCCCACCAGCCGGTGGCAGTCCTGACCATGCCGGATGGTTTTTTCCGGCTGATGGGTCCTGAAGGAACGCACGCGTCCCAGGCTATAGACGGCTTCCAGCAGGCTGGTCTTGCCGGCGGCATTGGCGCCGCTGATCAGGTTGAGGCCCGGGCAGAAATCCAGCGACGCCGCCTCGATATTGCGAAAGTTGCTGATCTCGAGCGACAGCAGTCCGCGCGGGGAACGTACTGTACGGGTATCGATTTCGGTCGTAACGGGTGCGGGCATTAATGCAACAGGAAGGGATCCTACAGTCGCATCGGCATCACGACATAGCGGCAAGCCTCGGCACCGGGCTGCACGATCATGACGCTGCTGTTGGCATCATTCAGGTAGACATCCACGTCAGAGGAATCAAGCACATTCAGCACATCCAGGATATAGGTCACATTGAAACCAACCACCAGTGGATCATCCGCGTAGCGCGCTTCCAGTTCCTCGACCGCCTCCTCTTGTTCAGGGTTATGTGCTTGAATTTTAATATTATTTTCAGAAATATCCAGGCGAATCCCGCGGTACTTCTCGTTCGAGAGAATGGAGGTACGGGTCAGGGCCTGGCGTAACTGTTCGCGGTCGACCTGCAGCTGCTTGTCGGCGTTCTTTGGTATCACCCGCTGGTAGTCCGGGAAGCGACCGTCAATGAGCTTGGAGGTAAAACGCAACTCGTCCGTGGTGATGCGAATGTGATTCGAACCGATTTCCATCTTTACGTGGTTCCCGCTGTCCTCCAGCAGGCGCTGCAGTTCCTGCACTCCCTTGCGCGGAACGATTACCTGCTGCGTGCCCGCCTCCCCTGTTTCCGCGGCAATCTGGCACATCGCCAGGCGGTGCCCGTCGGTGGCAACGGCACGCAGCGCCCCCTGGTCGGGTTCCAGCATCAGGCCGTTCAGGTAATAGCGCACATCCTGCTGCGCCATGGCAAACGAGGTGCGTTCGATGAGTCCGTGCAGTTCCTCCTCGGGCAGTACGAACTTCTGTGCGCTCTTGATCTTGTCGACGACGGGAAATTCACTGGCCGGCAGCGTTGACAGGGTGAACCGGCTCTTGCCGGATTTCACCAGCGCGCGCTCGTTTTTCACCGAGATATCCAGCTGTGCCTGTTCCGGCAGGGTACGGCAGATATCCAGCAGCTTGCGCGCCGGCAGCGTGATATCACCCGGTTCGTCGACCGCTATGGCAACCTGGGCCTGCAGTTCCACCTCCAGGTCGGTTGCGGTCAGCTTGACCTGTTTCTTGCCGGCGTTGACCAGCACATTGCCGAGCACCGGCAAGGTCTGGCGACGCTCCACGACACCGATGACCTGCTGCAGGGGTTTGAGAAAGGTTTCCCGCTGAATGCTGAATTTCATAATTAACTAGTCTTTTAAGTTAAGTTTTCTACTGTGTTAATTAGAGCACCGGCACCCCTGTGGATACCCTGATTTTATATATATAATTCAATAACCTATGAATTTAATAACCAGGGCCGTACAGGGCGGAACTCCTGTGGGCGGACTGTGGAAAAGACGGGGAGTTATCCACCGCCGTGAACTATCCACAGGTTTTCCCGGTTATGTGGTCAGGGTTCTCAACAGGTTGTTAAAGTCCTCGTTGATACGACTGTCCGTGTTGCGCAGCTCCTGCACCTTGCGGCAGGCATGCAGCACCGTGGTGTGGTCACGTCCGCCAAAGGCCTCGCCGATTTCCGGCAGGCTGTGCGAGGTGAGCTCCTTCGCCAGCGCCATGGCAATCTGGCGCGGCCGGGTGATGGTGCGGCTGCGTCTTGCCGAGGACAGGTCGGCAATGCGGATCTTGTAGTACTCGACCACGACCTTCTGGATGTTGCTGATGGTGATCAGCTTGTCCTGCAGGGCCAGCAGATCGCGCAGTGCCTCGCGGGTCAGTTCCAGGGTGATCGGCTGCCCGGTGAAGCTGGCACTGGCAATGACACGGCGCAGCGCGCCTTCCAGTTCACGGATATTCGACTGGATGCGCTTGGCAATGAAGAATGCCACCTCGCTCGGCAGCTCGACATTGCTCTGCGCGGCCTTGCTCATCAGGATGGCAACCCGCGTTTCCAGTTCGGCCGGTTCGATGGCAGCGGTCAGTCCCCAGCCAAACCGCGACTTGAGACGATCCTCCAGCCCGTCGACTTCCTTGGGATAGCGGTCGGCGGTCAGGATGACCTGCTGCTGCCCCTCCAGTAACGCATTGAATGTATGGAAAAATTCTTCCTGAGAGCGCTCCTTGTTGGCAAAAAACTGGATATCGTCGATGAGCAGGGCATCCACGGTCCGGTAGAAGCGCTTGAACTCGTTGATGGCGTTGTGCTGCAGGGCATGCACCATGTCCTGGACGAAACGCTCGGAATGCAGGTAGACAACGCGTGCGCCCGGCCGGTTGTGCAGGATCATGTTGCCGACGGCATGCATCAGGTGCGTCTTGCCCAGTCCCACGTCGCCGTAGATAAACAGCGGGTTGTAGGCTCCCCCGGGGTTTTCGCCGACCTGGATAGAGGCCGCGCGGGCGAGCTGGTTGGACTTGCCGCCGACGAACGTCTCGAAGGTGAAGTCCGGGTTCAGGTTACTCTTGTGCACCACCGCCGGGGCCGGTGCACCGGCCCGGATTTCGGCAGCAGGCGTGGCGGCTGCGCTGTCGACGACCGGCCGCTTCTTGTTGCTGCCGATATCGAGCTGCAGCCGCGTTTCGCTGTCCGGGCCGATTTCGTGCAGGGTCTGGGTGATGGTGTCGAAATGGTGTTTCCTTACCCAGTCGAGTACGAACTGGTTGGGTGCCAGCAGGCGCAGGTTTTCACCGTTTTCGATGGCATGCAGGGGGCGTATCCAGGTGTTGAATTGTTGCTCCGGCAGTTCGTGCTCCAGTCGTACGAGACATTTTTGCCAGAGTGTGACTTCCACGTGAACGCCCCCCGATTATTATGGCTGCCCGTCGTGCAGGGGGGTGAGTCTATACCTCCCGAATGAAGTTATCCACACCCCCGGGATAAGCCATTGAGTCTGTATGCAGTTGACATTTCATCCCTGCAGACAGTACCCTTTGCGCCCTTTCACGTCCGGCAAAGCGTGGATCTGTCGACAACCCTGTGTAAGGCGTAACGTGCCATGAAAAGAACATTTCAACCCAGTAATCTGAAGCGCAAACGGACGCACGGTTTTCGTGCCCGCATGAGCACCAAGAACGGCCGGCGCGTGATCAATGCCCGTCGTGCCAAGGGCCGCGCCCGGTTATCCGTCTGATTGCATAACCTTGTGTCCCGGCTCGCAGCATTTCCCGGCCCGGGTACGACTCACCAAACCGGCCGATTTCCAGCGTGTTTTCAAACACTGCCGGTACCGTGCCGGCAATCGCTGGATGACCGTGCTGGCGGTGCCCAACAAGCTGGATACCCCGCGGCTCGGACTGGCGATCTCACGCAAGGTCGCACCCGGTGCGGTTGCGCGCAACCGCATCAAGCGCCTGGTCCGGGAAAGTTTCCGGCACAACCGTGAACGGATCTGCCCGCTGGACATCGTGGTACTGGGACGCAGCGGCATCGGCCGCCAGGACAACGCCACTCTCGACACGGCCCTGGAAACGCTCTGGAGACAGCTGATCGAATCATGCGCTGGTTCATCATCCAATTGATCCGCAGTTACCGTTACCTGCTCAGCCCGTGGCTGGGCAGTCACTGCCGTTTCTACCCGAGCTGTTCGGTGTATGCACAGACATCCGTGGAGCGCTTCGGGGCGCTGCGTGGCAGCTGGCTGGCACTGCGGCGCCTGGCGCGCTGCCATCCCTGGCATGCCGGCGGTGTCGACCCGGTGCCGGAGCGGGAGCACAGTCATGGATAACCAGCGCCTGTTCCTGTTCGTGGCACTGGCGTTCGTGGTGCTGCTGCTCTACCAGGCCTGGATCGAGGATTACGGTCCCGCACCGCAGCCGGAGCCGACGGCCGTGCAGGGTGAAGCAGGTGTTGCGGCGCCACCGGTCGATACCGGCGAGGACCTGCCGACGGCGTCCGCGGGGGCGCTGCCGGCCGCGACGCCGGCCACCGAATCCGGCGTCGTGCTGCAGAGTGCCGGACAGGTGCGCGTCCAGACCGACCGGTTCGACCTGGTGATCGATACCACCGGCGGCGACCTGCGCCGCGCCGAACTGGTGCAGTATGCCGCCACCAACGAACCCGACTCGCCGCCGTTCCGGCTGCTCAACGATGAACTGCCGAACCTGTTCGTGGTGCAGTCGGGCCTGCGTGCGGCAAGCGGCGTGGAGCCCACCCACCACATTACCTACCACGCCGAGCAGCCACTCTACCGCATGGCGGATGGCCAGGAGCTGCTGACC
>JABAHR010000490.1_pt3 | contig 17572 bp, 19 predicted proteins | sample 7062101 | NCBI WGS metagenome assembly JABAHR01 (sample SAMN14534553, study PRJNA622989) | marine sediment metagenome | biome: marine biome [ENVO:00000428]; feature: marine pelagic biome [ENVO:01000023]; material: deep marine sediment [ENVO:00002113] | place: India: Gulf of Kutch | collected... | reverse complement strand
AAGGTCGTGGAAGTTCGAGTCTTCTCCTGGGCACCATTTTCCTGCGCTAACGCTCTGATAATGTCGGGCTAATCCGGAATCGCGCGAATATCATCCTGCCTTGCAACGCGACTGGCGGTCGTCGTCTGCCGGCGCCGCCGGCAAGGAGGCGATCAATCTGCTCGCGGGAATACCGGCTCGCCGCGCAGGACGCGCTGCAATGTCTCGCAACCACCTTCGGGCTGCGTGAAGTGCCTCCACGCCTTGACGCCGAAGCGCACGGGCGCCGCCTGGGCGACGAACAGGTTCAGTTCGCTCGCTTCGACCGGCACCGATCTCGGAAATCTTTCAAGAAGCATTTGCCGGACCCCCGCCGGCATCGCGTCCATCTGCAGTACGTAAGAGACATATTCCTGCGCCATCGGGTACTGGGCATTGCGCGGCGCCACACGCGCGACATAGGCATGCGCCAGTTCATGAGCGATCAGGCTGTCATAGAGCGCGTCGGGCGGCAGCCCGCGATAGGCGCTGCGGGCGGTCAGGGCACGCTCCACAGCCTCGGGCGGCATCAGCAGGATCAGGTCGGACCCGGCATCGTAGGCTGCCAGCGGATCGCCCCGTTCGGGTGGAAGCCCCTCCACCATGCGGAAGGTAACGCCGTCGAGCGCGGCCAGTTCGCAGTCGCCCAGCCGCTCGCGCAGCTCTTCAAGCACGCTGCAGGCCCGCTCGGCCAATGCGGGATCTTCCGCCCGGATACTGTCGCCGCTCAGCGCGCAAGCAGGCTCCTTCGCCTCGCCGGACCCGAGGGCCAGAAGCAAGACAATACCCGGCAAGCTGAAGCGCAGGGCGCAGATGGCGCTACGGGCGCAGATGAGGCGGAGCCAGCTCATAAGCGCACTCTAGCAATGCTCCCGACAACGCGCCATCGAAGTAAGCCGCGGCCGCTTGCCAGCGTGACGAGAACCTGTCGGAACGCGGGCCGGATGGCCGTTCCGTCATACGACTTCCACCTGTCACATGCAGCAAGGACATCGCAATGCCGCGACGCTGACCCCCGCCCGGTGGGATGGCGTCAGGGCGGGTGCTGCCCCGCCCCGAGCCCGGCTGCCCCGGCTATCAGAGCGATATCGCGCGTTCAGTTGGACGACATCAACTGGTCGACCTCGTCCATGAAGGCCTGAAGGTCGTAGGCCGAGCCATTGAGCACCGTACTCCACATGCGGGTATCGGCGGCAGCGGCGATCGCGGCCTTGACCTCCAAGTCGCTCGCACCGGCGGCTTTCGCCGCCTTGGTGTGATAGTAGATGCAGTAATGGCAGGGGATCTGCGCCGAGACCCCCAGCTGGATCAGGTTCATCGTCTTCATGTCGATCGCGGCCTGATCACCTTCGAGCGCGCCGACGAGCCCCATCGCGTGGCCAAGCGCATAATCAGGATAGGTCTGCTTGAAGAACTGCGGCACATCCTGGGCCATCGCGGATCCGGCTGCAAATACAGCCACCAGAACCGCTTTCGAAAACGTCCTCATGGTCCTCCCCCTCTTTTGATGAAAAGCGCAGCTTCGTCGAAACTGCGTATTTAATTATTTATCATGAAGCGGCCGAGTCGTTAAGCTCGCGCTGGAGGATGCTTCCGCGAGGGCCATCACGCCCCTATGGCGGAGCGCCGCAATAATCGGGCGTGGCAGCGCGATGCATGCCCCTGACCGGACACAGGAGGACAACGGCCATGAAGCGGCAATTCCTGGCGATCATGCTGCTCTGCCCCGGCCTGGTCGTGGCGCAGCAGGCGCCCTCGCCGACCCAGATCGGACGCTACGATGGGCTGCATGCGGCGGCTTATTTCGGCAATGTCGACCGCATCCGCCAGTTCGCCGCCGCGGGTGCCGATCCGGACGCGCGTGATGGGAATGGGCGGACGCCGGTACATGTGGCCGCCTTCGCCTCGCAGGACGAGGCGCTGCGGGCGCTGGCCGCGGCCGGGGCGGACATGAATGCGCTGGACAACGACCGCTATGACGCGGTGACCATTGCGGCGGTAGCCGACGACCCGGAGTTCATGTCACTCGCGATCTCGCTCGGCAACCGGCCCGACCTGGTGACAAGCATCTATGACGGCACCGCGCTGATCGCGGCCGCGCATCTGGGCCATGCCGAGGTCGTGCGGCGGTTGATCGCGGCGGGCGCGCCGCTCGATCACGTGAACAACCTCGGCTGGACCGCCGTCATGGAAGCCGTCGTGCTGGGCGATGGCGGCCCCGCGCACACCGAAACAGTGCGCGCTCTGGTCGAGGCCGGCGCGGACGTCACCATACCCGACGGCCAGGGGCGCACGCCGCTCGACCATGCCAGAGCCCGGGGCTATGCAGAGATCGCGGCGCTGCTGGACCGGTGAGAGCCGCGACGCAGGCTCATTTCGACCCGAGGCCCAGCGCCTGCGCCACCAGCAGTCCGGCGACCGCCGTGCCGCCGGTCAGCGCCATGCCCCAGGCAGTGTCGGTGATCAGCATCGGCCAGGCCCAGCCACGCAGGGTGGACATGTTGGTGAACTCGTAGGTGCCATAGGCCAGGAAGCCCAGCAGCAGACCGTGGCCCAGGGCTAGCCAGACCGAGCCCGCGCGCAGGCCCGGCTCGACGCAGAAATAGATCACCCCTGCGACGTAAAGCAGGTAAAACCCCGCGGCAGGCGCCAGCAGGATCGACTCGCGCAGCATGTCGCCGACATGGCGTTCGAAGAGCGGCCGCATCACCAGCGTAAGCCAGATCGCGTCGATCAGCAGAAACACCAGCAAACTGGCCAGGTAGACCCCGAGATAGGCGAACAGGACGGACATCGGCACACTCCGGCATTGGGCGCCGCGTATGCGGTCGCTGATCGCGCCACCTAGGGCGCGGCGCGCCGCCATCGAGTCCCGCCTATCCGTTTTTCCGCGGCCGGGATGGTCCGATGCCGCGACGGCGGATCGCCCGCCCGAGCCAAGGTTCAGGCCATCACAGTCCGGTCGCTGCCTTGCGACTGGGCGCGTACGAGGAACTTGTCGGCCCGGTCGATCAGGTTCTCGCGCGCATCGCCGGCACGCAGCACCGTGCCACCGAAGCACAGGCCGAGCGCGCCGATCGGCTCGCCGGACTCCTTGGAGACCCAGTCCAGCGCCTTGAAGCGCTTGCGCACCGCCTCGGCGACCAGAAAGCCGCCTTCGGCCGAGGTCTCGGGCAGGACCAGAGCGAACTTGGCGCCGGCGAAGCGGGCGGCGAAGCGGTTGCCGCGCAGCTCCTTGCGGATCTGTTCGGCGAAAAGCCGCATCACGTTGTCGCCCGCCGAAAGACCCCAGTTGCGGGTAACGGCGTCCAGATCGTCGATCTGCCCCATCAGGATCGCCAGCTCGTAGCCGCGCTGCCGCGCCTCGAACATCGCGTGATCCAGCTGCTCGTCGAGCATCCGGCGGTTCGGCAGGCCGGTCAGGTAATCGGTGTTCGAGGCGCGCTTGGCTTCGATCAGCTCGCTCTTGAGCTTGGCGACCTGGCCGCGGTTCTTCTCCAGCTGCATGGTCAGCCGCTGGCTGGCCTGGATGTGCTGCTGGTTGGCGCGCCGCAGATCCTTGATCACGTCGGTCACGTCGCGCTTGGAATTGCCCTGCAGCAGGGTCTGGCGCGCATTGCGAAGGCTGCCCGAGAAGACCGAATGCTCGCGCAGGTTCTCGTCCATCGCATCGGTCATCTCACCGATGGTCGAGGTCATGCGGTCGCCGATATCGACCATCTCGTCGGTCATCGCCCGGGGCGAGACATGCTCGTGATAGAGCGAGGTCATGAAGCCGTCCGTCAGTACGGCGTCGGTGTTCATCGCGGTGTCGAGCGCCTCGTTGACCGCCCGGTTCTCGCGCGCGGCATAGGTATACCAGACGTGGTAGACCTCGGGCGTCAGCGAGATGTCGTATTTCCTGGCGAAGGCGATGGCGCGGCCCGCGGTTTCGTTCCCGCCGACCGGGGTCATGATTTCGTTAGGTTGCGTGAGTCGCGGGGTCTGCAACGTCATGTGTCGAAATCCCAGATTCCAAAGAGGCCCGATCACTGCGGAATACCTCCGGCATCCTTGCGATCCGGTAAAGGAAGCGTGCCCACGGGGCGAAAAAAGAAAGCCCGGCGAGGCGTCGCCGGGCTTCAGAGCTTACGGGATCGGACGGCGCGGCTCAGAGGCCGAGGCACCAGCGCATGATCGCCTTCTGCGCGTGCAGGCGGTTCTCGGCCTCGTCGAAGATCACCGAGTTCGGCCCGTCCATCACGCCGCTCGTCGCTTCCTCTTCGCGATGCGCGGGCAGGCAGTGCATGAAAAGCGCGCGGTTCCCGTTCGCGGCCATCAGCGCCTCGTTCACCTGGTAGGGGCGCAGAAGGGCGTGGCGCTCCTCGCGCGACTCCGGGGCGTCGTGCATCGACAGCCAGCAGTCGGTGACGATCAGGTCGGCGCCATCCACGGCCTTGGCCGGGTCGCGTTCGATCTCGACGGTCACGCCCTGCGCCCGGGCGAAGGCGACGGCCGCCGGATCTGGGTCCAGCGCCTCGGGGCCGGTAAAGGTCATGTCGTAGCCGAACTGCCCGGCGGCGTGCAGGAAGCTGGCGCAGACATTGTTGCCGTCGCCGGCCCAGACCACCTTCTTGCCCGCGATCGGCCCGCGATGCTCCTCGAAGGTCATCACGTCGGCCATGATCTGGCAGGGGTGGGTGCGGTCGGTCAGCCCGTTGATCACCGGCACCGTGGCGTTCTCGGCCAGCTCCAGCAGCGTTTCCTCGGCGAAGGTGCGGATCATCACCAGGTCGACGAAGCGCGAAAGCACGCGGGCGGTGTCGGCGACGGTCTCGCCCTGGCCCAGCTGCATCTCGCCGCCCGACAGCACCATGGTCTGCGCGCCCATCTGCCGCACGCCGACGTCGAAGCTGACGCGCGTCCGGGTCGAGGGTTTCTCGAAGATCAGCGCGATCATCCGGCCGGCAAGCGGCTGGCTTTCGTCCGGCATGCCGCGTGGCTGGCCGGCGCGCGCATCCTTCATTGCGCGGGCCTGGTCGATGATCCCGCGCAGCGCCGCCGCGTCGGTCTTGTGCAGGTCGAGAAAGTGATTCATTGCGCCTGCTCCCACGCGGTCGCGGCGGCGTCGAGGCGGTGGAGCGCCTCGTCGGCCTCGGCCGCGGTGATGTTGAGCGGCGGCAGGATGCGGACCACGTTCTCGGCCGCCGGCACCGCCAGCAGATGCGCGTCGTAGCACTTCGAGATCACCTCGGCGTTCGGCGCCTTGCAGACCACGCCCAGCATCAGCCCCTCGCCGCGCACGCTCTGGAACACGTCCGGATGCGTGCCGACCAGCGCCTCGAGGCCCTGGCGCAAGCGCCCGCCGATCTGGCTGACATGATCCATGAAGCCGTCCTCGAGCATGATCGTCAGCACCTCGGCGCCGACGGCGCAGGCCAGCGGGTTGCCGCCATAGGTCGAGCCGTGCGTGCCCGGGCCCATGCCCGGCGCGGCCTTCTCGGTCGCCAGGCACGCGCCCAGCGGGAAGCCGCCGCCGATGCCCTTGGCGACGCCCATGATGTCGGGCGTCACGCCGGCCCATTCATGCGCGAACAGCCTGCCCGTCCGGCCCATGCCCGACTGCACCTCGTCCATGATCAGCAGCAGGCCCTTTTCGTCGCACAGCTTGCGCAGGCCCTGCAGGCACTGTTTCGGAACCGGCTTGATGCCGCCCTCGCCCAGCACGGGCTCGATGATGATCGCCGCGGTCTCGTCGGTGATCGCGGCGTGCAGCGCGTCGTGGTCGCCAAAGGGAACGTGGTCGAAGCCCTCGAGCATGGGTCCGAAGCCCTTGGTCAGCTTTTCGCCGCCCGCCGCCGCGATCATCGCCATGGTCCGGCCGTGGAACGAGCCCGAGAAGGTGATCATCCGGTAGCGCTCGGGCTGGCCGATGGCGTGGAAGTACTTCCGCCCCATCTTGACCGCGCACTCCATCGCCTCGGTGCCCGAGTTGGTGAAGAACACGGTGTCGGCGAAGGTATGCTCGACCAGCATCTCGGCCAACCGTTCCTGGTTGGGCACCCGGTAGAGGTTCGAGGTGTGCCACAGTCGTCGCGCCTGCCCCTCGAGCGCTGCCACGAGGCGGGGATGCGCGTGGCCGAGGGCGTTGACGGCAATGCCGGCCCCCATGTCCAGATAGCGCTCACCGGTCTCGGTCTTCAGCCAGGGGCCCGCGCCCTCCACGAAGGAGAGCGGTGCCCGTGCATAGCTCGGCAGTACGGGCGAAATCACGACGATGCTCCTTGTCCAGTCGCCTAAATAAGAACGCCCCGGACCCATCCGCCGGGCCGGGGCGCGTCGATGTCTTGGCGCAAACCGGCCGCACTGTCAATTCAACGCTTCTATAGCGTATGCAAAGCGTGCCAAATCGGCTAGATCGACTCCTGAAGCCCGTCTTTCTAGAGGTAAGCCATGCGAATTCTTGTTCTGCCCCTTGCACTGCTGGCCATCGGCACATGGCCCGCGCTGGCTCAGGACACCACCGAAACGCAGCCCGCCGAGACGACGGAGGACGCGGCGGCAACGGATCAGGGCGCCGGCGACCAGTCCGCCGACACTGAGGCCGCCGAGACGGAAGCCGCCGCCGTGGCGCCGCCCGCGTTCAACGGCTCGGCCTCGGGCGACGTCATGGGGTCGGCGCTGAACACCCAGGTCGTGTGCAACATCGCGGGCGACAGCTGGACGGTGCAGAGCGACCCGGGCGATGCCCCGGGCGAGGATACCAACGGCGACGGCAACCTGGTGGACATCTCGGCGAACGCAGCAACCGGGGATATTTTCCTCAACGTCCTGGCCGGCGGGATGTACGTGACCTTCCAGGACAGCGGCGCCGAATTCGAGGGCAACACCATGCGCTACAGCGTGATCGTGTCGATGGCCGGCAGCCCGGACGAGCAGATAGATATCCAGATCACCTGCAGCTGAGACCGCGCGGCGGCGCGCGGTCGAGCAGGCGGGCCGTCGGTCCCCTTGTCTCTGCCCGCGCAATAATTAGAATATGGACCACAACGGGGCGCGCCTGACGCCCCGGCATCAATCAATTGGAGCGTCGGATGTCCTGGACGGAAGAGCGTGTCGAAACCCTGAAAGCGATGTGGTCCGAGGGCCAGTCGGCCTCGCAGATCGCCAAGGAGCTTGGCGGCGTGACCCGCAACGCGGTGATCGGCAAGGTGCACCGCCTGGGCCTTTCGAACCGCAGCCAGCCCGCCGCCAAGGGCAGCGAGGACGAGAGCCCCTCACCCGCGCCGTCCGAACCCAAGGCCAAGGCCGCGCCCAAGGAAGCCGCGCCGGTAAAGGATCCGGCCCCGGCCGCCGAGGCCGACCCGGCCCCGGCCAAAGAGCCGGTGCAGCGCGCCAAGCCGGTGACGCCTGCGGGCCAACCGCTGCCGCCGCAGCCCAGCCAGTCCGAGATCACCGAGGAGCAGCGCCAGAACCTGCGCGCGCTGGAAAAGCGCGCCCGCAAGCTGACCCTGCTTCAGCTGACCGAGCGCACCTGCAAATGGCCGATCGGCGACCCGGCGACCGAGGATTTCTGGTTCTGCGGCCACCCCACGCAGGCCGGCAAGCCGTACTGCGAAACCCATGTGAGCGTGGCGCTGCAGCCGATGTCCAGCCGCCGCGACCGCCGCGCCAGCCGCTGAGCCCCGCGCGGGGCTGAAAGGCCCGGATGACCAAGGCACAGATCGCCTTCGACAACAGCTATTCCCGCCTGCCGGACCGCTTCTATGCGCGGCAGGAGCCGACCCCGGTCGCCGATCCGGGGCTGATCCGTGTCAACCGCGCGCTGGCCGCCGAGATGGGCCTCGATGCCGGATGGCTGGCCTCGCCCGAGGGGGTGCGCATGCTGGCAGGCAACGCCATCCCCGAAGGCGCGGCGCCTCTGTCGCAGGCCTATGCCGGGCACCAGTTCGGCGGTTGGGTACCGCAGCTCGGCGATGGCCGCGCGGTGCTGCTGGGCGAAGTGATCGGCCAGGACGGACAGCGCTACGACCTGCAGCTCAAGGGCGCTGGCCGGACGCCGTTCAGCCGCATGGGCGACGGTCGTGCCGGGCTGGGACCGGTGCTGCGCGAATACATCGTGTCCGAGGCGATGGCCGCGCTCGGCGTGCCCACGACCCGGTCGCTGGCCGCGGTGACCACGGGCGAGACAGTAATCCGCGAAGCTCCGCTGCCCGGCGCCGTGCTCGCGCGCGTCGCGACCAGCCATATCCGCGTCGGCACCTTCCAGTACTTTGCCGCCCGTCGCGACGCCGAGGCGCTGCGGCTCCTGGCCGACCACGTCATCGCCCGGCATTACCCCGATCTCGCCGAGGCGGACTCGCCCTATCTGGCCCTGCTGCGCCGCGTGGTGGCGATGCAGGCGCGGCTTGTCGCGCGGTGGATGGGCGTGGGCTTCATCCACGGCGTGATGAACACCGACAACATGTCGATCGCCGGCGAGACCATCGACTACGGCCCCTGCGCCTTCATGGACGCCTACCACCCGGACACCGTGTTCAGCTCGATCGACCAGTTCGGCCGCTACGCCTACAAGAACCAGCCGGTGCTGGCGCAGTGGAACCTGGCGCAGCTCGCCTCATGCCTGTTGCCGGCGATCGCCCCCGACGACCCCGAGGCGGCGATCGACGACGCCCAGGCGGCGGTGGACGGCTTCGCGGATCTCTACCAGCAGGCCTGGCTCGAGGTGTTCCGCGCCAAGATCGGGCTGCAGACGGCGCAGGACGATGACCGCGCGCTGATCGAGGCGCTGCTGACCGCTATGGCGAAGTCCGATGCCGATTTCACGCAAACCTTCCGAGCGCTCGCCGAAGGCACCGACCTGCCCGACGCGCTCGCCGCGTGGCAGCAGGAGTGGGAGAGCCGGCTGGCCGCCGAGGGCGCCACACCGGCCGACCGCCGCCCGGACATCCGGCAGGTGAACCCCGCGATAATCCCGCGCAACCACCAGGTCGAGGCCGCGATCCAGGCCGCGACCGCAGGCGATTTCGCGCCCTTCCATGCCATGACCGAGGCGCTGGCCGAGCCCTTCGGCGCGCCTGTCGACAGCCCGTACCGCGCGGCGCCTGAACCAGCGCAGCGCGTGACGCAGACATTCTGCGGCACCTGAGCCGGACGGGCGCGCAAGCCCGTCATGCTTGTCTCGACCGGCAAACTTTCGCATCTTGGAAGGGTTCGACCATCTGCCCGGAGTGGATGAATGCCCGACCCCTACGCCACCATCGCCCAGGCCGATTCGGCCGTCCAGACCGTCATCGCCGACGCGATGGAAACCCGCAGCGGCGAAGCCGCACAGGTCGCCATGCGACGCAGCTATCTCTCCGAGGTAACCCTGCCGAACGGAGCACGAGCAGCGGATTTCGGCAGCGGTACCGGTCACCTGGCCCGCGACCTGATCGAGGTCTTCGGCTGCGCCGAAGCGCTGGGCGTGGATCCGTCGCCGGTGATGGTGGAGCGCGCCCGCAGCCTTCACGACGGCGTACCCGGTCTCAGCTTCGTCGAAGGCGATGCTCGCGACACCGGCCTGCCGGCCGACAGCTTTGACCTCGTGGTGTTCCACACCGTGCTCTGCCATGTGCCAGAGCCTGAACGCGCCGTGGCAGAGGCTTTCCGCGTCCTGCGCCCGGGCGGGACGATCGCTCTGCTGGACGGGGATNNCGGTGGCGACCCGCGAAAACGACCCGCTCGAGGCGGTGGTACGCGGCTTCGTCCTGGGCCATGTTCACGACCTCTGGCTGACCCGCCGCCTGGTGCCCTTGCTGGCGGAGGCCGGCTTCACCCCCGGCCAGCCCCGCGCGCATCCCTACATGGCCGAGGGCGAGGCCCCCTATTTCCAGTCCGTCATCCGCCGCGGCGCCGACCTGCTGGCCGGAACCGGCGACATCAGCCCCGGAATGGCTGAGGCAATCAAGGCCGAGGCCAGCCGCCGCATCGACGAGGGCAGTTTCTTCGGGTTCATCTCCTTCGTCAGCCTGCTGGGCACAAAGCCGGCCGCCTGAGCGCATCCCCCGCCCTTCACAGCCCGCAAATATTCCGAAGTGGGGCGCGACCAGGCACTGATGGGCTCGCCTTGCGCGGCCAGCAGGGCTCAGAGCTCCGGCGGGCGTTCGCTGTCGAGTGGCGGTACGCGGGCGATGAAATGGCCCTTCACCGGCTGCGGCCATTGCCGGTAGGGCACCGCGCCACTGGAGCTTTCGCGATGCTTGGCCGCGTAATCCACGACGGCCTGCGCCGCCTCGGCCTCGGGCGCGAAGCGACCCAGGACGTAAGTCAGCTTGCCGGTGTCCGAGATCGCCAGGTTGCAGCCATGCTCGCAGCCCATCAGGCAGGCGGTGCCGCGCACCGACACTCCCGGCGCGCCCTCAGCCGCCGCCTGCACCAGCGCCAGCAGGTCCTCGCCGCAGGGTGTGCGCGCCTTGTCCTCGCGCAGATGCGGCTGGCGGCAGGTGGTGCAGACGGTGATGGTGGTCATGGAAACTCCGCTGGTCGGTTCCCGGCGATATAGCCGCTGCAGCAGGCGGGGAAAACCGCGACTCGCAAAAAAGCGATGCGGCGATCTGTGGCCGTCGGGTGCGAGACCGTCTGCCCGGCCGCCACTTCCGTGCCCGCCCCTCACAACGCTGCGCGCGGCGGCCGATGATGCTATCATGACCGCCAGTTCTGCCGCGATCCGGAGGGCGCGCCATGAATGATCATGATCCCGTTGTCACCGGAGGATGCCATTGCGGCGCCGTGCGCTACGAAGCGCGGGGGGCGCCGCTTTACGTGCCTTACTGCCATTGCCGGTCCTGCCGACGCTCGACCGGCGCCCCGGTCGTCGCCTTCGTGATGTTCCCGGCGGCGCAGATCCGGTTCACCAGGGGCACGCGGAAGGTCTATGCCTCGTCTCCGGGCGTCTCCCGGACCTTCTGCGAGACCTGCGGGACACCGCTCAGCTACGAAGGCGACTGGGGCGGCAGGGGCATCATCGAAGTCTATCTGGGCACACTCGACGATCCCGAAGCGATCCGCCCCGACCGGCACGTGTTCTTCGGCGAACGGCTGGGATGGTTCGACGTCTCGGACGGGCTGCCCCGCTATGACGGGTCGAGCACCGGCGTCGAACCGGACCGCGTGGGGACACAGGTCCCCGCGAAATGAGCCTGCCGCGCAAGCTGCGCACCGGCCATTCCGGCCGACGTCCTGCTTGAAGTCGCGCAAAAAAAGGCCGGGCACTGAGGCCCGGCCGAGGTGTGATGCCGCTAGGCACCGGCGGATGAGGGAAATCCGACTATTGGCTCATTTCAGAGCGAATCTGTTGCCGCAGCACGTCGATCGGGATCGCCTTGCCGTCGCGGCGGAAGGTCCAGTAGGTCCAGCCGTTGCAGGACGGCGCGCCCTCGAGCGCCGCGCCGACCTGGTGGATCGAGCCCTTGATCTCGTCCGAGATCAGCGTGCCGTCGGCGCGCACCTTGGCGGTGTTGCGACCGTTCATCGAGACCAGGACCTCGCCCGGGTTCAGCATCCCGCGCTCGACCAGCTGGCCGAAGGGCACGCGCGGCTCGGCGCGTTTCGAGGCGCTGACCTTGACCGCGTCGACGCCCACCGGGCGGACGCTGGCGATACGCTTCTCGGCCACTTTGCGATAGCCGGCATCGCGCTCGATCCCGATCCAGTGCCGGCGCAACCGCTTGGCCACCGCGCCGGTCGTGCCGGTGCCGAAGAACGGGTCCAGCACCACGTCGCCGGGGTTGGTGGTCGCGACCAGCACCCGGTGCAGCAGCGCCTCGGGCTTCTGCGTCGGGTGCGCCTTCTCGCCATTGTCGTCCTTCAGCCGCTCGCCGCCCGAGCAGATCGGCAGCAGCCAGTCCGAGCGCATCTGCACGCCGTCGTTCAGCGCCTTCAGCGCCTCGTAGTTGAAGGTGTATTTCGCAGCGTCCGACTTGCCGGCCCAGATCAGCGTCTCGTGCGCGTTGGTCAGCCGCTTGCCGCGGAAGTTCGGCATCGGGTTGGTCTTGCGCCAGACCACGTCGTTGAGGATCCAGAAGCCGAGATCCTGCAGCGCCGCGCCGACGCGGAAGATGTTGTGATAGCTGCCGATCACCCAGATCGCCCCGTCGGGCTTGAGCAGCCGGCGCGCCTCGGCCAGCCAGGCGCGGGTGAAGGCGTCGTAGGTCTCGAACGACGCGAACCGGTCCCAGGCGTCGTCGACCGCGTCGACGCGCGAGTTGTCCGGGCGATGCAGATCGCCCCGCAGCTGAAGGTTGTAAGGTGGATCCGCGAAGATCATGTCGACCGACCCCTCGGGCAAGCCGCGCATCACCTCGATGCAGTCGCCGTCGAGTATCCGGTCCAGCGGCAACGCCCGCTGCGTGTCCTTGGTTTTTGTCATTCTTTGCCTTCGAGCATCGCCTGCCTGCGATTGCCCTAAGATGAGTCAAAAGTGATTCGCGGTCAATTTCTTTTTGAATCAATGGGTTATAATTTATTCTTCACACAAGATCTTGTGTATGGGCCGGAATGAGCGCCTATGATGTGGGGTAACGCCCAGGCTGCGCAGCGCCTCGGCATGGGCTTTGACGCCGTATCCGGCGTTGCGTTCCCACCCGTAACCGGGGAAGGCGCGCGCCAGATCGGCCATGATCCTGTCCCGCGTCACCTTGGCGATGATCGAGGCAGCCGAGATCGCCGGCACGCTGGCATCGCCCCCCACCACGGCCTCGGCGGCACAGACCAGATCGGGCGGCACGCGGTTGCCGTCGACCAGCGCGCGGACGGGCGGCGCGGGCAATGCCGTGAGCGCCCGGCACATCGCCAGGTCGGTGGCGCGCAGGATGTTGAGGCTGTCGATCTCCTCGACGCTGGCGATGCCGACACCGATCATCGCGCTCTCGCTCAGCAGGTCGAACAGGTGTTCACGGGCGCGCGCGGTCAGCAGCTTCGAGTCGTTCAGCCCGTCGACCGGCGCGCGCAACACCACCGCGGCGGCAACCACGGGACCCGCCCATGGGCCGCGCCCGGCCTCGTCGATGCCGCAGATTGCATCGGCGTCGCGCATCCCGCCTGTCGCCCCGTCGTTCATGCCTCGCCGTCCTCCGTCATCGCGCCTGGGCGCGTGTCAGAACATCTGCAACAAGACCGCCACGCCACCGGCGATCCCGGCGCCGGTCAGCAGCCAGGCCCACCACGGCAGGATCGGATCGGCCGCGCCGCGGTCATCCTGGTTGGCCCGGATCAGCGCCTGGTTGGCGAGGTCCGGCAGCCGCGGGCCGAAGCGCGACAGCACACGCACCGTCAGCACCAGGTCGTCGATCACCGCGCGCGGGCCGATATGAGTGCGGATGTAGTCCTCGACCACGGGCTTCGCGGTCTCCCACATGTTCAGCGCCGGGTCGAAGCTGCGCGCGACGCCCTCGACCACGACCATCGTGCGCTGCAGCAGGATCAGCTCGGTCCGGGTCTCCATGCCGAAACGCTCGGTCACGTCGAACAGCTGCGCCAGCAGCCGGGCCATCGAGATCTTGCGCGCGTCCTGCCCGAAGATCGGCTCGCCGATCGAACGCAGCGCCTGGGCGAATTCGTCCACGTCCTGATTGGCGGGAACGTAGCCGGCCTCGAAATGCACCTCGGCCACCCGGCGGTAATCCTTGCGGATGAAGCCCATCAGGATCTCGGCATAGACCCGGCGGGTATAGGCGTCGATCCGGCCCATGATGCCGAAATCCAGCGCCACGATCTGCCCGTCGGCAGCCAGCTTGAGGTTCCCCTGGTGCATGTCGCCGTGGAAGAAGCCGTCGCGCAGCGCCACCTTGAGGAAGATCTGGATCACCCGCCGGCCGAGGTCGGGGAAATCGGCGCCCATCGCGCGCAGCCCGGCGAGGTCGCCGAACTTGGTGCCCTCGGCCCAGGCCAGCGTCATCACCCGGCGATTCGACAGGTCCCAGACGACCTCGGGCACGTCGAAGCCCTCGTCCTCCAGCGTGTTGGCGCGGAACTCGGCCGCGGCGGCGGCCTCCATCCGCAGGTCGAGCTCGCCCTGCACGACGCTCTGGAAATGCTCGATCACCTCGCGCGGGCGCAGCCGGCGCGACTTGGGCGACAGGAGCTCGATCAGGCTGGCGGCCAGGTAGAAGGCGTCGACGTCGCGCATGAAGGCGCGCTCGATCCCCGGGCGCAGCACCTTGACGGCCACCTCGCGCCCGGTCTCCCGGACCACCGCGCGGTGCACCTGGGCCAGCGAGGCGGCGGCGATGGGCCCGTCGAACTCGCTGAACAGCTTCTCGACCGGGGCGCCCAGTTCGCGGGCGACCTCGGCCTTGGCCTCGTCGGTGTCGAAGGGCGGCAGGTCGTCCTGCAGGCGCTTGAGTTCGTCGGCCAGCTCCTCGCCCACCACGTCGGGCCGGGTCGACATGATCTGCCCGAACTTGATGTAGGCGGGGCCGAGCGCGGTCAGTGCGCGGCTGATCGGCGGCAGGGTCGGGTCGCCCTTGTGCCCCAGCCAGGCGAAGGGCCGGCCCAGAATGCCCGCGGCCACGCGGAGCGGCCTCGGCGCGTCCATCGCCTCGAGCGCCAGCCGCATCGCGCCGGTCCGCTCGAAGGTCGCGCCAGTGCGCACCAGCCGCCAGATATTGTGCGGTCCGCGCATCTCAGATCTTCCAGCCGGAATGCAGGCAGGCGATTCCCATCGAAAGGTTCCGATACGCGACCCGTTCGAAGCCGGCGTCACGGATCATCGCGGCAAAGGGCTCCTGCGCCGGGAAGCGGCGGATCGATTCGACCAGGTACTGATAGCTGTCGCGATCGCCGGTGATCGCCTGCCCCATCGGCGGGATCACGTTGAACGAATAGCGGTCATACAGCCACTGCATCCCCGGGCTGGGCAACTGGCTGAACTCCAGCACCATCAGCCGGCCGCCGGGGCGCAGCACCCGGAAGGCCTCCGAGAGCGCATCCTCGATCCGGGTGACGTTCCGGATGCCGAAGCTGATGGTGTAGGCGTCGAAGAGGTTGTCCTCGAAGGGCAGCGCCATGGCGTCGCCGACCACCCACTCCAGTCGGTCGGACAGCGCCTCGGCCTCGGCGCGCTTGCGGCCTTCGACCAGCATGCTCTCGGTCATGTCCAGCACGGTGGCGCGCGCCTCCTCCCCGGCCCGCTTGAGATAGCGGAAGGCGATGTCGCCGGTGCCGCCGGCCACATCCAGCAGACGGGTGCCCGGCCGCGGCGCCAGCCAGTCCATCATCGCGTCCTTCCAGAGCCGGTGGATGCCCAAGCTCATGGCGTCGTTCATCAGGTCGTATCGCGACGCCACCGACGAAAAAACGCCGTGAACCCGCCCGGCCTTCTCGTCTTCGGGGATCTCCTGAAACCCGAAATGCGTCTTCCTGTCCTGCGCCATGTTGGTCCTGCCCTGTTGTGCCCGGGATATTAGCGGCGCGGCGCGAAGTTGCAATTCGGTCGCTGTGTCGCGGCTGTCCAGAAAAATTGACACATCGCACCGATCGGGTCTAGGTTCGGAGGTGGAGAGAGTCAGTCGACCACCGGACCCACGGCGCAGCGCGCCGGAAAGGAATGAAACATGGGTGTTGGACTTGGAATAACCCTTCTGGCGGCGACGCTCGCGGTCGCCGGCGGCTATGTGGTGGCCTGCGCGCTGGTCTTGCAAAAATTCGAAAGCATGGCGATTCTCAACAAGCGCGACTCGTAGACTTCCCGACAGGCCATGCCCGAACTGCCCGAGGTTGAAACCGTTCGCCGCGGGCTGGAGCCGGTCATGGCCGGACAGACCATCGCCGCGGCAGATATCCGCCGGCCCGATCTTCGTTGGCCGTTCCCGCAGGACATGGCCGCGCGCCTGACCGGCGCGCGGGTCGATGCTTTGCGCAGACGCTCGAAATACATCCTCGCCGACCTTGACCGGGGCGAGACGCTGATCATCCATCTGGGCATGTCCGGGCGGATGCTGATCGACACCGGCGCCGGGCCCGCAAGCCCTGCGGATTTCCTCCACGACCGCGCCACCCCCGGCAAGCATGACCACGTCATCCTGACGATGTCGGGCGGCGCCCGCATCACCTTCAACGACGCCCGCCGCTTCGGCGCGATGGACCTTTGGCCGACGGCCGACCTGCCGGCTCACCGGCTGCTTGCGCATCTGGGCCCCGAGCCCCTGGGCAACGCCTTCTCCGGCCCCTACCTGGCCGGGCAACTGAAGGGCCGGCGCACGCCGATCAAGGCGGCGCTGCTGGACCAGCGCGTGGTGGCCGGGCTGGGCAACATCTATGTCTGCGAGGCGCTGTGGCGTGCGCGGCTCCATCCCGCGCGGCAGGCGGGGCGCATCGCTGCCGCGAAGGCCGAGGCGCTGGCCGCCCCGATCCGCGCCGTGCTTGAAGAGGCGATCGCCGCCGGCGGCTCGTCGCTGCGGGACTACCGGCAGACCGATGGCGAACTGGGCTATTTCCAGCACAGCTTCTCGGTCTATGGCCGCGAGGGGGAGCCCTGCCGCCGAGAGGGCTGCGGCGGCACCATCCGGCGCATCATCCAGTCCGGCCGCTCGAGCTTCTACTGCCCCCGCTGCCAGCGCTGACCCCGACACCGCGAGTCGGCCGGCCGGGTGACTCGCATCACAGCCTCTCAGCAGAAAAGCCAGACAGCTCGCCGGAAGGAACCGCGCCGGGCGGCTGGAGCCCAAACGTCCCGCCCCCGCGGCGGGCCCCTTTTCCGGCCCGGGCCGGAGACGGGGAAAAAGGACCTGGCGCGCAAGCGCAGCATTCCGGCTACCGGACCGACGGCCGTGCCAAGGGTTGCGTCTGTCTGACGGGGTGATAACTCTGAACCGTCCAGACGGCAGGGAGAGTCTCTATGGGCTATGAAACCATCAGCGTCGAGATCGACGAACACGTGGGCACCGTCCGTCTGGACCGGCCCGAGGCGATGAACGCGCTGAACTCGCAGCTGCTGACCGAACTCGGCAAGGCGCTGCAATCGCTCGACCGCAACGAGAAGGTCCGGGTGATCATCCTGACCGGTTCGGAGAAGGCCTTCGCAGCCGGCGCGGACATCAAGGAGATGTCCGAGAAGAGCTTCGTCGACATGTTCACCGAGGATTTCTTCACGCCCCAGGCCGAGCAGATGCTGCGGGTCCGCAAGCCGATCATCGCCGCGGTCTCGGGCTATGCGCTGGGCGGCGGCTGCGAGCTGGCGATGATGTGCGACTTCATCATCGCCGCCGACACGGCNNNNGCGGGCATCGGCGGCACCCAGCGACTGACCCGCTTCGTGGGCAAGTCGAAATCGATGGAGATGCACCTGACCGGCCGGATGATGGACGCCAACGAGGCCGAGCGCGCCGGGCTGGTCAGCCGCGTCGTCCCGGCCAAGGAGCTCATGGCCGAGGCTATCAAGACGGCGCAGAAGATCTCGGAGAAGTCGACGCTTTCGACCATGGCGGTGAAGGAGGCCGTGAACCGCGCCTACGAGACGACCCTGCACGAAGGGATCCTGTTCGAGCGGCGCCTGTTCAACGCGATGTTCGCCACCGAGGACCAGAAGGAAGGCATG
>JABAHR010016298.1_pt1 | contig 17574 bp, 14 predicted proteins | sample 7062101 | NCBI WGS metagenome assembly JABAHR01 (sample SAMN14534553, study PRJNA622989) | marine sediment metagenome | biome: marine biome [ENVO:00000428]; feature: marine pelagic biome [ENVO:01000023]; material: deep marine sediment [ENVO:00002113] | place: India: Gulf of Kutch | collected... | reverse complement strand
TGATGGACGAGCCGTTCTCGGCCGTCGACGAGCAGACCCGGCGCAAGTTCCAGGAGGACCTGCTCAACCTCGTCAAGAACGAGAACAAGACTTTCATATTTGTCACTCATTCCATCGAAGAGGCCGTTTACGTCTCCGACCAGGTCGCAATCCTGCTGCCACGTCCGAGCCGCGTCTCCGAAGTCATCCGGCCAGAGGGGTTCAGGCACAAGGACGCCGACAGCATCCGACGCGACCCGGAGTATCTCGACATCGTCGACCGGATCTGGGCCTCGCTGCGCACCTATGTGGAGTAGGGCATTTCGATGAAAGTCTTCGGCTACCAGCTGCCCGGAATGTCGTCGTTGATCCTGTGGGGCATTCTGTGGGAGCTCGTCGGTCGCCTGGAGCTCACCTTCTTCCTGCCGCCGCTGTCGGCCATCTTCTCCACGCTGATGGAGATCGGCACCACCAAGGTGTTCCTGAAGGCTCTCGCCGATACCGGATACGCCTTCTTCGTCGGCACAGTGTCCGCGATCGTCATCGGGATTCCCCTCGGCATCCTGATGGGTAAGAACCGGTTCCTTGACGAGCTGTTGTTGCCCTGGGTCAACATGTTTCTCAGCGCCCCGTTGACGGCGCTGGTGCCGGTGTTGATGGTGCTCTTCGGCTTCGGCCTCAAGTCGATCATCATCACCACGGCGCTCTTCGCTGTCTGGATCATCGTGTTGAACTCGCGCGCCGGCGTGATGCACATCAACCGTTCACTTGTCGAGATGGCCCGCTCCTTCGGCGCATCGCCGATGGACGCTTTTTTCAAGATCTACTTCTGGGCGGCGTTGCCCGAGATCCTGGGCGGCGTGCGCATCGGCTTCATCCGCGCGGTCAAGGGCGTGATCATCGGCCAGCTGCTGATCTCGATCGTGGGCTTCGGCGCGCTGTTCGAGCTCTACTCGGCTAACTTCCTGATGAAGCATTTCTGGGCAGTCCTGATCGTGCTCTTCAGCATCGCCTTCGCCATTGCCGAGTTTCTCGCGTATCTCGAGCGCCGGGTCGAATACTACGCCGCGCGCAGGTAAGCGACGCCGCAGGCGACAGCGCCCACAGGAGCGACGCCGGGCACGAGGGCGTGCCGCAACCTGTGCTCGCGGTCCGAGGCGGCACATGGAAAATCGCGCGCTGCCGACTTAGCCGACTGCGGACGGTGCGGCGGTTTCCGTTCCATGACAATGGGCTTCAGTGCGCACCACCACCGCACTGCGACACTGCCGTGACATCGCCTCGCTGGCACGGCCCCCGACCCCGGCTGCATTGACACAGCACGTGACGGAGAATCGGGCTGGCCACAGCGGGCGTCGTTCTGGCGAGAGGACCGGCTGGCCTGAGCAGGATCATCGGTTCGGCTACGAGCAGCGACACGAATCTCCATTAGAAAACCTTAACATTAGAAAAGCCTAATGATTTTGTCCGCGCTCCCGCAGGTGTGAGAGCATACGTGCCGAGTCATTGACCGGGGTCGCTCTGCGCTCTGGACGCTGGTGCCCGACGCACGCCTATCTCCAGCGGTCACACCTGCCTTGCGGCATGCTGCCGGCGGTCGCGCCGCGCTCGACCAGACAAGCCACCCGTCTCCACGCCCGAAACCGCTCGCGAGCAATGCGGGCGAGGTGCGCCACCACAGATCCACGATACGACAAGCGCCGAGGCGACGCCGGGTGCGTTGCGAGTCTGAGGGCGCGGCCAACCGGCGCATTCGTGCCGAACGGACAATCGACTCGGAAGGCAGGCCGGTCTGCGGGCAGTGTATACGTTGCTCGGGTTGCGGCAACGGCGTTTATGCTCGTAGCGATTGCACGATTTCCGCGACTGCGGGTTATCCCTTTGCAAGACTCTACGATCAATAAGGCGACGCGCGTTCTGGACGCCCGACGAGAGCGCTATACGCGCGAGTACGGCCAGTCCAAGAAAGTCACCAGCATCAGTCGTCGCTTCAGTTACGCGTTGATCAGCATCGTCACGGTTTTTCTGGTCGGGTTTGCCACTACCGCCATTCTGTGGAATGTCGGCAGAATTGACGACGAGTTGCAGGCGCGCCTGGACAAAGCGACAAAGCTGGCACAGATCAGTCTGCCAACGCCTTTATGGAACCTCGACAACAACGTCGTCGAAGATTTTCTAGGCGCTCTGTTTCTCGATGAGGATATGGTTTACGCAACAGTTTTATGGGGTGGTCAGCCCGTTGCCGAGAGGAAGAGCCCGCGTTTCGACCAGAAAAAGTTCTCCACGTCCGAGCACTCCCCGGAACTCATCAGTAAAACCACGGAGATCCTGTTCGAGGGAAGCAAGGTGGGCACGATCAAGCTCGTCTTCTCGCGCGAGCGTATACGAAAAGAGCTCCTTTGGCAGATAGCGGGGATAGTATTGTTGACCGCGGGGATAATCGTCGCTGTTTCAATGACGTCGATGATTATCGCAAGAAGATACATCTCCCGGCCGCTATGGAAATTGCAGGAGTCAGCGTCATTGATCGCGAGCGGCGATCTGGAAACATCGATCGATACCGACAGCAGCGATGAAGTCGGCAGCCTCGCCAAGAATCTGAACATCATGCGGGAATCGATCAAGCAACTGTTCGAAAAACTCAACGAAAGCAAGGTGCAGCTCGAGGATTACAGTCGCACTCTGGAGCAGAAGGTGTCCACGCGCACCCGCCAACTGGCGCAATCAGTAGAGGAATTGAAGGCGCTTGGCGAGGTCAGTCAGGCGGTAAACTCGACTATCGATCTGCAGACGGTTCTTACTACCATCGTCACTCGCGCTGCTGATCTTTCCGGCAGTGACGGCGGTATCATCTACGAATTCGACGAGGGTTCTGAAACCTTTCATGTTCGAGCGACTCATCGCATCTCACCGACCCACCTCGAGGCGCTGAGAGAGGCGCCCATCCGTCTCGGTGAGGGAGCGTTGGGACGTGCGGCGACCACACAAGCCCCTTGTCAGGTCACGGACATTCGCGAGGACCGTCAATTTGCGGCCAGTCAGGTCCGGGATATTCTGGTCGAGGTCGGATTCCGCTCGCTGCTGGCGATTCCCCTGTTGCGCGACGCCCGGCTATTGGGCGGATTGGTGGTGTATCGTCGCGGATCCGGTGAATTTCCCAGAGAGGTCGTCAGCGTGCTGGAGGCGTTCGCGACACAATCGGTGTTCGCGATCCAGAACGCAAGAATGTTTCGCGAGATCCAGGAAAAGAGTGGAGAGCTGGAGATCGCGAGCCGGCACAAGTCACAGTTTCTTGCGAACATGTCGCACGAACTGCGTACGCCGTTGAACGCGATTATCGGATTCTCCGAGGTTCTGCTGGAGAAGATGTTTGGGGGTCTGAACGATAAACAGGAAGAGTATCTCAACGATATTCTGACGAGCGGTACCCATTTGCTTGCGTTAATCAACGACGTATTGGACTTGTCGAAGATCGAAGCCGGGGCGCTCGAGGTAGAGCTGGCGCCGGTGGATCTTCGCGCCCTCCTTCAAGGGAGCGTGGTCGTGGTCCGGGAGCGGGCTCTTGCACACAATATCAATCTGTTTCTAGATATGAGTGAGGATGTCGGCATCATCATCGCCGATGAGAGAAAGATCAAGCAGATCATGTTCAATCTTCTGTCCAACGCCATAAAGTTCACCGCGGACAGAGGAGAGGCCGGTATCAGGGCGCGAAGGTCCGATGAATTTGTAGAGGTGGCGGTGTGGGACACCGGTGTGGGTATTGCGGAGGAGGATCAGCAGAGAATCTTTGAAGAGTTTCAGCAAGCGGAGCAGGGGCTCACGGACAAATCGGAGGGCACCGGGTTGGGTCTGGCCTTGACCAAGAAGTTAGTGAGTCTGCACGGCGGAAAACTCTGGGTCGAGAGCAGTCAGAACAGCGGAAGCACTTTTTCCTTTACGCTTCCGGTCAACGGCGGCCCACAGTCGGGCGACGCGACGCCGGCATCGAAAGGGTAGATCGTCCGTGGCGCAGCGTGTTTCGGACAGGAGACGAGGATGACCAGCCCACTTGTCTTGATCATCGAGGACAACCCGAAGAATAGGAAGCTTTTCCGCGACGTCCTCCATTTCAACGGATACCGAACTTTAGAGGCAGACTGCGCCGAAACGGGTCTCGCGTTGGTTCGAGAGCACCGCCCCGCTCTTGTCCTCATGGATATACAGCTTCCGAATATGGACGGTCGCGAAGCGATGACGATTCTGAAGGCCGATCCCTCGACCTCTGCGATTCCAATCATCGCTACCACGTCGCTTGCGATGAAAGGAGATCGAGAGACGCTTCTGCAAAGCGGATTTGATGCTTACCTCGCGAAGCCCATAAATATCAAAGAACTCCCGGGAGTCATCGCACAGTACATTGGCTCGCAGTCGCAGCATACGTGAGGGATGCGGGCAATCGGCGCCACGATGTTGGCATGGTCGCAAGACATCAAGTCCAGTTTGATGATTGACTCAAAGGGCAAAATTCTCGTCGTCGATGACGAAGAGAAGAACGTGAAGTTGATGGAGGCGCTCCTGCTGCCACGAGGCTACGAGGTTATAAAAGCCTACGACGGTGAAGAGGCCCTGCAAAGGGTCAGAGACGGATTGCCGGACCTCATTCTGCTGGATGTAATGATGCCGATCATGAACGGCTTCGAGGTGTGCAGAAAGCTCAAGGACGATATGGAGACACGACTTATTCCAATTGTGATCATGACAGCGCTCGGCGAGATCAACGACCGCGTCAAGGGTATCGAGGCCGGGGCGGACGATTTTCTGACTAAGCCGATCAATCGCGACGAATTGCTCGCACGGATTCAGACGTCTCTGAAGCTTAAAGAAACCGTCGAGCTTAAAATGGAGACACTGAAGAGTGCGCAGGAGTATCTCACCCGATTCGTGCCGCAGTCGGTCAAACAAGAGATAGAAGAGAACCCCTCGGCGCCTCAGCTGGAGAAGACCGATCGGGACATGTCGGCATTGTTTCTGGACATAAGCGGATACACGAAGTTGAGTGAAGACATGCGCCAGACGGCCGATTTTATCGTCGAGAAATACTTCTCGCGGTTTCTCGATTGCATTCACAGTCACGAGGGAGACGTCACCGAGACGAGCGGCGATGGAATGATGGTGGTGTTCTCGGGAGGCACTGACCAGGACCACGCTGTCAAGGCGGCAACGGCGGCGCTTGCGATCCTGGAGAAGACCGCTGAGCTCAACGAGCAACTCAAAGGCATTTTCGAGCCGATAGCCGTACATATCGGCATCAATTCGGGTGTCGCCCTGGTCGGTCCAACGAAACTGGAGGGTGCCAGTGGCACGCGCTGGACGTATACAGCACTGGGGCCGGTCGTCAATCTTGCCGCACGCATTGCAGGAGTCGCGGGAGGTGGAACCGTTCTCGTCGGGCCCGAGACGGCACGGCGAATCGAGGGAAACTTCTCGCTCGAGTTGCTGGGAAACAAGAAACTCAAGAACGTCAAGGATGAAGTGGCGGTTTTTCGAATATCGGCGACATCATGAGGCAATAGTGCCTATGCATAGGGAGGCTGGGAAATGAAGAAGCTTAGGTCTTCTTTTATGCGCCACCCGATGGTCGGCAATCGCGGCGGTCCGATGTGGTGCAGCTCTGCGAGCGAAAGAGGTCGATGTGTTGGAGTGCGCAAACCGAGCGGGTTTGTTCGAAGACGCACTGTGCACGAAGGCGTCATTTCGGCGTTTCTGGTTCTGGTTCTGATGCTGACGCTCACCAGTGCCGTGGGCGCGGATGCGCCCAGGCGCGGGGGCATTCTGAACTTCGTGGTCGCCTCCTACCCGCCCAGCTTTGACGGTCATCGCGAATACACCTTTGCGATGCTTCATCCGACGAGGCCGTTTTACAGTGTTCTGATTCGGGTGAACCCGGAGAATCCATCTTCTCCGACGGATTTTGTGGGCGATCTGGCTGTGGAGGTTCCGCAACCGAGCGACGGGGGTACGAAATTCACCTTTAAATTGCGGGAGAATGCGCGCTTCTGGGATGGCGAGCCCGTTACCGCGCACGACGTTGTCGCGACATTCAACAAGATCATCTTTCCACCGCCCGGCGTCGTGAGCGCCAGAAAGGCATTCTACGCGATGGTCGAGAGCGTCCACGCCGAGGACGATTACACGGTCACTTTCGCGCTCAAATACCCGTCTTCGGCCTTCATTCCTGCACTGGCCAATCCCTATAACTATATCTACAGCCGGAAGAAGCTCGCCGAGGACATCCATTGGTATGAGAAGAACATTCTCGGCTCGGGGCCTTTCAGATTCACGAAGGGCGAGCAGGGAGCATTTATCGAGGGCAAGCGCAATCCCGATTATTATCATGAAGGCAAGCCCTACCTGGACGGGTTTCGCGCGACTTTTGACAATCAACAGTCAAGCCGTGTAGAGGCTATCCGCAAGGGGCAGGCCATGATCGAGTTTCGCGGTTTTCCACCGCGCAGTCGCGACATACTCAAACGTGCCTTGAGCGACGAAATCACCGTTCAGGAGTCCGATTGGAGCAGCTACCTTCTGGTGGTGCCGAATCACTTGGTTAAGCCGTTCGACGACCCGCGGGTGCGGCGCGCCCTGAGTCTCGCCATCGACCGCTGGGGAGGCTCGGAACAGCTTTCGCGCGTCGCGATCGTCAAGGCCGTTGGCGGCACAGTGTTCCCTGGCCATCCCCTGGCGGCAACCCGAGAGGAGCTCGAAGAGATCGCAGGATATTCGCCCGATCTCGAGGAATCGCGCGCCGAAGCGCGCCGTCTGCTTCGCGAGGCTGGGGTGCCGGAGGGGTTTTCCTTCAAGCTCCACATGCGACCGGTGGATCAGCCTTACAAGATTGTCGGTCTTTGGCTCATCAGTCAGTGGCGAACCATTGGCCTGAATCCCGAGCTATGGGTTCAGTCGACCAGTCCCTTTTTCAAGACCCTGCGCAGCCGCGGTCCGGATTTCGAGGTAAGCATTGATTGGCACACGAGTGCGGTGGTGAATCCCATACTCGATATATCAAAATTTATATCGAACGATCGTTCCGATTTCAACTTTGCCAATTACAAGGACCGCGTGCTCGACGATTTGTTCGACAGGATGGATCGCACGACGGATTTGTCTGAGCAACGGCGATTGATGCGGCAATTCGAGAGAAGAGCCCTCGATGAGCAGGCCCATATGTTTGTTACGCATTGGTGGTATCGCATCGTTCCTCACCGTTCGATCGTCCGCGGATGGAAGATCAGCCCCAGTCACTACATACCCCAGGATCTCGCCAACGTGTGGCTTGCGCAGTAAGCGTCTGGTATTCGCAAGGTGCGCCGCCGTCCCCGGAGAGGCCAAACCCGGGACAATTGGACGCGACGGCGAGTCAATGGTCGCAGCAGCGCTAGCGAGGTCGGTCGAAAGTTCGATGGGTCGCCCCGAAGGTTTCCAGTGAGCATGACTCTCGTCTGCGGCGCTAAGCGGCGCGACGCCCGCCGATACTGCCTCGTGGCACTTCTCGTCTTATCGTCGAGTCTGGCGGTCCGCGAGCCGGTACAGGCACAACAGACTCTGAGGATCGGCTACTGGCAAATACCGCCTCACGTGATAGATGTGCAGGACGGCAAGCCCAGAGGTGCGGCGATAAGCTATTTCCGCGAATACATCGAGCCTCGACTCGCCATGACGATCGTCTGGGATCGAGATGTGACCCCGCCAACCCGGCTGATGGAGCAGCTCAGGGAGGGCCAAAAAGACGCGATGATCTTTCTCGGCAAGACGGAGGAGCGGACCGAGTACTTGCATTACCCGCAGCCGTATCTCGATATTCCCCAGACCTTGGCGTTCTCGCGTAATCACTCGATCGAGCGCGTGCGCGATATCAGTCAACTCTACGGTTTGAGAGTGGGATTTCTGGTGGGCGGCCGGCTTCCGGATGCCCTGCGCGACGACAGGATTCGCTACGACCTGCTTGCGGGTGAGCGGCTTTTCCAGCGTAATGTCGAGAAGCTTCTGCTCGGGCGCATCGATGCCGTTTACGCTCCGTTGACGATTGCCTTGACCAGCATCATTGAGCAGATGAAAGTGGGTGACCGAGTTAAGGTCGTTTCCATCGAATTTCTGGAGCCGGTTCTGATATACACCGTGTTTTCCAAGAAAACGATCGGGGAACCTGTCGTTGAACGCTACAACGAAGCCTTGGAGGCGGCACGTTCGTCACGCAGTTACAAGGATTACGTGAAGGAATACGAAGCCAAGCAGGCATTGCCTTAAAATAGCGCCACGACCCGCGCCAGCCAAGCGAGTCGGCGCTTCCTGAGTTGCGCTCTGGTTTTGGCCTCATCGCTCATCCGCAAGGACGCTTGGCGGACCATACGCACTACCTCATTCGAGCAATCTCCCTCATCTAGATGATGTGGAGGGAAGAGCGTGGCGGAATAAGCTGTGCCATGTAAGATCCGCAATATCGACACGGACGTCGAGTGGAGGGCAGGCTCGTGCCGAAGCGCTGGTTGATGCTGCTGGTGCTGTTCTTCGCACGCACCGCGATGGGGTTTCAGTTTCAGTCGCTGGCATCGGTTTCGCCGCTGCTGGTGAGAGATCTCGGTATCGACCTGGCCCTGTTCGGGAGCCTCATCGGTGCCTGGATGTTGCCGGGAGTGGCAATGGCCATTCCGGGCGGCATGCTGGGAGGGCGCTTCGGCGACAAGCGGGTCGTGTTGTTCGGCCTGGCGCTCATGGTGATCGGCAGCGCCGTCACCGCGGGCGCGAACGAGTACTGGGCCGCCCTGGCCGGCAGGATCGTCAGCGGCAGCGGCGCGGTGCTGCTCAATGTCCTGCTCACGAAGATGGTGGCGGACTGGTTCGGCGAGCGCCACCTCGCGACAGCGATGGGCATTCTCGTCGTCAGCTGGCCCGTCGGCATCGGCTTGGCGCTGGTCGTGCTCGGGCCGTTGTCGGCCGCCACCTCTTGGACCTTCGCGCTGCAGGTCTCCACCGGGGTGTGTGTCGCGGCGTTGTTCCTCGTGGCACTTATCTATCGCGAAGCGGCCGCCGCCGGGAAAGGCGCCGTGACGACTCGCTTCGGGCCCCGCTTGACGCGGCGGGAGCTTGCGTTCGCATCGCTGTCCGGCTCGGTCTGGACGTTCTACAACGTGGCCTACATCATCGTCGTGAGCTTCGCGCCGCTGCTGCTGGCCGACCGCGGCCTCGCCGCCGCCAGCGCGGCGCTGGTGGCCAGCGCGGCCACCTGGCCCGTGGTCGTCTCGGTGCCCCTGGGCGGCGTTCTCGCCGACCGCACGGGGAGGGGAGAGGCGATCATGCACGCCTGCTTCCTCGTCATGGCGGTTTGCATGCCGTTCATCCTGATGGGGCCCTCGCCGCTCGTCATGCTGGCCGCTTTCGGCCTGCTGATGGGACCCGCCGCCGGTGTCATCATGGCGCTGCCGGCAAGGGTGCTGCGCCCCGAGTCGCGCAGCCTCGGCATGGGGATCTACTTCACATGGTACTACGTGGGCATGGCCGTCCTGCCGGCCATCGCCGGGTGGTGTCGCGACGTTTCGGGTATCGCAGCCGCACCCCTCGTCTTCGCGAGCGGGCTCGTCGTCCTCGCGATGGTTTGCGCAGTGTGGTTCCGTCGCCTCGAAAAGCGGGCGGCACGACCGGGCTAGCGGATCTCTAATTTGCGGGGGCCGCAGCGGCGGCAAGACGTTTTGTCGTCTTGCGGCAGTGTCGGGTCACATCCTGCCTTTCCACGGCACCAGCGTCCTCTCGATCCAGCGCATCAGCAGATCGAAAAGGAACGCCACGAGTCCGATCACCACGATGCCCAGGAACACGATATCCGTGGCGAGAAAACGTGCCGCATTGAGAACCATGACACCCAGCCCGGCTTTAGCGGCGACCATCTCGGCGGCCACCAGCGTCGTCCAACCAAAGGCGATGGCCACTCGCATTCCCGTGAGAATCTCCGGAAGTGCGGCCTTGATCACCACCTGCCAGACCACCTGGCGGCGACTTGCCCCCATGGAGTAGGCCGCATGGATCTGCTCGATCGACACCGAACGCACTCCGGCACGCGCATTGATCGCGATCGGCGCGAAGCAGGCGAGATAGATCAGGAACACCTTGGAGAAGTCGCCGATGCCGAACCAGATGATTGTCAGCGGCAGGTAGGCGAGCGGCGGGATCGGCCGGTAGAACTCGATGGGGGGGTCGAAGACGCCGCGGGCGATGCGGTTCATGCCCATGGCGATGCCGATGGGCACGGCGGTGATGACGGCGAGAAAAAACGAGCTGAACACGCGGTAGAGGCTCCACAATGCGTGTTCGTGCAGCGAGTGTTCGCTGAAACCTGCGCATTCCGCAGTGACTTCGGCACGTGTACCGATGAGCACCAGGAACTTCTCGAAGTAGTAGTCCGTGCAGGCGATCTTCTGGAACTTCGAGAAAACCAGTCCCGGCGAAGGCAGGAACAGCGGTCTGATGAGCTCCAAGTGCGTTACGAGCCACCAGCCGAAGAGGATCACGGTGATGGTAACCACGCTGATTAGCGTGCTGGCGCCGCTGCCCGGTGCGCCGTAGGGGTCTGCTCCAGAGCGTCGCCGGCCGCCTGACAAGAGTCCGATCACTGCGTTATTGCCCCGTTTCCTCGCCGTAGATGATCGACAGCACTTCCTCGCGGATCGCGATGAATTCCGGATCCGACTTGATACCCCGCGCATTGCCGCTCGAGAAATACTTGGCCGAGAAATCGAGTTGGTACTCGTGGGTAATACGGCCCGGGCGGGGTGACATCACGATCAGGCGCGTCGCCATGAACAGGGCTTCCTCTACGCTGTGCGTGATGAAGAAAACGATCTTTCCGGTCTTCTTCCACACGTTGAGAATCAGCTCCTGCATGTTTTCCCTGGTGAAGGCGTCGAGCGCCCCCAGGGGCTCATCCATCAGCAGCATCTCGGGATTGGAGGTTAGGGCCCGCGCAAGACCCACGCGTTGCTGCATCCCGCCGGATAGCTGGTAGACGGGGTGCTGCTCGAACTCCGTGAGACCTACGAGGGCGAGATTCTCGCGTGCGATTCGACGTCGTTCTCTCTGACGCACTCCCTGGAGCTTGAGACCGAACTCCGTGTTTTCCACGACGTTCAGCCAGGGGAAGAGCGCGTGCTTCTGAAAGACGACACCTCGGTCGCGGCCGGGACCGACGATCGGCTCGCCCTTGTGCGTGATTGTGCCGCTCGTGGGCGGAATGAATCCGGCAATGACGTTGAGCAGGGTCGTCTTGCCGCAGCCCGACGCGCCGAGGGCGACGACGAACTCATCTTCGTGGAACGCGAGGTCGACGCCTTCGAGCGCGTGAACGCTCCCGCCCCCGGTAACGGCCGGGAACACCATCTCGACCCGGCTGAGCTCGATAATCGCTGCCACGATGTGCTCCGCGCGCGGATCCCGGCGACACCGGGACCCGCGCGTGGCATTAGGACCGCCCTTTCAGCTCAGCACTTGCCGTCGAGCACCATTTGCGCAAACTTCGCCGTGGCAGCGCCGTCGTAGCTGTCGAGCACGGCGTCGAGCTTGCCCTGGGATTTGAGGAACTCCGAAGCGGCTCTGAGTGCATTCTGCACGCCGCCTCCGAGCCACGCCCCGGAGACCTGCTGCTCGAGCGTCGGATAGCCGTACAGTGCGAGCACGCCGCCCACCTGATCGGCCTGCCCCTCCACCGACTTGGCGATGGCCGCGGCGTTTGCGGTGCCCGGCCCGTACGCGCTCGAGTTGGCGCGGTAGTCGGCGTCCGCGGCGGAGACCATCTTCACCCACTGGCAGGCGAAATCCGGGTTGTCGTCGGTGAAACCCTTGCGGGCGACCATCGCGTCGAAGGTCGCCTTGCCCCAGTTGCTCAAATCGCCGGAGGTGATGAGGACATGGCCCTTCTGCTTCATTCTCCCGAGCGCCGGATCCCAGACGAAGCCGCCGTCGATGTCGCCGCGCTCCCAGGCGGCCGCCATGTCCGGCGGCGACATGTCGATCACCTCGAGTTCCTTGGGATCGATGTTGAACTGCTCGAGGGCGAACATCATGTGAAAGTGCGTCGTCGAACCGAACGGCACGGCGATGGTCTTGCCACGCAGCTGCTGCGGCGCCACGACGGAGTCGTTGACCACGAGCGCCTCGGCGTCGTTTATGTTGTCGTAGATGTAGATCACATGCAGGTCAACGCCCCGGCTGTAGCCTGCCGCGGTGGGCGAAGAGCCGTTCAGGGATATGTCCACGGAGCCCGACGCCATCGCGTTGATGACCTCGGTGCCCGAGGTGAATTTGACGAACTCGACGCTCTTTCCGGCGAGGCCCTCCTTCTTGATCCTCTCCATCTGGGTTTTCCATGGGCCATATACCAACTGGTAGCCAACGGTCACGTCGGCCGCACGGGCGGCGCCTGCGCAGGCCATCAGCGCTGAGGCCAGCACGATGGGGTAACGCGCCAATATCTTGTTCATGCCACTACTCCTTTGGGTTTTCAGGCTGGAAGAGCGATGCCGTGCGGGTGCGTATTTGGCGCGCATCCCGCCGACAGCGCAGCTCGCACGTTAACACAGTTCCGAGCGCTAATCGAATCGTGCGTGGCCACACCGGGGTGTAACCGGCGTTACTCCCTTGAGGGGCCGCGGGTCCTCGTCTGCACGCCGATCGCGGCGGGCAGCGCTATGCGACGTCAAGACAAGTCTTGCTGGCGTCATGCGAACAGTGACGTTCGCGCCAGCACCGCGAGCCCCCACGCGAGCAGTGCAATGCCCACCGCGCGGCCGAGCCAGTGTCCCATTGGGATCGTCTTTTCCAGCAGCACATAGACCGCGATCCCGACGATCCAGTAGAGGTTCATGATGCCGCCGAAGAACAGCAGCCCCATCAGGAACCAGCAGCAGCCGACGCAGTAGACGCCGTGGGCGAGCCCCATGCGAAAGGCGCCGCCAGCGCCGCTGCGCCAGTGCATCATCACGAACTGCAGCGGTGAGCGGCAATGATTGAGGCAGGACTGCTTGAGCGGCGTCAGCTGGTAGATCCCCGCGGCCAGCAGCAAGAGGCCGCCGAACACCGTGCTCGCGCTCAACAGCATCGGCGATAGCAGCGCCGCACCCTCGAGAGCCCACTGCAGGGCGACCGCCACGATACTGAAACCCGCCCAAGCCACCAGGTAGGCCAGCACGAAAAGCGAAGTGGGCACGAACCGAGCGCCGCGTTCCTGCTGCTTTCGGTTCACGGCGGCGAACAGGAGCACCATGGGCGCCGCCGAGGGCAGCATCATGGCGATCATCATCACCCACCACATGAAGAACATGACGACGGCGTAAGCCAGATCCCAGGCGGCGGGCGTCATCATCATGCCCATGGCGCCGCCCGAGCTCGCCCGGGTCATCTCGAGCGCCGACATGCCCATGCCCGCGCCGGCGAGGACGTACGCCCACGCCAGGGCGATGACGATCAGCAGTGCCGCGACGACGACCGTGGTGTCGCGCTTGAAGACGCCTTCTACGGCTGTGTCGAGAGACATGGGTGCGTCCTTACTGGGGCTTGACCAGGCTGTCTAACTTCGCCGTAGCCCATTGCCGGGCGTCGCCCCCGGCAGCGAACTCGCCGCGTCACGGGCCGGGTGCCGGAGCAGACGAGCCGCCGGCCGGGACGCGCTCAGGCCGACCAGCTGAAGCGATGCAGCGTTGCCGAGTCGCCCCGCCAGCTGCCGAGATCCGGGTCGGACCAGCTGCTGTCCTTGCCACTGGCCAGCACCATGCTGTCGATCTGGAACGCGGCCTGAGCGGCCGCGCCGGACAGCGTCGTCGGTTTGCCCGCCGCGTCCTGGAACGGCTTGAGGGTCGCGCGGCCGAAGCCGTCGACCCCTAGCGACGGGGTGTCGCCCCACTCGATGTCGACCTTGCCGGTGCGGGTCGGGTGCCAGGTGCTCAGCACGGCGTCCCAGAGGCCCTGCAGAAGCCCGCCCTTGCTGCCGCGGAAGATGGCCTCCAGTTCCCGCTGCTGCTCGGCGCTGGCCGCCGCGTCGATGTAGAGCCGGGCGCTGCCGTTGCCGGAAAAGAAGTTCTCGGGCCAATGGGCCGTGATCACGGTCTTGGTGCCCGCCAGGGACACGCCGTCTGAGCTGCCGGACTCGATGTCGAAGGCGAAAACGGCCCCGCACCACTCCTGGTCCGGCTCGCCTTCGGGCCCGAGCCAGCAAGGGCACAACGCCTTGCAGCTGCAAAGCTCCATACTGCGTCCCGCAATTTGCCAAGTCATAGCTCTATCCTCCTCGCCGACGATCAGCTCGTCGTCCGTGGATTTCACTCTATCCAATTCGGGGACCGCCCTCAACTCAAGGCAACCGACGTCGCTCCGTAAGCCGCGTGGGGACTGTGCGGCATCGTGCTCGTCGCGGCGGGGACTGCCGCTTCCTGCGCCTTCGACTCTGCCGCGGTGAATGCTCCGGGCCGCTTGCGTTCCTAACGCACGAACGGGTTCTTGACCACCGGCGTGAAAGTCAGCTTGAGACCCCACTGCTGGCCGAAATCGTCGGGCCGCTCGACATTGTAGAAGAGCTGCAGCTGAGTCTTGATCGGTTTCGACTTCGTGATGAAGGTCTTGGCGAGACCGATGCCCAGTGGCACGGTCCAGCGGTTGCTGCTCTCGGCCCCCCAGTCGTAGGTGACGGTGGGGCCCGAGGCGAGCTGCAGGCCGCCGCCGAGGTTGAAGGCGTAGAAGTAGTTGAGCGAGCTCAGGCTGGTGTCCGGCTCGTCGCCGCCGCCGGCAACGTTCCACTGGTGGAAGAACAGCCCGCCCAGCACGCCCCACTCCCGGGTGACGCCAAGCACGACCTCCGGGCCCAGACGCCACTGGTCTGAGCCGACGGCGTCGTCGGTGTGCGTGGGCAGCACGCCGAACAGGCCTGCGAGCGTAATGAGGCCGGTCTGCGAGGTGCCGCCGTAGGCGAAGTCGAAAGGGATGTCCCCGAGTTCCATGCCGTGATCATCGAAGCCGCCGCTCGTCGCGTCGAAGGCGGGTTGCTGCAGCAGCAGCGGAATGGCGGGTCGAAACGCCACGATGCGGCCCTCACCAAGGGGAAAAGGAAAAACGGGCTGGAAGGTGTAGATCCAGCTCTCCTGCTCGTCGGCGTCGGGCAGGCTGCCCCGGAAGTGCCGGTACTCGAGGTTGTTGCCCAGGCTCGAAAGGGGCGTTGCGGGGTTGCTCAGCTCCTTGGCGATCTCCGCCGCGGACGGCGCGGCCGGACCGCCCGGCGAGCCCGGTTGCGGCAGCACGCCCTCTGCATTGGGCCGGGCCGTGGCCACACGATTCGTGATCGTGAACTCGTACGTATCTCCGGACTCCACCGCTCGCGCCCGGTAAACCGCCGGCTCCGATGTACTCCGCTCTATGCGAAAGCACTGCGTTTCGCCCTCGGCCGTGACGCAGAGCCGGTCCTCGCCCCTGACCTCCCAGGTCCTGCGGATGGAAGCTCCCAGGATGTGCAAAACCCCGGTGCCGTCGACACGGTACTCGCCGCGAATCACGTCGCCGGTCGGCAGCGTGCGCTCGGCGGTCAGACCGCCCATGAATTCGCGCAGAGTCTCTGTGCCGGTAAGCGGCATCCAATCGCTCTCGGCCGCCGCCGCGGTGCAGATCATCGGGGCCACAAGGAGCAGCGCGCCGATACGGCCTGCAATTCGCACCCGCCGTCCGTCCCGGTTCATCAGAGGTTACCGAAGTAAGCGTCGCGTTTCGGGCCGGCCGGCAGGAAGGCCGGTGCGTTTTCCTCCGGCAGCCAGTTCTTGTAAACCAGACCGTCCTTCATCACGAAATCAACCGATTTCCGCTTGATTGCCTCGAGATCCTTCAGAGGGTTGCCTCTCACCAGGATGATGTCGGCATAGCCTCCTTCTTCGATCACGCCGAGCGTGCCTTCCTTGTACGGGTTCATCCCACCGCTCATGCTCAGAACCTCTGCCGATGTGGAGGTCGATGACCTCAGCACCAGGAGCGGGTCGTTGGCGAGTTTGTTGAACCAGATCAAATTGTCGGCCTGCCTGCCCAGATCGGGACCGAACATGTCACCGCCGAGAACCATTTTGACGCCTTTGTCGATCGCCCACTTCAACATCCGTGACGCGCCCTCGTTGACAGCCCGACCCTTGGCTTTCTGATCGGCGGAGAAGAAGTCAATCGCATCGACATTACCGAAGGCTTCCAGGGACGCCTGGGCCTGGACCGAAAGCACGATGCCTTGCGCGACCATCCTGTCCACGGTCGCTTCGGACACAAGGAAGTTATNNGCGTGCGCCAGGACATACGAGCCATAGTCTTCGGCGACGCCGACAATCGCCTTCATCTCTTCGAGCGACAGCTGCGTCATGTGCAACGGATCGAACTCGCTCGAGACGCCCCCGCCGGCCATGATCTTGATCTGGGTCGCGCCGCGACGGAAGTTGGACCGCACCGCCCTGCGTGCTTCCGCCATACCATCGACGACGTACATGGTTTCGGCCCTTTCCAGCGCATCCTTTTCAAGGGGCTGGTCGGCAAAGACGCCGAGATCCGCATGGCCGCCGGTCTGGGAGATGAACGCGCCCGATGGAAACAGGCGCGGTCCGGGAAGAATCCCGTTGTTCACCGCCTTGGCAATGCCGAGGATGTTGCAGCCGGCATCCCGGGCCGTGGTGAAGCCCTGATCCAGGTAATCCTCCATCGCCTTCTGTACGTAAGCTCCCACCACAAGCGCATCGTAACCGTCGCGGAACTCCGTCAACCCGTTGCGAAAACACAGGTGCGAGTGCATGTCGATCAGGCCCGGCATCAGTGTTCTACCCTCGCCGTCGACTATGAAGGCCTCGGGTGCATCAATCGACCCGGACGAGACGGCCTTGATCAGGTTGCCCTCGACAAGGACCGAGCCGTTCTCGGTCAACTCGGCGCTGACACCGTCGAAGATGTTGACATTGGTGAACAGCACCTGGCGTGGGGCATCGGGCTCGGCTTGCTGGGCGACGGCCGTGGAACCCGTCAGGATCGCGCCCAGGCACAACGTCGTGAGGGCGAACGATCGATAAATCTTTCCGATACTCATTAATCTAGGCTCCTTAGCGGTGTCAGCGGCCGCGGGGTCGCAGGCGTCCGCGACGCCGCACTCCCGCGCCCGTGGAAGGGGGTCGGCGCTCGGTGCCGTCCTGTGGAGACGATGCGTTACCGCCGATGTGATACTGAGGAAACGGAGAATAGCCGAAGCGCAGTACGGGTACTTGGCAGATTCAGCCAGTTGACCGATCCGATCTGCGGAAACTGCAAGGTCTGGCGGGGGTGATCGCTCTAAATGAGCATTTTCCAAGCCGGTCGTCGTCGTCGACAAAAATTTCCATATAAATCAGCTATTAAGAACGCCTCGGCCGCTCTATCCGGGCCCGCGTGCGGTGCGCCTCTGCGGGCTGGACCTGCTGCGGTCGGACGCCCGAGCCGCGGGCGTTGGGTGGGCGTTCGCCACCCGAGCGCTGTGCGGATAACATTGCCTCCGACGACGTGTCCCCGAGGGTCCTCCGCTGGTAGAGACAGAGC
>JABAHR010000489.1_pt7 | contig 17574 bp, 19 predicted proteins | sample 7062101 | NCBI WGS metagenome assembly JABAHR01 (sample SAMN14534553, study PRJNA622989) | marine sediment metagenome | biome: marine biome [ENVO:00000428]; feature: marine pelagic biome [ENVO:01000023]; material: deep marine sediment [ENVO:00002113] | place: India: Gulf of Kutch | collected... | reverse complement strand
CTGGTTGGACGCATGGCGGAGAATGCGGTAAAGATGGGTCTGTACCGCAAGGCATTCATCGGCGGGAATATTGGAATTCCGCTGATTTCCCAGGTGGATGAAATGACTGCAGAAGATATCGCGGTGGTTGAGTTTTCCAGCTTCCAGCTTGACTTGATGACGCTCTCACCGCAGATTGCGGCAGTGCTTAATGTCACGCCCAATCATCTCGACCGCCATGGGACGATGAAAGCCTATACTGCTGCCAAAACCAACATCCTCAGGTTCCAGAAGCCAGCAGATTCAGCCGTTCTGGGGATAGAAGATGACAAGGCCTGGAGCTTAAAGGATGAAGCAAAGGGTGATTTATTTGCCTTTGGACCTCAGCTACCCCAAGGACTGCCTGGGGCTTTCATCCGTGAAGATATGGTTTGGGTGCGCACAGCACTCGGAGAGCAGGCTGTGATGCCGGTTGCAGAGATCGAACTGCGCGGGGAACATAACCTTTTGAACGTTCTGGCAGCGTGCGCGATTGCCGCCGCCGCCCGATGGCCGGCCGAGGTGATGCGGGGTGGGGTGTATGGGTTTCGAGGGGTCGAGCACCGTTTGGAATTTGTCCGGGAATGGGGTGGTGCCGAGTGGTACAACGATTCGAAAGCCACCAGCCCCGGGATGGCCGTAACCTCGATGCAGGCTTTCAAGGAACCCCTGGTCTTGCTGGCAGGAGGTCGGGATAAAGACCTTTCTTGGGACAGTTTTGTCTCCCAGGTGAAGGCCCAGGTAGATCATCTGATTCTGTTTGGTGAGGCAGCCGAAAAGATCAGAATTGCCTTACAGGCGCATGAGGAGATTAAAAGCAGGAATTTTACATTAGATAATTGTGAAGGCTTAGAGCAGGCTGTTCATACCGCGGCCAAATTAGCCCAACCAGGAGATGTGGTGCTGCTGGCACCAGGTGGTACAAGTTTTGACGAGTTTACTGATTTTGAGGCACGCGGCAGAAGATTTAAAGAATTAGTGAACAGTTTGCCGGTGAAGGAGCAACAATCATGACAACATTGAGTAACAGGACACCGAGAAGAAAACGGAGCATTGGCGGAATTCAATTGGGGATTGATATGCCGCTGCTGGTCGTGACCATCTTTTTAGTACTGTTTGGCCTGGTAATGGTCTTCTCCGCCAGCTGGGAGATTTCTTACTTCCAGTACGAAGGCTCTCACACCCGCATGTTTGAACGCCAATTGCTCTTCATGATCATTGGGGTGATCATCGCCACGGTTGTCTCTTTTATTGATTATCACCGCTACCGCAGGCTCGCGATCCTCGGGATGGGAGCCACGGTGATCGCGCTGGTTGGCGTGCTGATCGTGAGAGAAGTTCGTTTTAATGCCACCAGGACCCTGTACGAAGGTTCCGTGATGCCCTCGGAGGCAGCCAAGCTGATGATTATTATTTACCTGTGTGTCTGGTTGTATGCCAAGCGTCACCAGATTAACGAGATCAGTTTTGGGATCATCCCCCTTGGTCTGATTATCGGGTTCTTGGGTGGATTGATTATGGCGCAGCCAGATGTCAGCGCGGTTGCTACTCTATTTATTATCGGTGGGATTTTGTTCTTCCTCGCCGGGGGGGACCTGAAACAAATTTTTATCCTCTTGATGGTGACGGCGATCATTGGATGGGCTACGGTCCAACTGCAGCCAACGGCCCGGTCCAGGATGGCAGATTATTATGAAGGTTTGCGAAGTCCTACCGAAGCCTCTTTCCACGTCCGGCGGTCGATTGAATCATTTGTGAGGGGCGGTGTGTTTGGCGCTGGGATTGATAACGCTGAAACGAAATTAATCAGCCTGCCGGTTCCCCCGACGGACTCCATTTTTGCCGTTGTGGCGGAAGAAACCGGTCTTGTAGGGACCACTTTCCTGATTGGTTTGTACATGGCCCTGACATGGCGGGGAATGAAGATCGCCCGCAATGCTCCTGATATGCTGGGACAGTTATTGGCTTCCGGTCTTACGTTTTGGCTTGTGATGGAGGCTTTGATTAATATGTCGATGATGGTGGGCTTGTTCCCGTTTGCGGGGAACGCACTACCTTTTATCAGCCTGGGAGGGTCGAATTTGATCGTCTCGCTGTCTGCAATAGGAATATTAATGAACATCTCGCGCCTTTCGAAAGCAACTGAAAGGCAGAAGGAAAGGATCAAACATGCGCCTGATGGTTTCCGCCGGGGCAACAGGAGGCGGGATCAATCCCGCATTGGCCGTGTTGCAAGCACTCGGCGATAAACCCGAACGCGTTCTCTGGGTAGGGAGCGTGGGGGGGATGGAAACCGACCTGGTCCGCCGGGCCGGTGTGCCATTTAAATCCATCCCTGCTGCCGGGGTGCATGGTAAGGGACTGAAAGCAATCTGGGGATTATGGCAGCTGTTCCGTGGTTATTTTGCTGCCCGAAGGCTGGTGCGGGAATTTTCCCCGGACGTGTTGTTCTTCACCGGAGGCTATGTCGCCATCCCGACCGGGATGGCCGGGCGCAAGGTTCCCACGCTGCTGTGTCTTCCAGACATCGAACCTGCGCTGGCTTTGCGAACATTATCTCGCTTTGCAGATAAAATTGTCGTCCCTGTGGATGAATCGAGAGCTTATTTCGCCGAAACAAAAGATATGGAAGTGGTTGGATACCCGACCAGACCAGAACTGAAACCTGTCCCGCGCATAGAGGCCGCTGCTGTTTTCGATCTTGATCCTTTGCTCCCGACCGTGATGGTGACGGGGGGCAGCCTGGGGGCGCGTTCGATCAACCGGGCGGTACTGGCAATCTTACCGGAACTGCTGGCACAAATGCAGGTGATCCACCTGACGGGTGAACTCACCTGGCCGGAAGTTGAAGCCGTGAAGGATACGCTCCCTGCTGAGATGGCGCAACGATACCGGCCGTTTGCATTTTTGCATGATGAGATGAGCGCCGCATTTTCTGCTGCCGATCTGGTGGTCTCACGCGCCGGGGCGTCTGTTTTGGGTGAGCTGCCAACCTTTGGCGTACCCGCAGTTTTGGTGCCTTATCCGCATGCCTGGCGCTACCAAAAGGTGAATGCGGAGTATCTCTCCCAGCGTGGGGCGGCTGTCATCGTGCGTGATGAGGATTTAGGTGAAAAATTACTTCCAACCATCCAGAACTTGATGGATCAAAATACAGACCATTACAAAAAAATGCGCGCTGCGATGAAATCCCTGGCCAAACCGAAGTCTGCAGAAAGAATCGCTGAAATCCTGCAGGAATTGGCATTATCTGGTAAGAATTTAAGGAAAGGAACTCACTGATATGAGGAACCACGAGCAAAAATCTGTCATCAATGGCATTGCAGCAATGGTCTCTCAGGTGATGTCCATTTCTTATCAACCGTCTATACAAGGTGGTGTGCAATGATCTCACTAGTATATGTGTTTTATATCTTTGTAGGACTGGCCGCGATTATCGGCGCCGTACGCGGCTGGGCGAAAGAGACTCTGGTGCTGATCAGTGCATTGTTGGCCCTGTTCATCATTTTTGTATTTGAGAGTTACGTCGGCGTTTACCAGCAGATTATTTATCCAGACCCGGTTCCTTACACGGTTCAGGCCGGAGATACCTGCCAATCAGTGGCAGAGAGTTTTAAGATTCCCCTCCGGACCTTGATCACGACGAATAATCTTGACCCAACCAATTGCCAGTTAATCCCCAATACCGGCTTATTGATTCCGGAAACGGCAACGCGGTTTTATGTCAGCTCGTTCATTATCTTGTTCTTTGCATTTTTTGGCTACCAGACCCCGGCAATCAAGCTGTTCCAGGCGGCTGCCAGGCGGGAGAAAGTTCGGGATGCAGTGTTGGGTGGGATTTTTGGTGGTGCGAATGGGTATCTGGTGATCGGATCGATCTGGTGGTTCTTAAATGATGCCGGGTATGAGAATTTTGAGCCAATCTTGATCCCGCCAGCCGCGGGCACCAAGGTTGCAGAAACTGCGGCAGACCTGATCTCCAGGATGCCGCCTGAACATTTGATGCAGGCACCTTTGATCTATTTCTTGATTGCCCTGGCATTTGGGCTGGTGCTGATCGTTTATATCTAGGATTGTTTTTTAGAGGTTGTAATGGTGGCAGATTTGAGACCACACACACATTTCATCGGGATAGGCGGCACAGGACTCTCGGCGATTGCCAGAGTGCTGCTCGAGCGCGGTGAGAAGGTATCCGGATCAGATCGGGTGCTGTCTCCATTGGCCGCTGATCTCCAGCAGGCTGGTGCGCAGGTTTTCACCGGCCATGCCGCGGAAAATGTGCAGGGTGCGGATCTCGTAGTGCGCTCTTCCGCAGTGCCTGAGGACAATGTGGAAGTTGCCGCTGCCAAAGCCGCCGGGATATCAGTTCAGAAACGCAGCGAATACCTTGAATCATTCCTAGGCGGACAATTTACCATCGGGGTCGCCGGGACTCATGGCAAGACCACAACTACCTCGATGATTGTCTGGATGCTGCACCAACTTGATCTTGATCCCGGGTTTATCGTTGGCGGCACAGTGCAGAACCTTGGCGTGAACGCATCCGCGGGAAGTGGAGACCTGTTTGTCATCGAAGCCGATGAATACGATTATATGTTCTGGGGTCTGCGTCCGACAATTGCAGTCGTCACCAATGTCGAACACGACCACCCGGACTGCTTCCCGACAGAACGGGACTTTATGGCCGCCTTTGAGGGATTTGTCCAGAAGATTTCGTCCGATGGCACTTTGGTGGCCTGCCTTGACGATCCCGGCGCGGCCCATTTGCTGGCGTACGCAGGGTTTCGTGACCAGCATTGGCTGGCTTACGGGATCGAGGATCAGGCAGCTGATTACTATGCCCTTAACCTGGTTTCCAGGCCTAACTCTGGTTACCAGTTTGATTTTTTCCGCGACGAGGAATTTTTGGTGCCCGTTAAGTTAGCGGTTCCGGGCATCCATAACGTCCAGAATGCAATGGCAGCCCTGGTGACGGCCGAATTACTCAACCTGGACCTTGAAGCTGCGGCAAGTGCCCTGTCATCTTTCAGCGGGTCAGGCCGCCGGTTTGAACTGCTTGGACAGGCAATGGGCGTGCAGGTGATTGACGATTATGGCCACCATCCTACGGAGATTAAAGCCACCCTGCAGGCTGCCCGGGCGCGTTATCCCGATTCTCGCATCTGGGCAGTCTGGCAGCCGCACACCTTTACGCGCACCCTGGGCTGGCTGGAGAGGTTTGGGTCGGCGTTCGCGGACGCGGATCAAGTGATTGTGACCGGGGTATACGCGGCCAGAGAGAAAGCGCCTGAAGGATTTCAGCTTGACCAAGTTGCCGAAGCCATCCAGAATCCCCAGGCACGAGCGATTCAATCTCTGGATGAGGTGACGGCCGCCCTGTTGGACGAGGTAGCCGAAGGTGATGTGCTGATCGTTTTTTCCGCGGGAGATGCCACCCAGGTGAGTTCTGGGGTCCTGGCTGGACTGCAGAAAAGAGAGGTGACAGCATGATCTCCTCAGGCAGAATTGAACAGCTTGAGACCCGCTTTGCAGGAAAAGTGGCGTTCAACCAGCCGCTGGCGAAATTTACATCCGCCCGTATCGGAGGCCCGGCTGATGTGCTGCTGACAGCGCAATCGGCTGAGGACTTGGCTGAGATGGCGTTCGAATTATGGCGGCTGGAATTGCCCTTCATCGTCCTGGGCGGCGGCTCGAATATGCTGATCAATGATGCCGGGGTGCGGGAGGTCGTGATCTTAAACAAGTCCCGCAAGGTGGAGTTTGATCTATCGGCACCATCTGTGTGGGCTGAATCGGGATGCAATTTTGGCGCGCTCGCCCGGCAGGCTGGACGGAAAGGTCTGTCTGGCCTTGAGTGGGCGGCTGGCATTCCGGGAACCGTGGGAGGGGCTGTGGTTGGGAATGCCGGAGCGCATGGCGGAGATACGGCCGGGAACCTGATTTTGGCAGAAGTCTTGCACCGTACTGAGGGAAGAAACGCGTGGTCCTCAGAAGATTTAGAGTTAGCGTACCGTACAAGTAAATTAAAACAGCAGCAAGGAGATGCCGTTGTTTTGACCGCATCGTTCAGACTTACACACGGACAGATGCCGGAGATCAAGGAGAAAATGGAGGAGTTTTTGGCATTTCGCAGACGGACACAACCACCAGGGGCCAGCATGGGTTCTATGTTTAAGAACCCATCGGACGATTATGCCGGGCGGTTAATCGAAGCATCGGGGCTGAAAGGCTTCCGGGTTGGCGAGGCGCAGATCAGCGAACTGCATGCTAATTTCTTTATCAACCACGGCGGCGCAACGGCAGCCGATGTCTACTCCCTGATCCGCACCGCACAGCAGACGGTTAAGGATAAATTTGGTACCCAACTCGAATTAGAGATTGGGTTAGTTGGAGAATGGAACTAATTTGTGATGAGTGATCAATCCGCAGAAAAAGTAATCAATATTGCGGTAATATTTGGCGGCCGTTCGGGCGAGCACGCCGTTTCTTTGGAATCGGCTAAATTTGTGCTCAGCCAGCTCAGCCGAGAGAAATACCTCGTCACCCAGGTAGGCATCTCTCAGGATGGCGATTGGTACACCGGGTTTGATGTGCTTTCCGCCATGCTGGAAGGGGATCTGTCCTCCCTGCAAAAAGTCACAATGCTGCCTGTACCTGCTTCTCAGGGTTTGTTTATGATTGAAGCCGACGGCCGCCTGGAACTGCTTTCCCAGGTAGAGGTGGTTTTCCCGGTATTGCATGGAACGTTTGGTGAGGACGGTACGATGCAGGGACTGCTGGAGATGGCGGACGTAGCTTATGTCGGCGCCGGTGTGACCGGATCGGCCGTTGGAATGGACAAGGCGATTTTCACAGACCTGATGCGCGCCAACCAGATTCCGGTGATGGAATCAGTGCTCATTCTGCGCTCTGAATTGGCAAGCGATTTGCAGGCGGCACTGGATCGAGCTGAATCACTCGACGAATATCCTTATTTCGTCAAACCTGCCAATTTGGGGTCTTCTGTCGGGATCAGCAAAGTGAAAAACCGGTCAGATTTAGTTGAAGGGCTGCAAGAAGCGGCTCAATATGACCGCCGGTTAATTGTGCAGAAAGGCCACAATGTGCGTGAGATTGAGGTCAGTGTGATGGGCAACGACCAGCCCCTGGCGTCAATTTGCGGGGAAGTGCTCCCCGGAGAAGAGTTTTACAGCTACAACGCTAAATATCATGATGATAGCTCTCTCACGATAGTTCCTGCCGATATTCCTGAAGCCACCTCTGACCTGATCCGCAGCCTGGCAGTACGTGCGTATCGAGCCTGCGACATCTCCGGCCTTGCCCGGGTGGATTTTTTCATCGATCGGGATACGGGAGAAACGTATATTAATGAATTGAACACTATCCCGGGATTTACCCGTATCAGCATGTACCCGAAGCTGTGGGAAGCCAGCGGTGTCAGCAATCAAGATTTGGTAAACCGGTTGGTTGATTATGCGTTAGAAAGAAAAGCACAGCGGGATGAAACCAAAAGAACATTTGAGAGGAATGAGTAACCGATGACTACCGAACAGCGACGCTCCGAGATTGTTCGGCAGCGGCGGAAACAACGCCGCAGTTCTGCCCAGGCAGGTAAATCTCGCCGCAATACCAAACGGCGGGAAATGCCGCCGATGGTATCCCGGGTTGGGATGGTGGTTTCACCCAGCGCAGCGCAAAAACGGCGCGGCAAGAAGAAAATAAAAAACCGCCGCCGCTACGATGTTGCCGTAGGCACTACCGGTGCCGAGATCAGCTTCCCTGCTGCGGAAGTCCCCAAGATTGGCTGGCGGGTGCTGTCTTTCATTCTTTTGGCTGTGTTGGGTTTCGCCTTCTACTGGTTATGGACCTCTCCGCAGTATACGGTCACTGTGGACCGGGTTGTGGTTGATGAAATTACCCGTATTGATAAGGAGACCTTATTGGACCAGGCAGGGATTCTTAACCAACCGGTATTTTTGGTTGATTCGGAACATCTTACAGAAAATCTGCCCGCCCAGGTTCCAGCGCTGGAATCGGTAGATGTTACGGTGGGGTTGGACGGTGTGGTCAATTTCGAGGCGGTTGAAAGAGTCCCGGTGATTGCCTGGTTCCAGGAGGATAAATCCCAGGCTTCGTGGGTTGATATGAATGGATTGATCTTCCCGGCCATCGGGTCATCGCAAGGTTTGGTGTACATCAATGCGAATGCAGACCCGCCCGCTCCGGTGGAAAAGATCGTTCAGGATGAATTAGGTTTATTGGAGCAGCCGGCGATCGAACTGCCGATTCCTGAAGATGACCAACCGCAGGCTGACACTGAACTACCGGAACGGCTGCTGGAGCCATCATTGGTGGATGGAATCCTCGAATTGGCAAAAGAAATGCCAGCCGGCGTTGAATTAATTTATGATGGTGAGCACGGCTTTGGGTGGCAAGACCCGGAATTTGGTTGGATGATCTATTTTGGCAAAGAACTGGACCAGGCCGGCCTGAGAGTAAAAATATATGATGAAATTGTTGAGATGTTTAATCAAAAAGAAAGGAAACCAGTCCTGATAAGCGTGGAGTACATGCATGCCCCATATTATCGGATGGCACCGTAGGCAAAATTATGAGTATCTACGTAGGGATTGATATTGGCACCACCAAAGTCTGTACTGTTGTGGCCAGGGAAGAGCCTGATGGCCGCATGAGAATCCTTGGTGTAGGCATTGAGCCTTCGATGGGGATCCGGAAAGGTTCTGTGGTTGATATTGGTGCTGCATCCAAAGCGGTTTCGCTCTCTGTAGATAAAGCCGAGCGCACCGCAGGGATGGAAATTACCTCTGCCCATGTGAGTTTAGCGGGATCGCACGTATCCTCAATCAACAGCCGGGGTGTCGTTGGTGTTCACCGACAGGTGATCGATGAGGACGATGTACTGCGCGCGATGGAGGCGGCGCGCGCAGTCGCGATCCCCCATAACCGGGAAGTGATCGAGGTCATCCAGCGCGGTTTCACGGTCGATGGGCAAGATGGAATCCGGATGCCGATTGGCATGCACGGCTACCGGATGGAAGTCGAAGCCCATATCATCACGGCGGCAGCGTCCACGGTGGACAACCTGCGCTTGGTTGTGGGGAATGCCGGGGTAGAGGTCTCAAAATTTGTGCTCAACCCGCTGGCCTCTGGAGAGGTGGTGCTGAACGATACAGAGCGTGAGATGGGAGTTGTGGTGTGTGATATCGGCGGGGGAACGACAGATATGGCGATTTACATCGAAGGCGATGTCTGGCACACGATGGTGCTGGGGGTGGGGGGCAACCATATCACTTCGGATATTGCACATGGCTTGCGATTGCCTTTCTCCAGGGCGGAAGAGATGAAAATAAATCACGGGCATGCCCTCACCAGCGCGATTAATCCCGGTGAAACTTTCCCGGTGCGGGCATTTGGGGAAGATGAGCCGATAGAAGTAAGCCGCTTCGACCTTGCACACATCATTGAAGCCCGCGTGGAAGAAATTTTTTCGCTGATGATGCAGGAGATCAAACGCTCGGGCTACGATGGTCTGCTGCCGGCCGGATTGGTGCTTACGGGAGGTTCCAGCCAACTGACCGGGATGCGCCAGTTGGCGGGTGAAGTCATGGGGCTGCCTGCCCGGGTCGCCCGACCGGAAAATCTGATTGGGATGGTGGACCGGCTGCATTCCCCGGCATTTTCTACCAGTGTGGGACTGGTGCAGTATGCCTTGCAGATGCAAGAAGTGGATCCATCGGCGGTTGTGGTCCCCAAATACCTTCCCACAGCCGGAAATCCGATAAATTGGGACCGAATTAAAGATGTGCTAAAACGGTTTTTCCCATAGAATAGTAAGATAATTTGCAGGTTGATTAAAGTGAATCATAAAAATTTGAAAATTCGTAAGGAAGTCAGTATAGGAGGCCAATAATGAAAACTATGAACAATGCAGAATCTTTTGCCCGCATCAAAGTTGTGGGCGTAGGCGGCGGTGGCTGCAACGCTGTGGAGCGCATGATCCTGGAGGGTCTGCAAGGCGTTGAGTTTATCTCGGTCAACACAGATGCACAGGCGTTGATGCAGTCCCAGGCGCCGACCCGGGTGCGGATAGGCGATAAGCTTACCCGTGGTCTGGGTGCCGGAGGCAATCCGGAAAATGGTCGCAAAGCAGCCGAGGAATCGGCCCAGGAACTCTATGAGGTGCTCAAAGGCTCTGATATGGTGTTCGTGACCGCTGGCATCGGCGGCGGTACCGGGACCGGAGCCGCACCTGTTGTCGCCCAGGTTGCCCGGGAAGTTGGAGCGCTCACCATTGGTGTGGTGACCCGCCCCTTTACCTTTGAAGGTGCTCGGCGGGCGCAAACCGCAGAATCCGGCATTTCCAAGCTCAAAGAGCAGGTGGATACTCTGATTGTGATCCCGAATGATCGATTGCTGCAAATTGTGGATAAGCGCGCCAGCCTCAATGAAGCCTTCTCGATGGCAGATGATGTTTTGCGCCAGGGTATTCAAGGGATTTCAGAACTGATTACGATCCCTGGCCTGATCAACCTCGACTTTGCTGATGTGAAGACGATTATGTCCGAAGGCGGGGCAGCCCTGATGGCCGTCGGCCATGCTGAGGGTGAGGACCGCGCCAGGATGGCAGCCGAAGCGGCCATCTCCAGCAACCTGCTTGATATTACCATCGATGGCGCTCGCGGCATCCTCTTCAACGTGACAGGCGGCTCGGACCTGTCGCTGTTCGAGGTCAATACCGCTGCTGCAATCATCAAAGAAACGGCACATCCAGATGTGAACCTGATCTTTGGTGCGGTAATTGATCCTGAGATGGGCGATGAAATCCGTGTGACGGTGATTGCCACGGGTTTTGACCGGACTGGTGTGGCACGCCGGATCGTTTCCCGGCAGCAAGGTCGTCCAGAGACTGGCTCTGGCTCCAAGACTACCCCGGTATCCTCAAAGGAAATGGAAAGACGAAAACCGGTAGAAGTAGAAGCTGCACCATTCAATCCTGAGGATTTGGATATCCCCACTTTCCTGCGCAAACGCGTAAGTAAGTAGGTCTCTAGATCAGCTTACAGTTGGATAAACCATGAAAAAGTTGCAGACGAATGGCAGTATGGTGCTTAGTACTTTCTGTCTGCCTGATAAAAATAAATTACTGTAGAGATTAGAACTTCTGGTCCCTCCACCAGATTGATCTGACCCTCCTTACACAACCCATCTCCCCCTCATTTTTCGGGAGATGGGTCCTTTTAATGGGAGAAAAGTTATCTAAGCAAATCCCTATCCATGGTCATGGAAGCAGTGCTTGTTCCTTGAGCCAGTCAGACAGCGGGGGGTCAACCTGAATTTGGGATAAAAATTTAGGCAGCAGGCGAGTTTTTTCATAGCGCACAGTGATCAACTGATTGAGGGACTCAGCACGACCTTGTTGGGGATATTTTTTGTGCATGTGGAGTGGGTAATTGTAGCTCTCTGCCAGTTCTGTAATCTGATCTGGTAAATATTTGTTCATGATTGCACCGGACAAGACTGCCTGATGCATGAAGAGGGCGTATTTTCTTGTTTTGAAAAATGGGACAAAATCTGGGTGTCGGTAAGTGCGCTGGAAGGTATCCAGCCATGCAGACATGACCCCATCCTCTGGACGGGTGCCAAGGATTCCAGCATTAAAGTATGGGCGCACGGTTTCCCTGTAGCAGGTTTCCATATTGAACAGGTGTGCTTCAGGAACATTGCAATGCTGGTAAATTTTTTGCCAGAAATCATCTGGCGGTTTGTTGAAATCAGAACCGATATTTTTGTGGTGGACGGGCCGGTAGGCCAGCCGGTGCGTCTTGTTGAGAGAAAAATCAACAGGCGGGTTGAGGATCAAGGTGTCCGGCAGCAACCAGATGAGCTGGTCGGCTTTACCTGCAAGGTTTTGTTCGGCTGCGGCAGCAGCAAATGGCACCACGGACAAGGGGAAATTCTCTGCTTCCTCCTCTATTCTAAATTTACCCCACACAACATTCAAATCTTCGAATTGTTTCATTGATCGACTTGAAAGCGGCTTCTCCTGACGTGTGAGAACCAGAACGCTGGAATCAGCAAATGGTCCGCCAAACTTGCGCAGGGTTTTCACCAATAGCATTGTTTCTTTCTGCCAAAAAGGGGGAATGGCTAATGTAGCAAAAGTAGTGGTCATTTCACCTCCTCGTGCTGCCCAATACCGTTCTGTACGATCAGGCATTTTTGTGTTTGATTCGGAAAAATCTATCTATATTATAGGTGTTCTCGCAAGGAATTCGGGTTAGGATAGTAAGAAGACATCCTTAATTTCGGGATGATGCTGAATCGATTACAATCAATAGGATATGATTATTATTGGTGTGCAGATGTAATGAAAGGAATAGGCTGTTATGCCGTATGATGAGTCGTTGGCTGACAGGGTCGGGTTGACCTTGTTGGAACTAAATCCGCCTGAAATGGTGGAGAAGCGTATGTTTGGTGGAATTGGCTACCTGGTACGGGGGAATATGGCCTGTGGCGTGTATCAAGAGTATCTGATTGTCCGGGTTGGGCCGGAGTCCTATGAGGAAGCTCTTCATCAGCCCGGCACAAAGCAATTTGACATTACCGGCCGGCCGATGAATGGCTGGGTGATGGTAATAGATTCTGCGGTTGAAGATGACGGAAAATTGAAGGATTGGGTGGAAAAAGGACTCTCGTTCGCGCTCAGCTTGCCGCCGAAGTAAAATCAGTCAAACTTGTTAGAGTCTCCGGATCCATTCCGGGTTGGCATATTTTTCTTGTTGCAGCTGACTGGCTCGGGATAATTCTTCTTGGGATAGCTCTCCGGGCTTCAGTTCCAGGTTGAGTATCAGAGAAAAGGCCTGGATGAACGCTTCTGCAGCCTGCTGCCAGCTGACAGGTCGGCCCAATGCGCTCTCGAGTGTGGCGGCGCGATTCAACAAGCGCCCAGCTGCTTGTGCCCGGGATGATTCATCCGGGAATTTTAGAACTTTGGTAATGCGCGACAAGTCTCCCTTCAGGGGTAGTGTGCCGTGCTGAAGTACGCCTCCCTTTCTTCTGGCCTGGGCACTGCCGACCAATTTTTTGCCATTCACCGTGATCTCGTAATTGGATGGAATCTCGAAACAGATCGGTTCGGGCGTTTTATTGGTGGTTTCCTTTTTTTGAGGCAAAGCCTGCACCCCGACCCCGATCTGCTCCAGGGCTGTCAGGATGGCAGAGGAAAGCCTCTGGTAGCTGGAGACGATATCCCCCTCCAAAGCAGCCTCCCCTTCAGGGCCGCAAACAGAGTAGGTCAGTTCATCTGTGTGCAGGATTGCCCGTCCGCCGGTTGGCCTGCGCACCAGTTCCCAACCATAATTTTTCAACCTATTCTCATCCACATCTGAAACTGGCTGGGCATAACCCAGAGAGAGACAGGCTGGGTGCCAGGCGTACAATCGGAGCGTGGGTGGCACCTTTTGCTTGGCGGTTGCCTCAAGGATCGCCTCGTCAACGGCCATGTTCCACGCGCCGGGGGCAGGGGGGGATAGGATCAATCTCCAGTGAGCAGGTTGTGTGTTTGTGGTCATAAAATTTTGGATAAGATCGTTCTTAGTTGGCTGGCTGCTTGTTCAATTTCGGCGCTGGAGAAAGACTCCAGGGGTGGTTTTACCGGCCAGAGAGGGAAACCGTGCAGCTCGGAGAGAAGAGCTTTAATTGATGCGGGGAATGGGGTTAGGGGTTCAAGAACCACGCGAGCGTGGTCAATCAACTCTTGCTCGGCGGGTGCGGATTCTCCTATCTGGTGGGCGTCATAGATGCGCCGCAGAAGTGGAGATGACAGATTGGCCAATGCCGTGATACAACCAGCGGCCCCAGCTTGAAGGCCAGAAGTCATCAGGCGGTCGTTGCCTACCAGGAGAGCTTGCTGAGGCAGGTGAGCGGCCAGGGTTTGGGCATGCTCTAGAGAGCCGGAGGAATCTTTGAATCCGCCAAATTGAGCCGGGAATCGGTCACCGAGACGGGTGAGCAGGCTTTCCGTCAGCGGGACTCCTGAAATTTTTGGAAAATGGTAGCCCAGCAGATAGCCTTCTTTTGGCACACTGCGTTCAATCACCTGGGAAAACCAATGGTAAAGGCCGTCTTCCGAAGCGCTGCGGAAATAATAAGGAGGCATCACCACAACCCCATCAAAGCCAAGGTCAAATGCTGTCTTGTTCAGGGAGATGGTTTCTTCCAGGCTGGGCGTGCCTGTCCCGGCAAATAGTTGGAACTCTGGAGATCCCGATCGAACCTCCACTGCAGCCCGGAAAATGGCTTCTCGTTCGGGTGAGCTGAAACTCGGCCCTTCCCCGGTCGTCCCTAACAATAATGCGCCATGGCATCCCCGTTGAGCATAGAAGGACAATAACTCCGGAATCGACTCCAGGTCGACTTCCAAGTTTGGTGAGAGGGGTGTAACTGCGGCGGCATAAACGCCGGAGAGTTTTTCAGGGAACATGACTACCTCTAGGTTTGTGTTGGTGTGCTGGCAAGATGTTGCTGATACATGTTATCTAAATTGTAATGTGGATTGGTCGAAAATGGATAGAAATCAGTCCTTTTTGCTATTATAATCAACCAGTGTTGGCTTCAGTTTAACTTGCCAACGAAATGCTAGAAGATGACTTCCTGGAGCTAAGGAGATTACCAAGGTAAATGAGTGTTCCTTATTGGGTACAAGACGCAATTTTTTATCAAATTTTTCCGGACAGATTTTATCAATCCAAAGAAGTTCAACAATCCGAATCTCTCCAGCCATGGGGAGCCCAACCAACGGTGCGCGGCTTCCAGGGTGGGAATCTGCGCGGCATTATCGAAAAATTCGATTACCTGCTCGATCTGGGGATCAATGCATTGTATCTGAACCCGATTTTCTCATCTTCGGCGAACCATCGGTACCACACAAATGATTATTTCAAGATCGACCGCACCCTGGGAACGATGCAGGATTTTCGAGCACTGCTGGATGTCGCTCACAGCAACCACGTCCGGGTGATCCTGGATGGGGTTTTCAATCACAGCGGGAGAGGTTTCTTCGCCTTCACCGATATTCTAGATAACGGCGCGGAATCTCGTTACATGGATTGGTACTACATCAATGGGTTCCCGCTGGATGCTTTTGGGAGCGGGAAGGCAACTCGATACAAAGCATGGTGGGACATCAAAGACCTGCCGAAGCTGAACACTGGAAACCCGGCAGTGCGGGAGTACCTGATGAAGGTCTCGCGCTATTGGATTGAGCAGGGGGCGGATGGTTGGCGGCTGGATGTGCCGGCTGAAATTGATGATGACGAGTTTTGGGCTGAATTCCGTAAAGAGGTTCGGAGTGTTAATCTCGACGCGTACACGGTCGGCGAGATTTGGGATGGCAATCCCCGCTGGGTTGGAGAGAATCATTTCGATGGTCTGATGCACTACACCCTCCGTGAAGCCATCCTGAACTTGCTGACCAGGCAGAGCACTCTTCCGGAATTTGCCAAAAAAGTGGAAGGCTTTCTCACAAAGTATCCGAAAGAAAATGTGTATGCGATGTACCTCACCCTCGGTTCTCATGACACCCGCCGTTTGATGAGTAAATTGGATGAGGATCTTGACAAAGTGAAACTTGCATTTTTATTGCAGTTTGCCAATCCCGGCGCTCCGGCGATCTATTACGGCGATGAAATTGGGATGAAAGGCGGGAAAGACCCCGAAAACAGGGGGGCATTCCCTTGGGAAGAGAAAGAATGGAATCTGGACCTAAGGGAATATGTGAGAAAATTGATTGCGGCGCGCAAACGTCATACAGCCCTCAGGCGAGGCGACTTACGGAGGGTGTATCTAGCCGAAGAAAACAGTTGGTATGCCTTTGCAAGGTCGCTGGGAGAAGACCATGTGGTGATTGCATTGAACGCAACTGACGAACCGCACCAATTGAATATCCCTCTGCAAAAGCTTGGTTTACCCGATGGTATTCTCATGGAAGATGTCGTTACTCGCGGCCGCTATCGGGTGACAGATCAGGTACTGCATGTTTCCCTGGGACCTTGGAGTGGTATGATGGTGGGCACAATTCAGGAGGATGATTAGATGAAATGCGTATTTTGTGAAAGAAACAGCCAGGAAGTGCCTTTGATCCCGTTTGAATATCAGGGGCAGGAATACCGCATCTGCACGGCGCATCTCCCAATGCTGCTGCACAAACCAGAGATGTTCGAAGGTAAATTGGCGGATGCGGGAAAGAATTGGTCTGAGGGGGACAGTCACCACGACCATCACTAAACGATTGGTTGGGGTTCAACTCTAAATTATTGTGACTCAAAAAGATGGGAACCATGGTTCCCATCTTCTCTGTCATCAGGGGATCTCGCGTTGTTTCTCCGGATGATCATCTTGTTGATCTCGGAAACCTTCATTTTATTTGATAAAGAAACCAATATGATTGGCGACCGGCCGCTCTCTGCCTGGAATACCCTGGTGAACAGGAGAATTGAGCACAACTGGGCTGCCGTCTCTGTTGAGCACCAGGGTGCTTGAGCCGCCGCCATCCAGTTCCAGAGCATGTTCGGCTCCATGATCGATGAGGATTTGTGCAACTTCTTTGAGCGTGATGCCTTTACTGTAGCCTGACTGCCGCCCATCTACGATGACGATGATCAGGGTGTGTCCTTGTTTATCTACTCCGGCAGTGGTGCGGGGTGCGATCTGGCGGTTGTCTAGATCGGCGACGACTTCCCCGTTTTCTACCATCATTCGGGTTCCTGAGACGGCAAATTTAGCTTTGGAAGCGATATAGCCGATCTCAACCGGCCGCGTGCCGCCGAACATGAGCAGCGGAAGCTCCTGGTCTTGACCCGCGTTGAACTCAAAATTTTCTGAGATGGTTGTTCCCAGCGGGGAAACCTTGTCGCCAGAGTGTGGGGAATAGATGAGCTTATAATCATACCAGGGCCGGAAACCACTGCCGTTGATTGCGATCTGAACTTTGAATTGTTTGGCAAATTCTGATGTGGTGCGGGCATCGTAAGGGCGGTTCCCGTTTGGGCGGTCAGCGGGTGTAACAAGAGGGCGGATGGTACCTTTTGCTACATTGATCTTGAGAATATGGATCACCATCTCTCGAGGGCTGGTGCGTATCTCTTTGATATAGGTCACCCCGTCAAAAAGTTGCTCCTTGGTGTTGACGGGTTCAGCGGTGCTTCCAGAGAGGGTTGCACAGGCGATGGAAGCCAAGATTAAAATGATGATGGCTGTTAGTAATTTTGCTGGTAGTGCGTTTCGCATAGTCAGTTACCAATAGATTGTGTAAGTATTTTCAGCAAGGCCCAATTCTAACAGATGCTGGATGACGATTTGCCTACAGTCATTCTACAGTTGCCCTATTATGACGAAAACACCTGCCGTATCACAGGCAGGTGTTAAATTTTAAATTAGTTTGAAAAATTTGCTTTACAGTACTCCAACTTCAGACTCTTTGGCGCGCATGGTTTTAAATGAGGCAATTGCTACTTCTAGCATCTTCATATCTGGTTC
>JABAHR010009925.1_pt1 | contig 17575 bp, 20 predicted proteins | sample 7062101 | NCBI WGS metagenome assembly JABAHR01 (sample SAMN14534553, study PRJNA622989) | marine sediment metagenome | biome: marine biome [ENVO:00000428]; feature: marine pelagic biome [ENVO:01000023]; material: deep marine sediment [ENVO:00002113] | place: India: Gulf of Kutch | collected... | reverse complement strand
AAGACGTAGATATACAATCTGCACCGTAATATCAATTTAAGAATTATCTATCAATCTCGCCAAGTACAATATCTATACTACCTATCGCTGCTATAACATCGGCAAGAAGCGCTCCTTTTACCATCTGCGGTATTGCCTGCATGTTAACAAATGATGGTCCTCGCACGTGCATCCTGTATGGTTTGCCCGTGCCGTCACTTACAAGATAATAACCAAGCTCACCCTTTGGGTTTTCTACTCCGTGGTATACCTCACCTGCAGGTGGCTTAAACCCTTCATACACCAAAACAAAATGTCTTATTAGCGACTCCATCTTGGTATATGTAAGCTCTTTTTCAGGCAGCACTATATCGGGAAGATCGGCTACAAATGGGCCGTCCGGCAGGTTATTAAGAGCCTGTTCTATTATTTTTATGCTCTGCCTCATTTCTTCTAAGCGGCAAAGATATCTCGAATAAGCATCCCCGTCAGTACCTACAGGTATCTCAAAATCGTATTTATCATAATCAAGATACGGGTTTGATTTCCTAAGGTCGTGGGGTACTCCGCTTCCTCTTAGAGTAGGTCCTGATAATCCAAGATTGATTGCGTCTTCGGCACTTATTTTCGCAACGTCCTTAGTACGGTTCATCCAGATTTTGTTTCTGGTAAGAAGCTTGTCTACTTCGTCAATGGTCTTTGGAAATATCTTTAGGAAATTTCCGACTTTTTGCTCAAAATCCGCAGGTAAATCCAACGGGAGCCCGCCTACCCTTGGATAAGAAGTAGTAAGCCTGGCACCGCATACAAGCTCAAGAATGTCGTATATTCTCTCCCTCTCCTTAAAACAGTAAAAAAATGCAGTCATGGCCCCAAGATCAAGGGCATGTGTTCCGATTCCTACAAGATGAGACTCAATCCTTCCAAGCTCAAATAGAATAACCTCGGTTACTTTAGCACGCTCCGGGATTTCATCCTGTATTCCGAGCAACTTCTCTACCGTTAATATATAACCTATGTTATTGCAAATAGCCGCCAGATAATCCATTCTGTCTGTGTAAGGCAGACACTGCTGGTACGTTATATTTTCGCACAGTTTTTCAATTCCTCTGTGCAGGTATCCAACATGGGGAATGGCCTTTACAACAAGCTCTCCATCAAGATGCAGTACCACTCTCAGCACACCATGAGTAGATGGGTGTTGAGGGCCCATGTTTAACATCATTGATGTTGTGGATAAGCCACTCTCATTATCCGAAGATTCAGTTATAAACTCAACTCTTTCCATTACTGTTCAATACCTTCTTTGAGCGCTTTTTCAAAACTCTGTTTTGACGGCTGTCTGTTTCTTACATCAAAATCTTTTCTAAGCGGGTGCGGCTCGTAGTCTTCGGGCATAAGGATTCTTCTTAGATCGGGGTGCCCCGAAAATTGTACGCCAAACATGTCATACACTTCCCTTTCAAGCCAGTCAGCGCTGCTCCATATAGGTGTTACAGAATCTATTGAAAGCTCTTTTTCTTCCAGCAGCACCTTTAATCTTAACCTGAAGTTATCATCATACTCACTTCCAAACCTGTGAAGCACATAGACCATTTCGTAACGAGTATCGCGTAAATCTAAATAATCTACAGCAGTAACATCTACCAAGAAGGTAAATTCAAATTCTTCTTTTAACAATCTGCATACTTTAAAAAAACTATTTTTCGTTATATACAGGGTTGTCTCTCCACGGAATGATTCAGTTTTTTCTATAGAAGAATCAAGACGTGTCTGGATAGAGGTTAAAAGAGATGGAAAATCAATGCTCATACTATAGGAGGACCTTCTATTTCTATTTTCTTCTGTATTTTCATAACAGCATCCACAAGAGCTTCGGGTCTTGGCGGACAACCTCCTACATAAACATCCACAGGTAAAAATTCGTCTATCCCCTGCACCACAGCATAACTGTCAAAAGGACCGCCGCCGCATGTGCATGATCCCATTGCAATCACCCACTTTGGGTTTGGCATTTGATCGTAGATCCTTCTGCATACCGATGCCATTTTGTATGTAATAGTGCCTGAAACGATCATAAGATCTGCCTGTCTTGGGGAAAACCTGGCTACTTCAGCACCAAACCTTGATAGATCGAATCTCGAAGCAAATACTCCCATCATCTCAATTGCACAACAAGCTGTACCAAAAGGCATCGGCCAGAGGCTGTTTTTCCTTCCCCAGTTGGCTACATTATTAATAGTAGTGGTTAAAAATCCGTCCCCGCCAAGGTTGGAGTTCATGTTTACTGCCATTTCAGTGCTCCGCGTTTTATCATGTAGAAGTAACCTGTAAGTATGACTGCAAAGAATATAACGATTTCAAGAAATACAATTAAACCCAGCTTTTTATATACAACCGCCCATGCAAAGAGAAATAAAATTTCAACATCAAAAAGTATGAACAGAGCAGCTATTACATAGTACTTAACAGAAAACTTTTCCCTAGCATCTCCCACAGGATTTACTCCGCATTCATAGGGTGAGAGTTTTATCTTGTCATAGACCTTGTGGCCAAGCAGATGGGAAATAGTGAGAAGAACAGTAGCAAGCCCTCCTGCAATAACAATCATTAAGAATATAGGTAAGTAGCCCTCCAGCATGGACACTAATGTTAAAAACAAAGCGTTAAAAGTCAAGGTATATATACAATTAATTTTAAAATAAGCGTAAGTTTTTTAATTATAAACAAAAGGTTCCAATAAATTATGATTCACGAATAGAGATAGTTAGATTAAACTTAATACCAAAGTATTAATGTTTGGCATTATAGATCTCGGGGAGGAGATTATGATGAAACAAATTATTAAAACTGCTGTATCACTTATCCTTATTTTTGTAATTGGTTTTACTACAGGCATAGCTGTAAATAAAATGCAGAATATGCATTCCGGACATCAGGGCCATATCAGCATGGATGCTTTGAGTAAAAAGTAATCTTAAACATATTATCAGTCTTGTTACCTCAAGATACGTTTATTAAATTTTTCCATATATATCTTAATTAATATATTATAGAGAACCTATAATTTAATTTATTATATTAAGCTTCATAGTGTGTTATAGTAATTTTATAACCATCCAATAATATCTTATTGATTAGACTAAACAAACATGAAACTAGACAAATTGATAAACACCATTGAAAAGCTTGTTGATAAAGCAGATAAGCAAACTTACTTTGATAAAAAAGAGCTTTATTTTGAAATCAACGCACCTGAAACCAGATTTTCAATATCAACAAAAGAAGATGGTACACTTTGTACCACTATTCATGTAACAGACAGTATTTTCTACAAATTTTATACTGAGAGAGACGGGACACTACTTCTCGAAAAAGGAAGCACACCCGATCTAATAGAGAACTTTGGTTTAAACTATATATTTAATCTGTTTGACAATGCTGCATCAGGAATGCTGGAGATTGGCCTGCGGGAAATTGAAAGCAATGATTATATATTCAGACACATTCTAAGAGATGGAAAGAAACCAACAGCAGAGGAAAAACGAAGCTTACACTGAACTAGAAGCTTGAGAGCGCCTGCTCCTTATCTTCAAATATCTGAAGAATCGAATCAAAACCGCTTACTTTGAATATTTGTTTTACATTATCAGAAAGGCTTGTAATGGCGATATTACCACCCTGCTCTTTAATCTTTTTAGTAAGAGTAAGAAGTGTCCTTAGGCAAGCACTGCTTATATATTCAACCCCTGAGAAATCAAGAAGTATAGATTTTTCATTTTCTGTAAGCTTTAGTACACCCTGTTCAAAATCGGCTGAATTTTGAGAGTCTATTCTGGATTCTGGTTTCAAAACCAATACATTGCCAATTTTTACTTCATCAAGATTCATTTGTAATTCCTCTTTAATTATTAGTCAATTTTATATAACAATTTATTATGTAGGAAGCATAAGCATTGCTTCTGCAATATCTGACCTTAATCTTTCCAGCACATTAGTAACTTCTTGCGCTATCAGGTCTAACTTTTTAATAAGTTCAATTCTGTCCGAAAGCCTTTCGACTTCTTTTTCACTGAGAATTGTTGTAAATAGTGAGCAAGTATCCATAAGACTTACTAATACAACGTCCTTTGGAGATGGAATATCATCGCTCATGAGAAGATCTATAATTCTCTTTTTAACCTCTTTTTCTTCTTTGTCGTCTATCATCGGATAGACCCTGGTACCAATAACCCATAAAAACTTCTTTTCTTCCATTTTGAGAATTTTTTTATCAATAAGCATCTCAATAGCCGAGTCCATTATTTCTTCACCATAATTTGATAGCTCGGTAAGCCAGTAGCGTGTATTGTTATCATTGTTTTCACTGTTAATCTTTTGCAGGTATTTATCGAGCATTGCAATACCTGTAGGAGTAGAATCGGCTACTATTAGTTTTTCAAGATCATTATCAATTCTGTTTCTTAGTCCAAGATCCATAAGCACTGCGCCTGCCATGGCATAGTTAAGCGTCATAAGGTCTATGTTTGCAAGCTCTCCCGATTCATCATCGAGTAGTAACAATAAAATATCTTCTGCTAATGTAAGCATTAATTACTCCCAAATATGTTATATAACTATAATTATAGGATAAGATAGTAACAGGCGTCAATAATATTATTTCAAATATTATTTTTTACAAGAATAGAGGAATAAAAGTTAAACTTTTACAGTGTGTGCTTGGATACAAGCTCCACATAGGCGTATTCGGGCTTCTTTAATTCATCATAACCCAAATATATAAGTTTTTGCTCATTAGGATTTTCTGAAAAATACTTCTTTCCATCAAAAAGCGTATCAAAAACAGAATTTATTTCATACATCGCAACTGTTTCTCTTAGCAGCTGATCCAAAAAATAATCTGGCCAGTATTTTATGGTCTTTGTAATTTTAACGGCTTTTAGTTTTTTATTTACAAAAGTATACTCAACAAGAGATTTCGAACCCAGATCACTACTAGTTATTCTTTCCCATTGTGTAAGAACTGTACTTGAGCCATTTTCTGAATACTAGGCACCTTTTGAATAATCTTTAGTAAGATATTCGACTTGTTGTGGAGACAACCCCCAGTCGATATTTTGCAGGGAGCTTGTTTTTCTTGTATCGGTAGAAGCTACGGGACTTAAAAATATTATAAACACGACAAGAGCAATGCATATTACTATGATCGCTTTTTTTAAACCTATTCTATTTTTAAACTCCCTGCTTAGATTGGAAAGCATATACTCTAACCTCATTAAAGTTGTTTAAAGTATATGGCCATTTTTATTCGAAATGTGGCAATTTTGAGGTCGTACGACTTAAACTATACTATGGTATTAAACATAAGCAGACACAACTAAAGTTTTAACCGTGCGTCATTTTGCCGGCTTAATATTTTGATTTAGTCTAAACAGATTATCCGGATCATATTTCTTCTTAAGAGCTGTAAGTCTTTGTAATTTTTTTGATCCATAAGTGGACTGCACCCTATCCTGTCCCTCATCATTGCTTTGAAAGTTAATATAGCCTCCGCCTGTGGAATAAGACTGCAAGGCCTTCCAGAAATTTCTTGTCCATTCAATGTGGGTCTTTTCTTCTCTGGGATCGTCCCATGAGGCGTTAATGTTAAGCGCGATGGCAGCATCCCTGTGACTGTAAGCCGTATCATCTTCACCCACATCACTGATTGCTCCTCTCATCTGAAATAGGGGCACTAGTGTTGTCGGAGAAGTTATGTTCGAGACATTCTCAATAAGCGTATCTATGCAGTCACCTGTTAGTGGTCTCAGGTTTTCTGCCTTCCAGTAATATTTCTTCCCTTTTGGCTGACCGGCATCGAGCATGCTTTGTAAGTCCCTAAATATCATTGGTTTAATTCCATTTGCATATGGTTTTGCAATCTCACCAATAGGTTTTGCATACTCCATGCCCTCCTCAACCGGACCTGAATAACAAAACCCAAGCGCAACCATTGGTTTTCCAATCTCGGATTTAGCAAAGATTGGAGCATCGGGAACACATCTCAGCACACAAATCATAGTTACTTCATCGGGAACTTCTTCGGAGTATTCTCTATAAAAATTCAGCACATCCCTTGCATATTCAAAGGGAAAGAAACAAAGCCCCGCAACAACTTCAGGGCCAAATTTATGAAGCCTGTACTCAAAATTAGTAACTATCCCAAAATTTCCTCCGCCTCCCCTGAGCCCCCAGAAGAGTTCAGAATTTTCTTCTTTGCTGGCTTTAACAAATTGCCCATTTGCAGTTACTACATCATATGAGATCACATTATCACACGTAAGGCCATATTTTCTTGAAGTCCATCCAAAGCCGCCGCCAAGCGTAAGACCCGCGGCTCCTGTAGTTGTCACAATCCCCGCTGGTACAATAAGTCCAAATTTCTGAGTTTCGTGATCCACCTCTCCAAGGCAGCATCCGGGAGAAACATTTGCGGTTTTCTTGTTTGGATCGACCCGTACAGAATTCATGAGTGACAGATCAATCATAAGCCCCCCGTCACAAACTGCATTGCCCGAAACATTATGCCCACCCCCTCTCACCGAGATAAGAATGTTATTTTCTCTTGCAAGGTTTATACAATCAATAACATCTGATACACCCATACACCTCACTATGATAGCAGGCTTTTTATTTATCATCCCGTTCCATATTCTTCTTACTTCTTCATATTCAGGATGACTGCCTAACAGTACTTCGCCTCTTAGACCTGAAGTAAATTTATCTAAGACATCTTCGTTAATAGATACAGTATCATTATCAAGTGTAGAGATTCTGAGTTTTGCCATTTAACATCTCCGTTTGTTTTAGGTGAGATCGGTATATATACTATAATTCTAACATCAATCTTTGAGCTTTATAAACATTTTATAATATGGATAATGAGAACTTAGATAAAGCTATTGAGTTAGTTGAAAATGCAAACAATTTAGCAATCCTCACTGGTGCTGGTATTTCAGCAGAGAGCGGCATTCCAACATTCAGGGATGAAGGGGGACTATGGAAAGAGCACAGACCCGAGGACATTGCCACACCAGAGGCATTTGCAAAAGACCCGCAGTTTGTATGGGAGTGGTACGACCTTAGAAGACAGACGATTATAGAAGCAGAACCTAATCCTGGCCATTTTGCTCTCGTTGAGCTAGAAAATAAAAAAGAGGGGTTTACGCTCATTACTCAAAATATAGATGGCCTTCACAAAAAAGCCGGAAACAAAAGCATGATTGAGATGCATGGCAATATATGGCAGATGAGATGCACAAAGTGCGGCCATATCTATCATGACTATGAAGTTCCTTTGAAACAGATCCCTCCATCATGTGAAAAATGCGGTGAGATGACAAGACCAAATGTTGTATGGTTTGGTGAGATTATACCCATGTCTGCAATAGACGCATGCGTTGTAGCAATAGATAAGTGTGATGTGATGCTTATCATTGGAACATCTGGTGTAGTTGAACCCGCCGCGTCAATGGGGCTTATGGCAATGAGGTCTGGAAAGAAAGTGATTGAGATCAACCTCGATGCAACACCTGGCACCGGCATGTATGATATTTCACTTAGAGGAAAATCGGGAGAAATTCTGCCTGAGTTTTATAAGCATACAACTGAATATAATTAATCTCTCAGTTAAGTAGGACCCTTATTTCTGGATTTCTTGTACACTATAAATGCTTCCAGTAGAAGCCATACCGCAAGAGCCAGAACTATAGCGGAGAGTACAAGTAAAAGTGGATTATTAACAAATGCCTGAAAATTTAAAATCATAGATCCTATAGTAATAAGTATTAGAAAAACCATAGGTACGAGTGTATAAATAACTGGTCTTCCAGTTTTCCAGAGATAGATGCTCGCTACTAGGAGAGTAAGCCCCCCTACAAGCTGATTCGTAGCACCAAATAGCGGCCATAATAAAAACCCTCCTGAGCCCGGGCCTTTACCAGGTGCTTGTGCTAATAGTGCAAGTAAGAGAGCCGGAACAACCGCAAGTAGTGCTCCCACGTATCTATTTTTTAGAGGCTCTATTTTATAAGCAGTTCCTAATTCACCCAAAATTAGTCTCTGTATCCTTGTAGCCGTATCAAGGGAAGTTGCTGCAAAACTTATCACAATGACACTGATTAATGTAGTTCCGAATAGCTCGGGAATATGAATAGCTTTTAAAAAGCTGCTCGAACCAATAACAAAATTTGATATACCTCCACTGGAGGCCGACTGCCAGGAGTCATAATGCACAAGCCAGTCCGATCTTTTTATGCCTGCTGCAACAGCAAGAGTAGCGATCATGGCAAGCGTTCCTTCGCCTATCATGCCACCGTAGCCTATCTGCCTTGCATCGGTCATCCTGTTTAGCTGTTTAGAAGTTGTACCACTAGATACCAATCCATGAAATCCGCTTATTGCTCCGCATGCTATAGTTACAAAAATGAATGGAAATATTGGGATTCCACCCTCCGCATTTGAATTAAATGCCGGGGCCTGCATCTCAGGATGTGCAATAAACAGACCGAGTATTAATATTCCAAGTCCTACAATGAGCTGGTGGCTGTTAATATAGTCTCTTGGTTGAAGTAGTGTCCACACGGGAAGAATAGAAGCTACAAAAGAGTAGACCATTAGTATAAGTATCCATGTAACAACTTGAGACCCCATCACTGCGGGAATTGTAATGGGGACGCTAGTTCCTAGCCAGATCATGAAATACAGGGATATAAGTGCTATTATGGACGGGATGAGTATTGGTACTCCCCTTATATAGAAAAGAAATCCTATAGCTACAGCAACCACTATCTGGAAATTAACGGGTAGCACGCTTGTGGGAAACTTCGTAAATAGCACAGCTATTGCAAAAGCAAATACGGCAATTACAAAAAAGATGAGAAAATAAACTATAAGCAGAAAGAGTGTCCTTGCACGCGGGTTTACTAAAATACCTGCAAGATCACCCACAGACCTGCCCTTGTTTCTTGCTGAAACGACAAGTGCGCTGAAGTCATGCACCGCCCCCATAAATATAGTTCCAAGGCAAACCCAGATAATTGCAGGTACCCAACCCCAGAAAACCGCAATCGCAGGTCCTATTATTGGAGCTGCTCCGGCTATAGATGCAAAATGGTGCCCAAAGAGTACGTGCTTATTGCTCGGCACATAGTCTACTCCGTCTTTTAGCTCATGTGCGGGTGTTACTTCATCATCAGAAAGCCTGAATATTTTTTTTGCTATAAAATGGGAATAATATCTATATCCTAAAAAATATAGAGTTAATACAATTATAGCTATAAGTGCTGCATTCATTTTTTTATACCATGTGATTAATAAATCATGAATTATATAACAGAATAAGAAATAAGACTATTGGCGTCTGAAATTATGGTACATATTAACCGCCACCTTAATGGCTTCTATCATACTTGAGGGGTTTGCACTTGCCTTCCAAGCTATATCGAAAGCAGTACCGTGATCAGGAGATGTTCTAATAAAAGGAAGCCCAATTGTCACATTTACCCCTTTTTCGAAGTTAAGCATCTTAAAGGGAATAAGCCCCTGATCATGATACATAGCAACTACAATATCCCACCTGCCGCCTGCTGCATGATAGAAAAGCGTGTCTGCAGGTAATGGGCCGTCAATATCCATCCCACTTAACCTTGCCCTGTCTATTGCAGGAATAATAATATCCTGTTCTTCTGTTCCAAAAGCGCCAGCCTCACCTGCATGAGGGTTAAGACCGCATACTGCAATCCTTGGCCTCTCTATTCCAAAATAGTTTTTAAGAGCATCGTTTGCCATTACTAATTTGTAAAAAAGATCATCTTTACTAAGAAGGCCTGCAACGTCTTTGAGCGCTTCATGAATGGTTGCAAGAACAACCTTGAATTTATCCCCTTCGAACATCATGGCAAAGTGAGCGGCTCCGCTAAGCTCAGCAAGCATTTCGGTATGGCCGGGAAATTTTGAGCCGGCAAGATGAATTGATTCTTTAGTAATTGGTGCAGTTACAATACAATCGATCTTACTCTCTTTAATATGAGTAACTGCAATTTCAATGCATACAAGAGAAATTTCGCCGGATTCTTTACTCACTTTCCCGGGATTAAGATTATCCAGAACAAAATCACCGCATTGTTCCATTTGATATACTGCGTCCATTGCAACTATATTTTTTGCCTTATCTAGAACATCCTTACTTCCATAAACAATAGGACGGCAAATGCTCTGCACCTCGGCACAGCAAAGGGCTTTTATTATAATCTCCGGGCCTATACCATTTGGATCACCCATTGTAATGCCCACAGTTGGCTTATATACATCCTGCATAGGTAGAATAATAAAGTGAATTAAAGAGAAATAAAGAAGTTATTAAACTTATGAAATTTTAAACAGTTCTCTACAATTGTTTGTAGTTATTTCTGATATTTCATCAAATGACTTATCTCTTACCGCAGCCAGTGTCTCTGCTACATGCTTTACATAGGCTGGCTCATTTTTTTTCCCCCTGTAAGGTACCGGGGCAAGGTAAGGTGAATCGGTTTCTACAAGAAGCTTATCAAGAGGCAATTTCTTTGCTACTTCTCTCAGTTCTTCAGATCTTTTGAATGTAAGAATTCCTGAAAATGAAATATAGAATCCAAACTCTATGTACAGTTTGGCTGATTCATAATCTCCTGTAAAACAGTGTATCACTCCCTTAAGTTCATCACAGGCATTATCCTTGAGCATGGCCTTCATGTCGTCTTCACAGTCCCTTACATGAAGTACAATTGGAAGACCCGTTTCAATACTGAGATCAATATGCTTTTGAAGAGATTCCTTTTGAATGTCTCTTGGAGAAAAATCATAAAAATAATCAAGCCCGGTCTCTCCCACTGCGATTATCTTTTCCGTACCGGTTAATTCAGATATCTCAGAAAATACCTCAGGTGTGTAAGTCTTTGCTGCATGAGGATGAATACCAACAGCTCCATATACTCCTGGATATTTATCTATAAACTCTATTGTCTCATGAGCTGAAGCCAGATCGGAAGACATATTTATTATATTAGATACAGAATTATCAAGCGCATTTTGCACAGCCTGATCGATATTTTCTAAAGAGCCCAGATGGGCATGGGAATCTATAAGCATAAAAAATATTTAAGTATCGGACTCGCCGCCGTCTTTATCTTTTAGAAGGTCCTTAAGCTCATCCATAAACTGGTTTACGTCTTTAAATGACCTGTAGACCGAAGCAAAGCGCACATAAGCAACCTCATCAACCTCATATAACTTTCTTATCACTTTCTCTCCAATTTCTGTACTGCTTATTTCCTTATCACCACGTTCTTGAAACTCACGCTCTAGATTATTTATAAAACCCTCAATAGTGTCTACGCTTATGGGTCTTTTTTCACAGGCCTTTAGCATTCCATGTATAAGTTTACTCTTATCAAAAACCTCTTTGCTGCCGTCCTTTTTAACCACGAGAAAATTTACTTCTTCAACTCTCTCGTAAGTGGTAAACCTCTTGTTACACTCAAGACACTCCCTTCTGCGTCTTACGGCAAGACCGTCATTTGTAAGACGTGAATCCATCACCTTATTTTCCAGATCACTGCAATATGGACATTTCATTTGTTAAAGAAGCTCCTTGTATATGGGAAAGCTCGAGCAAAGCTCTTTTACCTGTCCCTCAATGTTCTTAAGCTCGCCTTCGTTGTTTCTGTTTTCAACAGCCCTTGCTATCATGTCCGAAATAGTAATCATCTCGCTTTCTTTCATTCCTCTTGTGGTAATAGCAGGAGTACCTATTCTTATTCCGTTTGTTATCATCGGTGGATTGGGATCAAAAGGCACAGCATTTTTGTTTACTGTAATACCAGCTTTTTCGAGTGCTTCCTCTGTTTCTTTTCCTGTAAGCTCTTTATTTGTAAGATCAACAAGCACAAGGTGAGTATCCGTGCCGCCTGTAAGAATATTAAACCCGTGTTCCTGAAGCCTCTCGGCCATGGTCTGAGCATTTTTTACAATCTGTTTTTGATAATCTTTAAACTCCGGCTGCAGGGCTTCAAAAAATGCAACGGCCTTTGCAGCAATCACATGCATTAACGGCCCTCCCTGAGTGCCGGGAAAAACCCTGCTGTTAATAACCTTGGCATGCTTTTCATCAGTCATGACCATACCTCCCCTTGGACCCCTTAGAGTTTTATGGGTTGTTGTCGTTACAAAGTGACAATGAGGTACAGGGTTAGGATAAAGACCAGTAGCCACAAGACCGGAAGGATGGGCTATATCTGCCATTAGAAGCGCTCCCACTTCATCTGCTATTTCTCTAAACACTTTAAAATCAATTTTCCTTGGATAAGCGCTCCAACCAACTACTATGAGTTTTGGATTGTGCTCCTTTGCAAGGCTTCTTACTTCATCATAGTCAATTAATGAATCCTCTTTTTTAACCCCGTAGGCAACTATATTATAGAGTCTGCCCGAAAAGTTTACAGGGCTTCCATGAGTAAGATGACCGCCGTGGGCAAGGTTCATTCCAAGTACCGTATCTCCAGGTTGGACGGCTGCAAAATATACTGCCATATTGGCCTGTGCTCCGGAATGAGGCTGAACATTTACTGCATGCGCCCCAAAAAGCTTTTTTGCCCTCTCTATGGCAAGAGTTTCTGCTACATCGACAAACTCACATCCACCATAGTATCTTTTGCCCGGAAGACCCTCTGCGTATTTGTTGGTAAGCACTGTTCCCAAAGCCTCCATAACGGCTCTGCTTACATAGTTTTCTGAAGCTATGAGTTCAAGTTTCCATTCCTGTCTTGCAATTTCAGATTTAATAACATCGTAGATTTCAGGATCTGTATCTAATATAGATTGCATTAATGATAAAACCTCCAAAAAAATTATTGAAATGTTATCTAACTACTGGTGTTTAAGCAAGGAATATGTCATAAATTGTATATAATTGTAGCAGAGTATACTACAAATGGTATTTAAAATAATAACAGCGGATATTGATTAATTACGATTGATTCATATTCTATATGGTATAGAATCAGCTTTTTAACCAGACATACAAGGATTAATATTTTGATAAAGAATACAAAAAAAGCGATATTTTTTGATTTTGGAGACACACTCGCATCTACCGATCCGCCATATATCTTCAGGATTGCAAAAGCTTTTAGAAGGGCGGGATATGATATTTCAGACAGGGACTTTTTATTTGCATATTTAAAAGCGGATTTTGAGATATCTAAAAAACAAAAATCACACGGCAGCATGAATTCAGAAGAATATAACTTGTGGTTTTTTCCTCTTCTTTGCAAGTCATTAGAAATTGAAGATAAACCGGATGAAGTAAGACAGAATTTAAGAAATAATACAGCTCCAAGACGATATTATAGAAATACCCTGCCCGGCACACAAAAACTTCTTACATATCTTAAACAAAAAGGCTACATACTTGGGGTAATATCCAATAATGACGGCTATACTAATAGAAAATGCAAGGACGTAGATATTCACAGGTATTTTGATATTATCGCAGATTCTACAAATATTGGATATGTAAAGCCAGATCCCAGAATATTTGAACATGTACTGGATAAGCTTGGATTGGAACACAAAGAATGCCTGCATGTGGGTGATTTATATGGAGCAGATGTGCTGGGTGCAAAAAATGCAGGTATTGATGTAATATGGCTAAACTACCGCGATATAAATATTATCGACGACAGGGATACCTTTCAGATTAAAGAGTTATCGGAGCTTATGGATATCTTATGATATATCTAAGGTAAAATTACAAAAATTGGAAAAGTACATTCAGGTAAAAGGGGCTAGGCTAAATAACCTTAAGAACATAGATGTAAATATCCCCCTTCACAAATTTACAGTAGTCACTGGTCTTAGCGGTTCAGGCAAATCCTCACTTGCTCTGGATACAATATATACAGAGGGACTCAGAAGATACATAGAGAGCCTTTCCACCTATGCTAGGCAGTTTTTAGACCGCGTTGAAAAACCCGATATTGACGAGATAAAAGGCATCCCACCAGCAATTGCAGTCGAGTCAAGAAATTCTATAAAAAACTCCCGTTCCACTGTAGGAACAATAACAGAGATATATGACTACTTACGCCTGTTATTTGCAAAAATTGGCCGTCTAATCTGTCCGAACTGCAACATTGAAGTTAAAAAACACTCACCTCAGAGCATTGCAGAGTTTGTATTAAAAGATTTTTGTGACCAGGCGTTAATCATAACGATTAAAACTACAAAAGACTATTTGATAAACCCTGATATTCCACTTTCAAAAGGATTTACAAAAATACTCCGGGATGGGCAGCTATATGATATTGAAGAGCTTGATGGACTTACCGATAAAGATGAAATAGTGGTGGATAGATTAAGAATAAATAATGATAATAAATCAAGGCTTATAGACTCAATAGAATCTGGTTTTATTCAATCCAATGAACTGATATTTAATATTGGAAGTGACAGTATATTAAGATTTACAAAAAGGCTTCAGTGTCCAAAATGCACAAAAGAGTTTTCGGAACCAACTCCTCAAATGTTTTCATTTAACAGCCCCTCCGGTGCATGCAGAGAGTGCAGCGGGTTTGGCAATACACTCGACCTTGATCCCGATCTTGTAATACCAGATCCGGACAAGAGCTTGTATGAAGGAGCTATAGAACCATTTACAAAACCCTCGCTCGATCATGCAAGAACAAGGCTTATGCACTTTGCAAAGAAATCAGGAATAAATACGAATGTTCCATATAAACATTTATCCGATAACCAGAAGGAACTTATCTTTAACGGTGGAGAGGGTTACAGGGGAATTAGAGGATATTTTAAGAGACTGGAAGGTAAAAACTATAAGCTGCATGTAAGAGTCTTCCTGAGTAAATACAGATCGGCTTATACCTGCAGTGTGTGTAATGGCACGAGGATATTGCCCGAGGCTCTTTGGTTTAAGATTGCAGGAAAAAATATATCCGAAATTTCCAGTATACCTGCTGATGAGTTAGCTACTTTTATTAATAAGCTAGGACTCTCAGACTATGAATCAGAAGTTGCATCTGAAATACTAAAACAGATTAAATCCAGAGTGGGATTTCTGCTTAAAGTCGGGCTTGATTATTTAACTCTATCTCGGCTGGCAAAAACACTATCAGGTGGTGAAGCACAGAGGGTCAATCTTTCCTGTCAGCTAGGTGGAGGGCTTACAGAAACTCTTTATATACTAGATGAACCCTCCATAGGACTCCATCAAAGAGATATCGATCAGCTCATAGCAATAATAAAGGAACTTACACAAAGAAATAACACCGTGATCCTGGTAGAGCATGATATGGATATGATAAGAGCCTCTAACTATATTGTAGAGCTTGGTCCAAAATCAGGTGAACATGGAGGCCAGCTTGTATTTGAAGGAAGCAAAACCAAATTTTCAAAGAATTCATTTGAGTCCATAACCAAATCATACTATCTGGGCAAAAAAAAGATCGAGATTCCCAAAATAAGAAGAAAAGGAAATGGCAAACATATAACTATTTATGGTGCAAAGGAAAACAATTTAAAGAATATTGATGTGTCATTTCCTCTGGGCACATTTATCTGCGTTACTGGTGTATCGGGCTCGGGAAAGAGCTCTTTACTTAATGATATCTTATACTCTGCCCTTGCAAGAAAATTTAATTCAGACATTGAGAAGGTTGGGAATTATAAGTCTATTAAAGGTACAGAGCATATATCCAATATATATCTGCTAGACCAAAAACCTATCGGAAAGAGCTCACGATCCAACCCCGCAACATATCTAAAAATTTATGATGATATAAGAAAACTTTTTGCAGACACATGGAAAGCAAAATCCAAAGGACTAAAGCCGTCTCATTTCTCATTTAATGTACAAGGTGGCAGGTGTGATAAATGTGAGGGAGAAGGGCAGGAAACTGTCGAGATGCTTTTTTTGGCAGACGTACATATAACATGTGAGGAATGTAAAGGTAAGAGGTTTAAAGATGAGGTACTTGGCATACAGTATAAAAAGAAAAATATTGATGAGGTTTTACAGCTTACTATAGATCAAGCAGTATTGTTTTTTCGAGAAACACCAAAGATAATCCAAAAACTAAATGTTTTGTCTGATGTAGGACTCGGATATTTGCGGCTTGGTCAGTCCTCAGCGACACTCTCGGGAGGTGAGGCGCAGAGAATAAAAATAGCAAAGGAGCTTTCGGGAAAAAACGGCAAGAATATTTTATATATTCTTGATGAGCCCACGGTCGGTCTTCATATTGACGATATAAACCGACTTCTTAAAGTTCTCAATAAACTTGTTGACTCCGGAAATACTGTAATCCTGATTGAGCACAATTTAGACGTAATAAAATCAGCAGACTATATAATAGACCTTGGGCCTGAGGGCGGGCATAAAGGTGGAAATGTGGTTGCTTATGGAACCCCTGAGCATATCACAACCATAGATAAATCTTATACCGGCAAGTATTTAAAACCACTGTTGTCGAATTAACTTTAAATAATATTATTTATATCGAATACCATTTTGATCATTTCTAAAAAACCCTCTTGAATTATTAATCTATAAAAGCTTTAATAGAGAGATATATATCAAACCCGAAAACGTTCATTTGAGACCATAAAACATAATGCTATTTTTAGAACAGTTAGCACAACTGATAAAGTCGGTACTATCTCAGTATTCATCCAACTTTTTTTCTTAATCTATTACAGCAATAATACTCAGCATAGTATTTGTTTTGATACTTATAGCTCGTTCTGAGCTGTGCAATTACTTCGAGGCCAGAAAGTCGGTTGATAAAACCGATATGTTATATAATCTTTTGGCCGAAATATCGTTTCCGTTGCTGTATTTCATATCGCTTAGTTTTATCTCTTCTCAGTTTCAGAATGTAAAAGTCAGCTTCTTATTCTTCAATTCTTTCATCTACATTTACTTTGGACTTATCCTGATTAAATACTCAAAACACATACCCACAATTAGCGAAAACAAATGGTGGGTCTATGCATTAAACGTACTTATAGTAATTGCGTCTGCTTCACACTTACTCACAAATCTCACAGCTAATTTCTACGATAGTCAGATTTTACTAAATGTCTTTATCTTCATGCTTGAAAATTCCGTTAAATATATTTTCTTTATAATATTCTTCAGAACATTAAGTTATATGTTTGCACAAAATAAACACAGGTTTGGTTTTCCAGCTGTTATACTCAGCAGTCTCTACCCTATTATTTACTATCTGTATACGGCTCTGTTTGTATGTCTTATATGGCTTATGGTAATAATTAAGCTAAATTACTCATATTTTATAGGCATCCTATCAGTACTCATTATTTTTACAATCTTTATGATTGCAAGACGCCATATTTTCCCTCTATTTCAATTCAAACACAGAGAAAATAATCTTAATACTACAACATATGACAACCTGTACCAAAGCCTTCAGTCAGTAGGTATTCTAGGTCTTGGATGGGCCTTTTATAATATATTGACCTTCCCCCCTATAATAGGTCCATA
>JABAHR010006737.1_pt3 | contig 17625 bp, 28 predicted proteins | sample 7062101 | NCBI WGS metagenome assembly JABAHR01 (sample SAMN14534553, study PRJNA622989) | marine sediment metagenome | biome: marine biome [ENVO:00000428]; feature: marine pelagic biome [ENVO:01000023]; material: deep marine sediment [ENVO:00002113] | place: India: Gulf of Kutch | collected... | reverse complement strand
TATGAACAAGCTTTTACTTCAACTCACTGACAAACTCTGACTGAGATATTAATATTGTTTGCAGAATCTAAATCGAATTTAATACTTTTAATACTATCCAGTATTCTTAATCCTGATAAAACCGCTCTGTGTGCATTTTCTTCATGGGATATTGGATAGCCAAAATATACAAGTACTCCGTCTCCAAGATGCTGGGCTATGTATCCGTCAAATTGATTAATCACCTCTGATACAGCCTCTTGATATGTACGTAACAAGTCACTGTAATCTTCCGGGTCCAGTTCTTGTGAAAGTTTTGTTGAGCCTACAAGATCACAAAACATTACGGTAATTTGTCGTTTTTCGGCAGCCATGACTAATCAGAAACAATTATTTAAAATTTGACTCCATGTCCCTTATAATAACCTACTTTAACCGTCTTAGTGAAGTCAATCTATAAATCTTTTCTATTTAAAATTAAGATATGAAATATATGGTAACCTATCTGCTGCTGTTATAATTGAGAGGTTCTAACATCCTTTATTTTAATTCGATTATAAGGGATTATAAACACTCTTTTATTTTCTAAGATTTTCTAATAATCATTTGTAAATGAGCTGTGTGTGTTGCGCTTACTCTAACTAGATGAATAGATTTTTGTTGAATGATCTTGAATAGTTAGGGGAATATTCAATATTTTCAGACACCTAAAATATTGCTTAAAATAATTTCCGAATCCTTAAGGCCACTGGTTCGAATCCTCTTTGGGATGTAGTTTTTCTAGTAAGTTAATACATTTAGGCGATTTCAATTTTTATAAATTCTTTACCCTCTGGTATCCTGAAGTAATTGCCGTCTTTGCATGTAAGCTCGAAGTAGCCGTCATATACGCCCTCACTGTCGGTTTCGCCCTCTTTCCAGTCATGCCTGCCTATTCCTGCAATTCCGTGCTCCAGATTCACATCCGATCTCAAAATCTCTTGCCCTTCTTTCAGTAATATAAAAACTGACTGGGCGCTGCTTATATCAATAGGCAGCAGATTGTGCATATTAACAAGCCTAAACTCTATAGGATGGTGAATATCACCCTTTTTTATTTTGAATTCCCTTTCTACTTCAGTCCTAAGCTTCATCTAATAAATATTGTATCAAATTACCGGGTAAAAATTAACAATATTTTTTTACTTTTTCTCATCCAGTTCTTCAAAGCATTCCTTTGCAAGCCTAAGGCCCGTGAGTGCCGCGGGAAACCCGGCGTAAACAAGGGTCTGCATGATGACTTCGATTATTTCTTCTCTGGTACAGCCGCAGTTTAGAGCGCCCTTTATGTGTACTTTTAACTGCGTGGGATAAGAGCCAAGCGCCGTAAGCGCCGCAACAGCCGTTATTTCTCTTGCCCTCATATCAAGCCCCGGCCTTGAAGAAATCTCTCCAAATACAAATTCCATAAGATAGTTCACCATATCTGGTGCTATATCGCTCAGGCTTGCAACCGTCCTGTCTCCCGCTCCCGGTGAAATTTCGTTTAGCTTTTCCCAGCCTTTTTGGTATTTTTCACTACTCATTTTCAACTCCTTTCTAAAATAAATTTGATATATGTTATATAATAAATAGTAAAAGATAAATTAAATGTAGTAGGGGAGGCAAACAACTATGATTGTTTTAATCGCAGAATTTAAAACTAAGTCTGATTGCAGAGACAAAATGATAGAAATTTCTGAGCCCATGGTAAAACTTTCCAATCAGGAAGAAGGCTGCATAAGCTATGAATTCATGCAAAACCCTTATGATCCAGATAGCTTTAAGTTTGTAGAAAGGTGGCGCAGCCAGCCCGATCTGAACCTGCATTTTGAAAAATCATATTTCAAAAACTTTACGAATAAATTCCCCGAGCTGCTGCAGGAGCCGGAGACTCTAAATATTTATCATGTAAGTGAAGATAATATGGTGGCTTAAGAATCCCCCAGTTTGTTATGGTGCAAAACCCACTCTATAATTATGAAAGTCACAAAAGACAATAATGAGTATTTGGTAATAGAAGTTCGTCCCGGATGGTTTGAGTGGCTGCTGCTGTTATTTACTTTTGTATCTTTATTCTATTTAGTAAAAAGCTATTTCGACACCCCAAGAGTTATGCAGAATGTCTACGGAGCAGGAGGTTCTGCAATATTTTTGTTTATAGCATACATGGCTTTCTATGAAAAAAGCGTTTTTAATTTTAACAGAGTATCTCAGCACCTTCTTTGGAACAGGATAAGGTATTTCAAAAAACAAAGCGGCATAGTCTCATTTTTAAATATAACAAGCGTTAACCTGCAGATAAGCACAGGAGACGATTCATCTCCTGATTACCGCGTCGTAATGAAAACAGACACTGGAGATATTCCTATAACGATTGCCTACACCGGCAACAAAGAACTATGTTATCAGACGATAAAAAGAATTAGCGAGATTTTAACCCTTCAATCCACAGATTTAGTAATGCGTAGTGCAGGAAAAATGGTAAGAGAAGGAAGACATATCGATTCTGTAAAATTACTGACAAATGAAAAAGGCGTTTCACTCACCGAAGCCAAGAATATTGTAGATGAGTTGAAGAAGAAAGATTAAATTAAATGATTTATTAAAATTAGCCGCTTCTAAATATTTTCCCAATCCTTTATAATTATTTTATATGCCACAAAACTCACGGCAGGTTTTCAGGACTCATTCGAATTACCTGAACGCAATGAGACATATAGCAGCCGGCGGTATAGAGGACGATAACTATAAATCTCTGCAGCTGCTTGCGGGCAAGTTATACGACTCAGGCTGCCTGAAACCAGAAAAAGAGATACAGGGCAGTACAACAGATATTTATCATTCACTGAATAATGCCTGGGGAGTAGAAGCCTTGTATAAACTGGGCAATGTTTTTATTAAAGAAGACGATCTTATAAGACTGTCCAATAACTGGTGTATGGTTCAGGCCTATTATATACTATATTATTCCACTCAGGCTCTAGCAATAGCAGAGGGTTATGAAAGACCCAGAACCCACTCTCAGGTACAAAGGACTTTTTATAAATTGTGGTCAGAAATGCCCTGGGTCATCTCCCCATGGTGCATAAGTTTTGACGAAAAAGGATTTCACAACCTGCCCCCCGGCATATTTATAGACGATCATATCCACTCCTGGAAAAAGGTGGATGAGCAGACGGCTCTCAGCCTTTTTTGTAAAGCTCTTAGAACAACAAGAGAAGAATACATTTCAGAATCGCTTACAAAGAGAAGGGAGAAGCACGCCAGAAAGAAAGAGACGTCTACTGTTAAATTCACAGAAGAGCAGAAAATGCAGACCATTGCCAGGGTCAGGCCTACTACGCTTATGAGTTACCTGTTCAGGCTTAAGAGAAAAACCAATTACGAACAATCGAGCATTTTAGCCCTGGGGCCGCAAAATGAATCTCAATCAAAAGAGCTGCGCGACAATCTTTCCTTTATCATCGCATCAACCCTGCTTGTAACAGAATTCATTATTTCGAGACTCATCGGAGAAGACATCTATTACGGCTGGTGCAGGGAGTGGGGAAAATACAAAGCCCCCGCTTTCGATCACATAGGCCCTGATAAAAGGTTTGATATTATTTTTTAATAAGATTTATAATTCATAATCTGCATAAATTATGCATACTTATACATATGAGAACAACACTAAATATAGATGACGAACTTTTGGAAAAGGCTTCAAAGTTAACCGGGATAAAAGAGAAAACCTCAATAGTTAGAGAAGGTCTTAAAGCTCTTATAAGGGCCGAAACCGGAAAACGCCTAGCTAAGCTTGGCGGCACCGAAAAACAAATAAAAGATATTCGGAGAAGAAGAAACTTCTCATGATCTTAGCGCACACTTCTGTTTGGATTGATCACTTTAGAAGCTCCAATTCGCATTTCTCAGACCTTTTGGAAAACGACAGAATAATATGTCATGAACTTGTTATCGGAGAGCTTGCCTGCGGGAATCTAAAAAACAGAAAGGAGATATTGAGACTATTAAACAACCTCAGAAACATCGAGCCTGCGTCTTTTCACGAGACTTTGTATTTCATTGAAGAGAATAAACTTATGGGCAAGGGACTGGGATGGGTTGATGTAAGTCTCTTAGCCTCCACTATAATTAATGATTGCATATTATGGACTATGGACAAAAGACTATCCAGCGCTGCGAAAAAACTCAAAGTCAATTATAAATATGTTCAATGATAAGATATATTAACTTATCTCTAATTACTAATGACACTCATGCACGCCTTATAAACAGCATCGGTTCTATCCTTTAGCTTCCCCTTAAGCTCATTTGTTGCTTTCATTCGGGCAGGTTCCAGAATCAAACCGAATACCATTCCGCTTAAAAGATCGAGGTCTTTAATCTTTTTTCCTTTTGTCATTCCTCTTAAACATCCCTTCATGATGTTATAAGGATTTAGTTCTTTATTAACCTTTAACTGTCTGGAAAAATTGTATTGAGAAAGCAGTATAAAGCTGAACTTGGTAGGCTGTTTATCATAAAAATCATAGAATAGCTCTATTGCACTGTATATTTTTTTCTCATTCGACAGGTCTTTATTCTCTAATATATCTTTTATAAGCGCTCCAAAACTCTCGACCTCCCTTTTATAAAGAGTCCATGCCATCTCTTCCTTGCTCTTGTAATGGCGGTAAAGAGCCCCGTCGGAGCAGCCGGCCTCCGATGCTATGTCTTTTATTGTTACATCTTTAATGCCTCGCTTTGCAAACAGCTTTATAGCCGTGTTTTCAATAGGCTCCAGTTTTGTAATTTGTTTTGGAATTTTATTTTCTCCTTGTTTTGTTAGTAAATAAATATACAAAAAATAAAAGTGAATGCATAATTATTTATAAATTACCCAAATAATTCATCCCCATTTTTTTCACAAAAAGCGCAGCAACTATATACAACCAATCTTAATTCAGCCCAATCACAGCTACCTAGGCAGCACAAATAAGAGCCGGCCAATAAAAACCCCTTGACATAATAATCATTTTATTATATTATGTGAATGAGTATTCATTCACATACAAGCGGGGCATGAAAGATGTTTTTAAGGAAAGATTGATGTTAGATAGTAAAACAAATAAAAGGAACTGCTTTTTACTCTATTTAATAATATTAGTAGTACTGTTAGTGTTCAGAGTTGCCGCACAGTTAATGCAGTATTTTTTCAACCTGCCGTTTCTGCCGCCATTTCAGTTCTGGGACAGCGGCACGCTGCCTTATCAAATCCTCGTAGCAGCACAACTAGCAATAATCGTTATTTTATCAAAAATAGTATATAAAATCGGTGCGGACAATATAAGACCGAATATTAAAACAGGATACATATTCATTACCCTTGGCGCAGTCTATTTTACAATTATGCTTTTTAGACTCGCCGCCGGATTAACCCTGCTGAGCGACGTAAAATGGTTTTCATATCCCATACCGCCAATTTTTCACATGATACTTGCATCCTTTTTAATACTGTTTGGATATTTTCATTTAATTAAAAGCGGAGGTAAATAAAATGACTGGAATAAAAAAATTAAGCACGTACATTGCATACCCCTCTGTGATAGCAATGTCTTTTATCCTACACATAATACTGCAAAGTTTCGGCTTCAGTATTCTTGTTTCCACATATACTCCTGTAATCATAGCAGTGCTTATAATGTGTGGGCTTGAATTTTTCATCCCGCACAGAGACGCCTGGAATGCGGGGGGAGAAGACGTAAAGAATGACCTTCTTTACATGGGGCTTGTGCAGGTGTTGCTGCCCAAGTTTCTGTCTTTCTTTTTTGCCATAACACTCATGGCTTATTTACAGTCTACTAACCTGCAACTTCTGCAAATCTGGCCAGGACATCTGCCAGTTTACATTCAGGCAATAATAATGCTCCTTGGGGCAGACTTTTTTAGATACTGGCTCCATGTTGCAAGCCACAGGTGGAATGTTCTCTGGAAAATCCATTCGGTTCACCACTCGCCATCCAAGCTTTACTGGATAAATGTTGCCCGCTTCCATCCAATAGAAAAAATACTTCAGTTTCTTCTCGATGCCCTGCCCTTCATTATTTTGGGAGTCGGGCCGGAAGTAGTTTCACTATACTTTATCTTCTACGCAGCAAACGGCTTCTTTCAGCATTCCAACATTGAACTGAGACTGGGATTTCTAAACTACATAGTTAGCGGCCCTGAGCTTCACCGCTGGCACCACTCCCTAGTAATTAGAGAATCAAACCAAAACTATGGGAATAACCTTATTATCTGGGACCTGCTGTTCGGGACATGGTTCTTGCCGGAGAATAAAGAAGTGGATCGGTTGGGCCTGGAGGATAAGAGTTATCCGACAGATTTTATAAATCAGATGAAGGCGCCGTTTATCAGGAAATGAGGCTTATTATGAAAAGCTATTTATCAGCCGATATGATAATTAATTTTTTTATCAAATTATATTTCTTGATAATCAGGCTCTTTGTATGGACTCCTTTTATAAAGAAAACTTTAAAACCAGAAGCCGAACAAAATGCTGTTCTTAAATCTATTTTAGAAAAGAATAAAGATACTGTCATTGGCAAAAAATATGGGTTTGCTGATATAAACAGCTATGAAGATTACAAAAAATCTGTACCAGTTCATACTTATGAAATGCTGAGAGAATTTATAGAGAAACAGCAGTCAACTAATAAACCATATTTAACTTCCAGCCAGCCTACAATGTATGCGCAAACAAGTGGTACTACGGATAAGTCAAAACTCATCCCGGTACTGAGTGAAACCGTGAAAAAGTACAAAAAGAGCCAGTGTATTTCTAATTACTCTCAATACATGCAAGCGCCTTCAATGTTTTGCGGAAAAATGCTTGCGGTAGTAAGCCCGGCAGCAGAAGGCAGACTGCAAAGCGGTGTTCCATACGGGTCGCTGTCCGGCCTTCTTTACAAAAACATTCCAAGAATTATAAGGTCTAAATATGTGCTGCCTTATGAGATATTCGAATTAGAAGATTACGATGACAAATATTTTTTAATATCCGTTTTAAGCGCTGCTCAAAAAAATCTCACGACGTTTGCAACTGCCAATCCTTCTACAATTCTCAAGATCAGTGAAATTATAAATACTAGATTCGATGAAATTATAAACATTATCGAAAATGGAATAACAAATCCGGATACAAAAATATCCGAAACGGGAAAACATATACTCAATAATAATCTGTGCAAAAACAAAGCAAGAGCCGAGGAGCTAAGAAACACCCAAAAAAACAATAAATTGATTCTTCTAAAGGACATATGGCCGGATTTAAAAGCCGTGGTCACCTGGAAGCAGGGGAACTGCTCACTGCTAATCCCCAAATTGAGAAACCAGCTATCGTCCGGCACAAAAATATTCGAATTGGGATATCTTAGCAGTGAATTTAGGGGGTCAGTGATAATTGATGCCAACAGCGACTCATGCATACCGGTAATCGATGAGAATTTTTATGAGTTTATAGAAAGACACGACTGGGATCACAGCAACAAAAACTTTAAGACTATTAATGACATCGAAATCGGAAAACACTACTACATAATAGTTACCACACCTTATGGTCTTTATAGATATTTCATAAACGACATAATAGAAGTTACCAGCAAGTTTAACAATACGCCCACTATTAAGTTTTCACAAAAAGGAAGAGGGGTTACGAACATAACCGGAGAAAAATTGTATGAAGAACATATTCTCAAAGCCCTAAGTAATTTAAGAGATAAAAACGGTTTAGACTTCAATTTTTTTACTCTTATTGCAAACCCTTCTGAACAATTTTACGAGCTTTTCCTAGAATCTGAAAGAATCCATAGAATAGATTTATCATCTATGGTTGATGAAGAACTGAAAATTATTAATGTTGAATATAAAAACAAGAGAGACAGCAGCAGATTAAAACCTATTAAATTAAACTATATTAAAAATGGAACAGGCGAGACCTTTAAAAAACATTGTATAAAAAATGGCCAAAGAGATTCACAATTTAAATTCAATCATTTGATGTATACGGATCAGTGCAATTTTAATTTCAACGACTATATAATATGATGGCCCTCAAAAACCTTAGAGCAAAAAAACTCGAGATTCCTTTCAAGGTTAATTTCAAACATGCCTTAGCCGAAAGAAATAAAACAGAGAGTATTTTGGTATCGTCAGAATCTTCTAATGGAAACATCGGATACGGTGAAGGATGCCCCCGTTCATATGTAACAAATGAATCTGTAGATACTGCGCTCAGCTTCATAGATGGTTATAAAAAACAAATTTTGGAAATCGGCACCCTGCAGAATTTAATATCATTTATAAACAGGAATAAGGATGCAATTGATACAAACCCTGCAGCCTGGTGCGCCGTGGAGATTGCACTGCTCGACCTTCTTGGGAAAGAAACGCCGCAGTCTGTAGAAAAACTTCTAGGGCTTCCAGAGCTTAGAAGCGAATTTAGATATACGGCTGTAATAGGTGACTGGGATATAACCACAACCAAAGTATTCTTAGATAAATTCTTATCTATGGGGTTTAAAGATTTCAAGTTAAAGCTCTCGGGCGATCTCGAGAAGGATTTATCAAAAATTAAATTATTAAAGGAATACAAGCAAGATGATATTACTTTAAGAGTAGATGCCAATAAACTGTGGGATAATGCAGAACAAGCACATTCTTATCTTGAAAACCTAGATTATAAATTTAGTGGAGTCGAAGAACCTCTTAACAATTTTCTATATATAGATTTGGTAGAATTATCAGAGAAACTAGGAACAAAGATTATCCTGGATGAGTCTTTTAGAAAAATTGAGGATCTTGCAAAATTAGAAGACAAGACTGATGTATTCATTATAAATATAAGAATATCAAAAATGGGCGGGATTCTGCGCTCACTTGATATTGCTAAAACGGCCGCAGAAAAGGGTTTTGACCTTATAATAGGAGCTCAGGTTGGAGAAACGAGTATTTTAACACGAGCCGCATTAAGCGTTGCTAATACTTTTCACGAAAAAATTATTGCACAGGAAGGCGCTTTTGGGGACTTCCTGCTCGAAAAGGATATACGCGCCCCTTCAATTAAATTTGGTGCAGGTGGCATACTTAAGGTTTCAGATTACATAGAACCCGATTCATATGGTTTAGGCTTGAATATCGATGAATGAATCAAATCCATTAGTATCAGATTTTCTGACAACTTCCACTATTTGGCTAAAGACCTAGCCTCTGCTTCTCAATTAATAAAGCCAATTTCAGAAATTATTGCCTAGTATCGTTATAATGACATTCTATTATTATTCAATAAATACAGCATATTAGACTCATTGCAGATATGCACAGTAAAAAAAACATTCAAAATGAGCAAAGTTTTTTTATATATCTGAACTATTGGTATGCCCGTTGCACTTATACCCTTTCAATAAATAAATTATTTTAAGGATCAGGGGGTCGACAATGCAAGGACAGCTTGACTGGTTTAAGGGCGGAATACTGCTTGCCATAGCATTTCTGCTTGCGGTATGGGTAGTAAAACCCATCGGGGTTTCTACTCAATTCGTAATAACAGACGGGATAATACTGAACCTGTTTTCAGACAATCTTATTAAAGAAGATCCAGATACCAAAACGGGCTACTCCAGCAGCAATGCGTATCTCAATAAAAGCGGGGGAAAATATGCCAAGAATGTTGCAAACCCTCTTAACTACAGCCTCATATTCGTATTTGCGATTATTCTAGGAGCCTTTCTCTCAAATCTTCTTAAAGGTCCCAAAGCAAGCAGTGAAGACAAGATTGCTCCCAAGGTGTTTAGAAGCAGGTTTCCAAACAATCCCGCCGCACGCTATGCAGTAGCTTTTTTAGGCGGATTTCTGGTCTTATTCGGTGCAAGGCTTGCAAGCGGCTGCACTAGCGGCCACATGATGAGCGGAATGATGCAGACAGCTCTCAGCGGTTACCTTTTTACAATAGGGGCTTTCGCTTTTGCAATTCCTGCCGCAATTTTAATGTACGGAAGAAAAACATAGGGAGAAAAAATAATGGAAATCATTCTTGCAATAGTCTTTGGAACACTTTTTGGATTCGCTCTTCACAGGGTCGGAGCTTCAAACCCTGAGAATATTATCAACATGCTGAGACTCACCGATCTGCACCTGATGAAAGCCATTATGTTTGCAGTAGGAATAAGCAGCGCCATACTTTTTATTGGAACCACAATAGGGTTTATCGATGCCGGACACTTTTCAGTTAAATCAAGCTACATAGGGGTAATAATCGGCGGAGCTATTCTGGGACTGGGCTTTGCTACGGCGGGGTACTGCCCGGGCACAGGAATTGCTGCCCTTGGCGACGGAAGAAAAGACGCTGTTTCTTTTATCATCGGCGGGCTTTTAGGTGCTCTGGTTTATATGCTTGTTTTTGGAGGCATAAAAGGCTCAGCCCTATTTAATAAGATTGCCGGAGGTAAAGTGAGCTTAGCTGTCACTGGCAATGATTCGTACCCTGCGCTTTTAGCAAATTTACCGGGTATTGCCGTTGCTTTAATTCTAGCAATTGTGTTTATATTGGTTGCGTGGAAACTCCCGAAGAAACTTTAATTAAACTTTTAGTGAAAATGAACCTATGAAAAAATACTGTAAATATTTTTTAGTCATAATTATAGTTTTATTATTTTTGATTCAGCTTGTGCCCGTAGCAAGGACTAACCCCCCGGTAACCTCTGATATCGAGACATCGTCAGACCTGAAAAAGATTTTCAAAAGAGCCTGCTATGACTGCCATTCGAACGAAACGAAGTGGCCCTGGTATAGTAAAGTTGCTCCCTCTTCATGGTTTGTGATAAACCATATAAACGAGGGTAGAGATGAATATAACTTTTCCACATGGGATAAATACTCTTTAGAGAAAAAGAGTGAGATCATAGAAGAGATATGGGAAGAGGTAGATGAAGGCAAGATGCCGCTTTGGAGTTACATAATTCTCCACCCGGAGGCTAAGCTCTCGGCTCAAGATAAAAAAGTGATTTACGACTGGGCAAAAATCCATATAAACGACGATGAAAATAATGAACACGGGGATGATGATTAAAAAAAGTGAGAACAGTGGGAAATAAGGCAAGAATTAAGGTTTGGTCTGACAACACTACTTTATCTTGCGACATACACCGATGTGAATAATGAACTCAGATTTGCCGTTGGGCCGGACAACGCTTCTTATATTTGTCAGAAAAGATGGCTTTTAGAATCAAGCGGCGGTAAAACTACTCTTACGTTAATTGATATATATACTGAATCCGGAGAACAGAGTCAGGAAAGCCTGGATCAGCAGGTTGCTGATAGGGAAAAGAAGCCGGCTAGGCTAAAGGCCATCGCAGAAGCATCATAAATATTTAATGCGAGAAAAAACCGGACAGCCGGTATAGGAACTATTTAGACCCGGCTGCTCTATCCATAGCTTTTTGTTTAACCTGCTTGCCAATTTCCCACAGTCTTTTTTCTTCTTTTGTGGTTACTTTTAGCTGTGGTATGGTACGGGGCTCACCATTGGAATCAATGGCAACAAAAGTTGCGTAACCTCCACACCCATAATCCTTTCTGGAATGGAATTTCCCAATTCTGTAAACATCAATTTTAATTACCATTGATTTGTTAGATGTATATATAACTTTTGCCCTTACTTCCAGTATATCACCTTCTTTAAGTGGCTTTTTAAAATCTACAGATTCAAAAGATGCGGTCACAGCTTCCTCATTACAAAACTGCATGGCTGCAAGCGCGCCCGTCATGTCCATCATAGCAAGGGTCTTCCCACCAAATATGGTTCCATAATGATTCGTGTCCCCTGGAAATACAAGCTCAGTATGAACTACTTCTACAGTCTTCTTGGCCTCTCTTTTCATATTTATATTTTCCTATAGCTCATTAAACTTAAATTTTGTTCCTTAACCTACCACATTAAACTGAAAAACAAGTTTATTTAGTATAATATCTAATACAAATGAAAAACATCGTCACTATAGCAGAAAAGTTTAATATCGGTAAAGTTTCTGATATAAGGGAATATGGAAGCGGAATAATAAATGAAACATTCCTGGTTGAAAATAAATCCGGCGAAAAATTCATCCTCCAAAAACAGCACCGTTTAATTGGAAAAGAAGTCTTAGAAGATATTGAGGCAGTAACGAAAATATTAGAATCAAAAAATATTATTACTCCAAAGATAATTCCAACAAAAGACGGAAAGTTATACGTAATAAACGACGAAAGCATATGGAGAACGCTCACTTTCATAGATGGAAAATCATATAAGCATACAGACGATACAAAACTAATAAAAAGTGCAGGCAGATTGATTGGCACTTTTCATAATGCTTTGGTTGGCACTGAATATACTTTTAAACATCAAATCCCTCATTTTCATAAAACTGATTTTCATATTAATAAACTTAAGCAAATTTGTAGCGATAATATAGGATCTGAAAAATATAAAAAGTTAAACAAGTCAGCCGATTATATAATAGAAGAATATGAAAATAATGAATGGGCTTTAAATATGCTCCCGGACAGAATAATCCACGGCGATCTGAAAGTGAGCAATGTGAGATTCGATGAAAAACAAGAACATGCAACTGTGCTTTTAGACCTTGATACGCTTGGCAAAGATAAAATTGTAATTGATATTGGAGATGCAGTGAGAAGTTTTTGTAATAATGACAATAAATTTGATCTCGAAATATTTAAAAGCTGGATCGAGGGTTATTTTAGTTCTGCGTCATTTATTACAAAAGAAGAAAAAAACTCTATACCCGCTGGTATAGAAACCTTCATTCTCGAACTGGCTGCAAGGTATATTACAGACGCTTTTGAAGAAAAGTATTTTAAACTGGATCAGGATAAATATTCTGGTTTATTTGAACAAAATAAAACAAAAGCAGAGTCATTGATAGTGCTATATAAAGATTTTGAAAGCAAGACCGAGAAAATTGAAGGCATTATTTCTTCTACCACTTCTCCTTAAGCGACCCGAGATCGAGCTCAAACTGTTTAAGACTTATATTTAACCTCAGTTTATTTTATTAAAATAGTATAATTGATATAAAGTGTTCTTTGGTTAAAAAACAAATCACAGTAAATAATTCTGTTTAAATTTATCCAGGGAGACTTTTCTAGGAATTCATTAAATTGATTATCTATATTAATCACATATAATGTATATATACATTACTGAGGAATAATCTATGAAAAGAACTCAAATTTATCTGGAAGAAGAAACATATAAATACTTACAGCAGCAGAGTAAAGCAACCGGCAAGACTATATCTCAGCTTATAAGGGAAAGCATAGAGAATAAAAAGAAAAAGAAAGTTCAAGAAATACTCAGGAAAGCTCGAAAAGCTTACGGCATCTGGAAAGATAGAGACTTTAACGTAGATAAACACTTAAGAGGCTTAAGAGAAGATAGAGATTATGGTAGTAGCTGACACGGATGTTTTGATCTGGATATTAAGAAACAGATTAGAAACTATTCAAAAATTTGAGGAGTTATTAGTACAAAGCGACGGAGAAATCTATATAACACCCATACAAATAGCCGAAATTTATAGCGGACTAAGAACTAAGGAAATCAAAAGAACGTCTGATTTACTGGACTGCTTTAATATAATAAATTTAGATTCAGAAATTGGCATTATGGCTGGCTCTTTTATGAACAAATACTGTAAATCACATTCAGTGAAAATAGCCGATGCCCTTATTGGCGCTGCGACAAAAATAAACGGTTTTAGATTATGGACATTGAACCACAAACCTTATCCTATGTTAAAAAAAGATGAATTAATCATCTAAATCTATAATATTTTCCATTTATCCTCATAAGTACCGAATTGTAAATTTATATATTTGAATTTTGTTATAATGGTATATACTAATATATACTATTATGTTCGTAGAAAAAGTAGTCAATATACTAGACAAAAACAATATCGAACATGCCATTGCCGGAGGGCATGCAGTCGCTCTGCACGGAGCAGTCAGAGGTACTGTTGATTTAGATTTAATTATCAAACTGGAAAAAGAGAGTTTCTTGAAAATCGAAAAGGCTTTTGAACAGATTGGCTTACAGTCCAGATTGCCAGTTAATGCAGAAGAGGTATTTAATTTTAGAGAAGAATATATAAAAAATAGAAATCTTATAGCCTGGAATTTTATTAATATAAGCAACCCGGGAGAATCCGTAGATATTTTACTCACAGAAGACCTTAAAAAAATCAAGACAAAAAATATTAAGTCAGCAATAGGAAGACTAAAAGTAGTTTCAATCAACGACCTTATAAAGATGAAAACCAAAAGCGGAAGACCTCAGGATTTAGAGGATATAAAATCACTAAGGAGCTTAAAAAAATAAGACCGGTTCAATATATGTCAAAGGAATATTTGGAACAATGCAAAGAGATGACCCCAGAGCAAATCATTCAGTTCCTAGAAGATTTCAGAACTCTTCACAGCTCTGTTGAAAGATCAAAAAGCAAACTGATCAGCATAAAAATACCTGAGAACCTCCTAAACGCATTTAAAACAAAGTCCAAACTCGAAGGGACACCTTATCAAACACAGATAAAGAAGTTGATGACAGAGTGGGTGAAAGAGGGCTGATTATTATGCAGCCGCATAGGTAATCTTTTGAGAACAAGAGCATAACTGCACCAGGCAAGCAATCATAAATACTTAAATATTGTCCAGAGGATTTTATAGCTCGCCTTCAAAGTACCTTCAATCGTGCCGGTTATCTTCGATACCCCTATCCTCTTTCTGTAAGAGACAGGAACTTCTGTGCACCTAAGCTTTTTCCTGGCAGCCTTAACCTGCATCTCAACAGTCCATCCAAATGTAGTATCCTGCATATCAAGCTCTAATAATTTATCAAATTTAATTGCTCTGAAGGGGCCAAGGTCTGTAAACTTATAACCATAAAAAAGTCTTATAAGCTTGGTTGCAATAAAATTACCTGCCAGAGCCTGGAGGAGCATGCTCCCTTTTTCTCTCTTGCCCAACGTTCTGGAACCTATAACCATGTCATAGTCCTGCTCTAGGATTGGTTTTACAAGCTCGGTCATTTCCTGCGGGAAGTCTGAATAATCGCCATCAAGAAATACGATAATATCTGGTTTTTGTTCGGCTGTTTTTGACCGGGAATATTCTATTCCTTTTAGGCATGCAAATCCATACCCCTTTTTATCTTCTCTTAAAACAGTAGCGCCTAAGTCTGATGCAATATTTTCCGTTTCATCGGTTGAATTATTATTTACTACAACAACTTCACTTACTAAACCATTTGGAATATCACTTAGCACATTACCTATGGAATCTTGTTCATTGAAAGCAGGAATAATTACAACAATTTCTCGTTTCATCTCAATCTTAATTAGTCGTTAAATAAAGAATATTGGATTCATAATATAGATAATATATTTAGAATGCATACAACTAACTGATTATTTTTATGAAACAAGATAAATATTGATAAATAATTAGAAAATCTATATAATTTATGCAGCCGTGAAGGTAGAGCAATCGATCTAAACAGATAAACAGGGATGGAATCCTCAGATTCCTCTAAACACGGACAATAAGCCTCAGCTTGTTTTAGTATTTGGCAGTTCAGCAAATATCAATAACAAAAAACTGATAACCGCAATAAACAAAACTTATCCCGACTCTCAGGTGCTTGGATGCTCGACAGCGGGTGAAATTGTAAACAATAAGGTCATTGATGATTCGCTTACCCTAACCTCAATATATTTCGAGCATACGGATATAAAGTGCGAAAGAATAAAGATAAAAACAGCTGCAGACAGTTTTAAAGACGGCAAATCGCTTGCCAAATCTCTTATGGATGATGATCTTGCTCATATTTTTGTGTTATCGAAGGGTATCAATATAAACGGCAGCGAGCTTGTAAAAGGACTTACTGACAGCATACCAAAACATGTTACCGTATCAGGCGGGCTGTCTGGTGATGGTGACAGATTTGGCAAAACACATATATTATGGAATAAAACTATATAACAACTCTATAGCTGCCGTAGGGTTATATGGCAAGAAATTAAGCGTGGGTTATGCATCCCTTGGCGGCTGGGATTCATTTGGCCCAGAAAGGCTCATTACCAAGTCCGAGGGTAATGTGCTTTATGAGCTGGACGGCAAATCGGCTCTCGAACTGTACAAAAAATACCTGGGAGAGCACGCAGGAGGGTTTCCTGCAACGGGGCTTTTGTTTCCTTAAACCTGAGAGAAGATGAAAACCAGAGAGGAGTCGTACGGACAATACTCGCTTTAGACAAAAAGAATCAAAGCATGACGTTTGCAGGTGATGTGCCCGAAGGCTCCTATGCAAGGCTTATGAAAGCAAACTTTAACCGACTAATTTATGGAGCATCGGGTGCAGCCAAAACATCATTTGAAGCCGTTGGCTCTGAGACGCCTGATCTGGCCATCCTTATAAGCTGTGTAGGAATGTAACGGTGCGATGGTAAAAATCTTTCAGTCATCACGTGAAAAAATTATTGGCCACAACATGCATAAGCTAAATGATAAAACCTTCCTGCCAATAGTTGAAGATGCATTAAAAGGAAAAATAGCCCATCACGAGAGTTTTTATGAGGCATCGACAAGCAGTGCGAAATTGCATTTACTTGCATCGGTAGTGCCGCTTAAGGATAGCAGCGGCAATGTTGACAGCGTAATGGGTGTAGTGGAAGACATTAATAGAAAATGCTTTTAATGGTGAGTCCTCTCAGCAGTATATACACTATCGGGCCTCTAATAATTCTGACAGGCAGTGGCTGTATTGCTGCGTCTCTCTTCTTAGGGATTCAAGCAACGATGTAACTGATGTAATGGCTGTTTTAGAAGATATAACCGACAGGAAAAACGCAGAAGAGGGTATCCACAGATTAAATATTAATCTGGAAAAGCGGGTAGAGCTTCGTACCCAGGAACTCTCCAATACAAACCTAAAGTTAGTAAATTAAATAAATCAAAGAAAAGAAGCAGAGAAAAAATTAAAGCTATCGCTTAAACAAAAAGATATATTGTTAAAAGAAGTCCACCACAGGGTTAAAAATAATCTGCATCTCATATCAAGTATGATAGGGCTTCAGATGGATGGATTAGAAGACAGCAATTCTCTATATATGCTTGAAGAGAGTGAGAGACGTATACAATCCATTGCCATGGTGCATGAACATCTTTACCGCTCTGACGACTTTGAACACATAAACTTTTGTGACTATATATCAATGTTAGTCGATAATCTGTACTGCTCTTTCCAGATTTATCCGGGGCATATTGAAACAAAGATGGAGCTTGAAGAAATTACTCTTGATATTGATAAAGCCATACCGTGCAGTTTAATAGTTAATGAGCTCATATCAAACTCTCTAAAGCATGCGTTCCCGCATATTTCAGAATCAGAGAATAAGTCCGGCAAAAGCAACATTATAGACATTAAAACCAGTATGCTCAGAAACAACAACATACAGATTACAATTAGCGATAATGGAATAGGATTCCCGCAGGATTTAGATTATAAAAATACAAACACGCTTG
>JABAHR010016102.1_pt2 | contig 17643 bp, 18 predicted proteins | sample 7062101 | NCBI WGS metagenome assembly JABAHR01 (sample SAMN14534553, study PRJNA622989) | marine sediment metagenome | biome: marine biome [ENVO:00000428]; feature: marine pelagic biome [ENVO:01000023]; material: deep marine sediment [ENVO:00002113] | place: India: Gulf of Kutch | collected... | reverse complement strand
TCGGACGAGCCGATCGACGGGTCAGTGCTGCGCGCTGCTGACATTGATCTCGAATTGCGCGCCGCAAGGCTCAGGACCAATTCGCTGGACGTTTCGGATTTCGTGGTCAACATGCAGCTGCTCGACGGCGACCTGCAAATCGATCCGCTGGCTATGCGCGAGGGCACCGGGACGTTGACGGGCCGACTGCATTTCTCGCCTGGCGGCGATGGCTACCGGCTCGACACCGCACTCGAGGCTGACGATCTGCATCTCGGTCTTGCTGCAGAGGAAGATCAGCAAATCTCGACACTGCCTTCCATCAGCGGCAAGGCCGAGCTGCGCGGGAGCGGTCCTTCTATCCACCGGATCATGGCCTCAGCAAATGGCAGCATTGCGGTGCGGCAGGGCAAGGGGCAGGTGAAAGAGTTTCTCGCCGCGATGCTGTTCCGCGATGTGGTCCTGGAGGCACTACGTACGATCAATCCGTTGCGTAAGAAGCAAGAGACGAGAACGCTGGATTGCGGGATCTACGACATAAGTATCGCGGAGGGTATTGCGACGCTCGATCAGGTCGCGATTCAGACGGATCAGCTATTATTCGTAGCGACCGGCAGCATCGATTTGAACACCGAAAAGCTCAACGTGAACTTCCGCGCGAAGCCCAGAGAGGGTCTCGGCGTCAGCCTGGGAACGATCGCGAATTCCTTCCTCGGTGTGCGTGGTACGCTCGGATCTCCCAGGGTAACGCTCGACCCCAAGGGTTCCGTCGCCACGACGGGCGTGGCGGTAGCGACCGGTGGTCTCTCATTGCTGGCGCGAGGCGTATGGGACCGGTTGTCTGCGGCAAAAGACATATGTGAGGAAAAAACGGATGCGAAACGTTAGGACGTCAATAGAAAGGTTACTCATCACTTTGCCGATCCTTCTGATCAGCCAGGTTGCCTGGGGAGCCGAATCGGCGTTCGAGGCGGCGACGGACCTGGAGGCCGACAAGATCCTGCCAGCAGAGCTGCTGCAGGGTCCTCATCATCGCGTCGACAGCCGGGTGCGCAGCGACGGCTACCTCAACTACTACACGATCCGGTCCGACTTCGGCGAGTTCGAAGCTGTCAGCACTGCGATGCTGAGAACCCGAGTCGGCGAGATCGAAGCATTAGCGGCACTTGACGAGCTGTCGAGGACCGAGGTGTTTGCCAAAGCCGCTGCCGATGCTGGTGTCAGGCAGCTGAAATCCATCAAGGAATTTGCGACGCGACCCGTCGCGACTGTCAAAGGGATTCCGGGCGGTGTCGGCCGCATGTTCAAGCGCTACAAGCGCCAGGCCGATGAGGCCATCGACGCGACGCAGGAATTCGTTACGAGTGACGACGAAGAGAAGGGCGGCGAGTCGACCGACGACGAGAGCACGACGGATAAGGCCGTAGATCTTACGGAGAGCTATCTCGGTGTCGGCAAGGCACAGCGCGCCTGGGCGCGCAAACTGGGTACGGACCCCTACTCAACGAATGAAGTGCTGCAAGGGGCAATCAAGGAGGTCGCCTGGGCCGAGCGCCTCGGTAAATTGGGTATGGGCTTTGCCGGTGTGCCGAAAATCCCCGGTGCCGACATCAGCGACGTCAACGAGGCCGTGTGGAGCAAGGACCCCTGGGAACTCAAGGACCTCAATCAGTCTCGACTCGTGGGAACCGGCGCCAGCGAAGAGCTGATCGAGATTTACCTGGACAACCGTCGGCTGACGCCGTCGCAGCAGACGCTGCTGACGGCGGCTATCGCGGAGCTGGAAGATGTCAGTGGCCGTGACGGCATACTCCGGCAATCCCTGCAGCTCGACGGCGAAACTGAGATCAACTTCTTCATCAAGTCCGTGACAATGCTCGCGTGGTATCACCGCAATCAAAAGGCGGTCGTTGCTGTCGAGACCAGTGGCGCGATACCGGCAGGCTTGCTGGATGAGGGCACGATGGTTCTCACCTTTGCCACCGACCACATCTACTGGACGGAAACGATCGCTGACGCCGCAGACCGGTATCGTAGGCACGCGCCGGACGACCGCGAGGTATGGTTCCTCGGCACGGCTTCAAAGCGCAGCGTCGCAGAACTCGAATCGCTGGGTTTCCGGGTTAATTCAAAGGTCTCGGAGCTTCTCGAGCAGAAGGCCGATTAGGGTGGACGGGAGCGCGAGTTCCGCCACCCCAACTCCTAAAACTTGACGGTCGCGAACTTTTCCTCGAGCGGCGTGCCACCGTAGATGATGTCCTTGGCCGTATTGCCATTCAGCCGCGGCGTCGGTCCGTAATAGCGCGCAAGCCAGTAGTAGCCATCGTTCGTAACAGGCATCCAGTAAGTGCCATCCTTTGGATCGTCCATGCTAAACGTAATGGTTACGTTGCCATCCGCATCGGGCTCGGTATTGAAGGCATTATACGACTGAATGTCGTTGCCGCCGATGTCCGCCGGGTTCAACGGGAGAAATGTGTCGGCACCGTATCGCGTCACTGACCAGAACAGGTCGACGCCCGGGTCGTACGGGAGGGTAACGACAAAGGGGCCGTTGGCGCCGGCCAGCTTTTGTCCGCTGCTATCAACGGGGATCTGTTGGTAATAGGCATGGTGTACGGGAAAGCCCAGGTGGCCCAGTAAGGTACCTGCCGCGCGAAATTTGTGGCTTCCCGCGGCCGGGTGATCCACCGGCTCGAACATGCCGACGTTGCCACTAACACCGCCCGCCGCAAGGAATGCCTTGAGGCGCTCGAAGGTCTCCTTGTGCACCTCTGGTGTGTAGATCTTCGCCGCTTCGGCCATCAACGCCTGGGTTTGCGGGTACGGTTTCGACCGTTCTATCGTCCACGCGATGAGCCCTTGTGTATCGCTCACGTCCGGTAGATCGATTGGCCCGGTCTCGCCGATAATCCTGGCTTTGCGCCGGATTTCATCCGCCTTCTCGTCGTCGTTGAACGCGAAGGATTGCGTACGGATGAATACAAACGGGAACAAAGAGTTTGTCCTGATTTCCTGGCCATCGGGCAGTTCGCCCTCGTAGTCCACATGTGCGAGAACGAATCTCTCACCCTCTGGCGCGGTCACCTTGTCAAAAAACGCGTGATGTTCCATATCGAAGAGTTCGAGGCTGGAGTAGCGTTCGTCCTTCGGCGGCGTCTCGATGATTACCGGGCCGAAGCGCAGATCGGCAACGGCCTTGGAATAGAAGTGATCGAGTGCAGGCGTAATCACGAAGAAAGTGTGATTCGCTATGGGTGGGTGCTCGAACTCATTTAAGCCGAATTCTTCAACATGCCTGGTCTGCGCGGTCATATGGTGGACGACGCGGTAGCCGACGTATTGAACGTCAGGCAGGTCCGCCGTACTTGCAACGGTTGCTTTGGGCTCCTCGGGCTGAGCTACGTCCGTTTCGGAAGCGCTCTCCTGAGACGGTCCGCATGCAGCGGCCAGGAACACTGACAGCAGTAAGGTGACGCCGATCTGGATGTGTTTGTTCATTGCTCTTCTCCTGCTAGTCCAGCTGCTCGATGTCATTAAGCTGCCAGCTGCGATCGAAATAACCTTCTGTCGGTGCATACAAGCGGAAATACGTAAACCAGCCCTGCTCTGGAACTGTTTTGATCCAGTTTGATCGCGTTGCCTCATCGACAGGCGGTTTAGGGCCGAAGTAAAGATCCACGGAGCCGTCGTCGTTGTACGTCAGATCCATGCGTGACGACTTATCCGGCAATTGGCCTGTGCGAACAAAACAACGGGTGTCGTTGTCGTAGACGGTGATCGACCAGAACTGTTTCATTGGCACGTTGGCAGGAATCGTGAGTTTGTAGTTCTTGCCGCCGTCGAGCCAGTTGTCGTCGCTATCTTTCTGTGCTTCGAGATAAACCTGGCCGGCGCCGACGGTCTTGCCCATCATGCCTTTGCTGACACCGATTGCCTCATAGAACCACGAGGCGCGCTCATCGAGCTGCGTATGCGTCTCCAGGTCCTGGCTCGTCTCGGCAAGAAAAAGCGATATCTCCCAACGTTTACCATCCCAGAGCCGCGCGCCTTCGAAACGCTTCTGGTAGGAATTCGCGCGTGCCATAGCTTCACCGACCAGTGCGGCTTCTGTGAGAATCTCGGCCTGCATCTCGTCCGGCTCAAACGACACGCCAGGCATGATGCCCAGCGGTCTCAGCATCGCCATAATCATCAGGTCGCGCTGCTCGACAGGTTCGATCTCAAGGACACCTGCCAGCCGCTCGAAATAGGTCAGGCCACGGGGCTGGTGCGCCTCCCAGTCCTTACCTGCCGCCGAGATATACCGTGTCTCGGGCGGATTATCGCGGTCGGAGTACGGGTAGAGCTTGTGTGCTTCCAGAAGCGCGCGGGCCTCGGCTGGATCAGGTGCCAGAACCCTATGGCCGAGGAACAGGTTCCAGTGTGGTGACCGAACCACGATGTACCCTTCTGGATCCAGGGCATCGTGCCCCGGGCCCAGGATCAGGTACTTCGCGCCTTTGCCCTGATCCGGTCCCGTCTGGCCGAGGTCGGCAAACGGTCGCTGCCAGAAGTCGAGCAGGCCGCCCGCCGTAGGGCCGGCTGGAATCTCGAACACGAGCGGCCCGGTTTCCTTGAGGTTGGGAAACGCCATCATGTACGGCGTTGTGGCGTTCGCCGTAAGGATGCCCTGTTTCTCGACGAAATCGAGGTAGGTCGTGAAGTCGTATTGCCCGGCGCCGAAAATGGTGTGGTGGGCATGCGCCCACTCGGCCATCTCGACCATCGGCAGGCCCCACAGGTAGGCCTGGACCGCGCGCTGGAAGTCCATCTCGTTGTAGAGCTTGTCGATGGTTTCATCGGTTGGGTAACCGTTGACAAATTCGAGCGTTCCGATGCGAGTCTCCACGGTGCCTTCCAGGGCGCGCGGGCTCGGCGTAAACGTATCGGCTTCACCGGCCTGGCTTGTCGCATCCGGGGCCGTGGTTGTCGCTCTGATCTCGCCCGCAGGCTCCGCTGCGGCTGGCGCTTCTTCCGATGTGTCCTGGGAGCAGGCGGAAACAATTCCCAGTACAGCAACTGCAAAAACAAGCTTATTGTTCTTCATTATGTGTCACTTCTTGTCTCAAATATTGCATTCCACTGCTCACGCGACACGAGTTCGCGGAGTTGGAAACGCAAATCGATAATGTCTTTGTTGTATGTCGCATTGAGGTCGAAATAGGTATCCCAGATTGCGTCAAGATCCTCGGCGTCGAGGTTGCGCCCCTTCAGGTCCTTGCGCAGCGCCTTGGCGAGTTCGTTGACTTCCTTCGAGTAGTCCTTCGTTCGCGCTTCCATTCCCTTCAGGGCTTTGCGTGCCGCGTCGCGCTTATCCACGTCCACAATTGCCGTATCGAGGTTTTGCTGCGCAGTTTCAATGTATTGCATCGGGCCGAACGATCCGCCGCCCCCAAGAAAAATGTAAGTGATTAGTGCGATGAGCATTCTCGGCCGCCTATATTGCCTGCAAGAGAGCGATTAGCGACTTCATCGCTTCGGTATCGGCCTCATCGAGGACCGCCCACTCTTCTTCGGTTGTCGTACTGATTAGCGCAAGATGGGCGTCGCCGACCGCTTTGCGTGCTCTGCGCACCCGTGCATGATGGGTGGTCAGGACCTCTTCGAGTTGCGCGCGCGTCGCGTCGTAGTCCAGGTATAGCTGCCGCAGCTCGGTGCGACGCTGCTCCACGGTAGCTTTTAATGCATCGAACTCGGCCTCGAGCGTGGTCATTTGCGCCAGAATCGCCTCTCTCCGCGTCGGATCAACCACTACCGCTTCGATTTTTGCTCGAAAGTCGGCGAAGGCCCTGGCCTGCATCTCTTCGGGTGCGAGCGACTCTTTGCCGCCGCACGCGGCCAGAGACAGCATGAGGATGGTCGTTGCAAGGACCTTCATGACGGGTGAAGATGGCATTGATTTAGAATTCGAACACAAACCCGATGACAGGCCCGTGTGTCACCGTGTCGTACTGGAAATAGCCGGGGTCGCCGCGTGAGCCGGACTCGTAGTCGACCCACGTGGCCTTGTATTGAAGATCGAGATCGACGGACTGGCTCATCGCGAAGCGAAGACCGGCGGCCAGTGTCGACGTCAAGTCGGCTTCCATTCCGAGACCACCAATGTCGCCTCGTAGCTGCACGGTCCACTGGTCGTTGATGGCGCTGGTCCACCGCAAGCCGACGACCAGGTCGAACCAGTCTTCCGCGACGTCGAACACGGCAGTACCCGGCAAGACGGCCGGATCGATCTCGACATCGACATCGTTGTCCCACCACCGGAAGCCACCCATCACGTCGAGCTGGCCTTTGCCCATATCGGAGCGTCGAATCAGCAGGCCCTCAAACACTCCCTGGCGGACGTTTGCATCGACTACGCCGCCGCGAGGGCCGGATATGTCGGCTGCCAGGTCCATGAAGCCGTAGTCGAGTGAGACACCCCAGCCGCTGCTTGAATGCGCTTCGAAGTGCAGCATGCCCGCGAGTTCCAGGTTCTCGAGGATATCGCTCATGTCGACGTCCACCTCGACGCCGGTCGCGCGGCCGATACTCGCGTCGCCGCTGATCGTCGTTGCCATCGCGTAGGGCTCGAGTTCGAAGGTCCAGTCTTGTGCGTGCGTCAGCGGGGGAAGGAGGAGGTAGCTGAACAGAAATAGAAGGCGCGATGAATACATCCAAGAATCATAGCAAAGTGGCAGTGGCCCTCTGTTGTCATTTCGCGCCACCAGCGCCTCTTCGCGGCCGATGAAAAGGTGTATTCTGGTCTCTATGGCATCCGCTCATCTTGCCCAGGTCGGCTTTTTTCAGCCCGTTCTCGAAAGTATAAGTGCTTCGGGTGTGGCTACTGAGCGTCTTCTGGAAAAGTCTGACCTGCACCGATTCAATCTGGACGTGCCTGAGCATTATGTGCCCCAGGCTTCAGTTTGGCGGCTCTTTGAACTGATCCGGAAACAGGAGGGCGTTGACGATTTCCTTTCCGAGTTCGGGAATCGCGTGCAGATCGCGCAGCTGGCGAACTGGGGAAGTACGCTGAGCCATCGAAGTGACCTGCTGGCGGCGTGCCAGTTTGCGGTCCGCTACGGGCATGTCGTACTCACCAACGAGCGCATCAGGCTGGAGATAAGAGGACGGCAAGCCAAAGTCAGCCTGCTGTTCAGCGACCTGCCGATGTCAGATTGGTCGCAGATGGAGTACGTTAATTTCGCCTACATGTATAGCACTTTCAGCCTCGCTGCCGGCGCCGATACGGCGCCGGACGAGATTCACTTGCAGAGCTACAGCGCGCCGGACCTTGACACGCTGCTGCCCCAAGGTAACGACACCCGCGTGCGCCTCGGGCAACCATCGACGGCCCTGGTCTTCCCCGTGGAGATCCTCGCCTCACCGATGCTGGAGCTCGACACCGGCCCCGAGTCCGGCCAGGTGTTCCCAGATAAACCGCCTGCAGCGGCAGACCTGATCGCGCCGATTCTCGATGTCTGGGTGGGCGGCCGTTTGCCGAACCTGGTCTCGATGAGCAAGTTGCTGGACGTATCTGCTCGCACTTTGCAGCGCCACATTGCTGAGGAGGGAAAGACATACTCAGAAATCGTTGACAATTGGCGCTTCACGACCAGCATTCGTTTACTCTCCGATTCCCGGATGACGGTTGGCGAGATCGCGGAGCGGCTGGGCTATGCCAACACCGCGAATTTCGATCGGGCGTTCAGGCGCTGGACTGGCGTCAATCCCTCGAGCTATCGCGAGGACCATTGATGTGGCGTCTTGCCGTCGATCGTGATAACAAGGCGCCGATTCGATAAGCAATCGACAGGTGAGGATGGCGAGAATGACAACGCTATTTCGAAGTGGCGCCGCATTGATGCTGGCAGCCATGCTCGGTGCATGTGCAACGGGGTTCAAGGCAACTCACGATCATGATTCGGGCCATGATTTCTCGGGATATCAAACATTTGCGTGGATTTCCGAGAATCCAATGAAGGTTGGGCCAACCATCCAGGCGCCGAATCCATTGTTGCAACCACGCATCATGAATGCCGTGGAGGATGCACTGCGGGCCAAGGGGTATCAGTTGGCGGACAAGGCCGAATCCGCCGACTTCGTTCTGTCCTTCACGGTCGGTTCCCGCGAGAAGATCGACGTCCAATCGTACCCGACGATGTCCATGGGCTACAGCATGGGATACCCGTCACACTGGGGTTGGGGCGCGGCATACCATTGTTGTGCCTCGGACACGCAGGTCCGCCAGTATACGAAGGGAATTCTCGCGATCGACGTGTTCGACGTGAAAGAACGTCGGCCGGTCTGGCATGGCTCCGCGTCGAAAACGATCAGCGAAAAAGATCGTAAAGATATTGAGACGACGGTCAGGGCCGCGGTAGACGCAATCCTGGGCGGTTTTCCGCCGAGCTAGAGACTTCGGTCGAGTCAGAAGCGGAAGACGAAGCCGGCGCGTGCTTCCCACTGGGTGAGCGTGTTGCCGGCCACCACGATGAGGCATGCGCCACCCAGGTCGCCGCTCTGACAGAAAATATCGCTGTCGCTCTCGACAAGCGTCGTGAACGCCCGCGCCTCTACTCGAACGCCAAGCCGCTTGGTCGCGTTCAGTTGCCAGCCGCCGCCGATGGATGCCGAGAAGAACCGTTCCGAGTCGAAACCGCCCGGTCCCGGATCAAATTCGGACACGCCGACCGTCATCGCGATAAACGGCCGCACATTCTCGCCTTCGAAGAGATACGTGCCGCCGAAATGGAAGTACTCCGCGTCCAGGTCGAACACCGGGTCTGCAACAAACAGTCCCCGTGTATCGACCTCCGTGGCCTGACGTGCGTAGAGAACTTCCCATTGGGTGTAGGAACGAACTGAGCCGCTCAGCATGATGCCTTGCGCCGCAGAGTCTTTGATATCGAAACTGGCAGTACCGTCCTGCTCGTCGAATGACCCGCCCATGCGGAAAGCCGCGTACGGAGTAATTTCGTAGCGGAAGGATTCTTCTTGCGCGCCCGCTTCCGGCGATAAGCAGCAACAAAGCAGCACTATTAGTATATTGTGCGTGGGCCACCTGGTCAGTGAGGGACGCATTGTCATGAAAAACATATTACCCGTGATTCTGTCGGCTGTCGTTCTGATAGCAGCCGCGCCGATGAATCTGTCGCATGGCCAGCAGGAGGTTGCTGACGATCAGGCGGCACGTGCCGGCGGCATTGAATTTCCGCGCAGGCTGGTCGGCGATGCGGGTACCGTAGTCGTACATACGCCGCAGATCGATACCTGGGCAGACTTCGCTACGATCAAGGGACGTGTTGCCGTCGAGGTCACGCCGGACGGCGAGGATGCGCCAGTGTACGGCGTGGCCGAGTTCACCGCGGATACGGATCCTAACCTCGAACTGCGCGTCGTCGCAGTCGAGAATCTCGAGATAACCGTGACGAGTTTTCCGGTTCCGGAGGCCAGCCGGCGCGAACAGCTCGATGCGATCGTCCGCTCGACGGCACAGCGTCGCACGCACTATGTGCCGCTTGACGTCATCCTGAGCTACATTGCGCCCGACGCGACCGTCCCAGAGGTGCAGGGGCTGTCCTTCGAGCCGCCGCCGATCTTCTATTCCAGCCAGCCGGCGGTTCTCGTCATCACTGATGGTGAGCCTCTGCTGGCGCCGATTCCGGACACCCGGCTTCAATACGCCGTCAACACCAACTGGGACCTGTTCCGCTACAAGGACAAGCAATGGTTCCTGCGGCACGATAAGCGCTGGCTCAAGAACAAGACCCTGAGCGGTGACTGGAGATATGACAGCAGCCTGCCGGCTGACTTCAAAAAACTGCCTGACGATGGCAACTGGGCCGAGGTGAAAGCGGCCATCCCGCCTGCGAAAGGTGACGCCGTCGTGCCGACGGTATTTGTCAGCGAGCGCCCGGCTGAGCTGATCGTAACGGATGGCACACCGAGCTACCGGCCCATCGGCGGGCCCGGACTCGAATACGTCACCAATACGGAAAGCGACCTGTTTCATTTTGAGCGCAAGTTTTACTACCTCGTATCCGGGCGATGGTTCAGTGCGACCGTGTTGCGTGGTCCGTGGACCCACGTGCAGGAACTGCCCGAAGTCTTCGCGATGATCGACCCGGAGCATGATAAAGGGCATGTCCTGGCCGCGGTATCGGGCACCGACGAGGCACGTCTCGCGGTTCTCGAGGCCATGTTGCCGCGCAAGGCGACGGTCAGCCGCGACGCGGGCGAGAAAGTAAACGTGTTTTTCCAGGGCGAACCCGTTTTCGAGCCAATCCCAGGTACGACCGTGGAACGTGCGGTTAACAGCTACAACGACATCCTGAAGGTGGAGGACGAGTACTACCTCTGCGACAACGCAGTCTGGTACGTGGCCGCCAGCACCGACGGACCATGGGTCGTCGCCGACGCAATCCCGGCCGTAATTTACAGTATCCCGCCGTCATCGCCGTCGTATCACGTCACCCACGTGCACGTTTACGAAAGCGATGACGATTCGGTGCAGACGGGGTATTCGAGTGGCTATTTCGGCGTATCCGTCGCCTTCGGCGTCGCGATGTACGGTAGTGGCTGGTATTACCCGCCGTACTACGGCTACTACCCGTACTACGGCTACCCGTACTATCCGATCTATTACCCGTATCCCTATAGCTACGGTGCGTCGGCCTGGTACAACCCGCGCACCGGAATGTATGGGCGTTCCGCGAGCGTTTACGGGCCCTATGGGGGCTATGGCAGGGCTGCCTCGTACAATCCGCAGACCGGCGCATACGCCCGCGGGGAGGCCGTCTGGGACAGCAATGAAATCGCCGGCCGGGGTATCGCCTATAACCCGCGCACGGGCACCGGAATCGCCACCAACCGCTATGCGAATGAAAAGGGCGGCTGGGGCGAATCGCTGATTACGCACAACGACAAGTGGCTACAAACACAAACAGAGTGGGACAGGGACTCGAGAAGGACAGAATTTACAACGTCTGAAGGCGGGCAGGGCATCTTACGGCGCGAGGGTTCCGGCGAAGATGCGACGCGGGCCGGAATACTACGCGGCGGCGATGGCGACATTTACGCTGGCAGGGACGGCAATGTCTACCGCCGGGACGAGAGCGGCTGGTCCAAACATGGCGATGATGGGTGGACTCCTGTTGACGTTCCGGATGAGCGCGCGGCGCAGATCGATCAGGCGCGCAGTTCACTGCAGAGCAAGCGGGACGAAATTGCCCGGGATCTGCCCGCGGAACGGCCATCGCGTGCAGATGTCGAGACGGCCCTGAGCTCGCGCGGTTTTGCCGACAGTTACGGGGCAGCGAATTCAAGGGATCGCTGGTCAGGTCGGACCTACGATAGCTCGCGCGAACGAACTTCGTTCGATAGCAGCCGGCGTAGCGAACTCAATCGAAGCTACGACGCGAGAAATAGCGGTTACCAGCGCTACAACAATCGCAGCAGGGCTGGCGGCGTCAATCGCCCGAATCCTAGCGGGCGGCGAATGCCGCAGAGGCGTCGCTGACGCCTCAGGCGTCGGATGTGCGGCGGTCGATACCGTGCGCGCCAAGCTGTTGAAGTGCGTCGTCAGAGAGTTGAATGAATATCCGGAAACTCTCGTCGGCCGACAGCTTTTCGTCAACAAGTTGCGCATAAGCCTCGTTCTGCAATTCACGGATGTCGGCAATCGCCTTGCGCCGTTCATCTTCAGTTGAACCTGGTGTGACCAAATCCCGGAGCGCGATCGTCTTCGCATAGAAGCGATCGATTCGATTCTTGCGGCGCCGTTGCAGGATCCGAAATCCCGCGACCGTGGCGCTGATCAGGGCGATAAGCACCGTGATCGAAACCTCCGCAATACCCGAGTAACGCTCGTACATGCTCGGTTCCTTGCGCCGCAAATAGTTCTGCGTCCCGGTATGTAATACAAACGCCGAGCGGGAAACGTCGAAGTCGCCATTCAGATGCCCGAGCATTCCGGGGTGTTTCGCGGCGAGCGCAGGCCGTAATCGCAGGAGTTCCTCGATCAGGTCGTACACTACAGACGGTGCGAGGCCTTGCCGCGCAACCAGGTATTTGTCCACTGCGAGCGTTAATGTCGGCTCTGGCGTTATGGTCCCGTACGTCCCCGCAGGGATTACGAATGGTCGCAGATAGGGGCTCAGCAAAGTCGCAGCGTCAACGACCGACCCGCTGCCGATATCTGACGGCGTCCCGAAGCTGAACAAGCGCAGATCGGGAAATTCCCTGACTCTCTCGGGCGAAATTGGTGTGAACAGGATAACGATATCTGCTTGTGACTCGACGTCGGTCACATACTCGAAATCGTTCTCACTCAGATCGAGTCTGGTTGCGATGCGCTCGAAAATTCTTCTCGACGGCGAATCCTTCGCGCCGGCGAAGATCCGGGCGTCCTGCAATAATGACAAACCGCTGCTCGCGTCTCGGCCGACACGGTATGCGACGTGCAGCACCGTCGGGTACATGGGAATGACGGTAGCCACGCCATCGCGGTACGGCATGGCATTTGAGACGAGAGCGATGTCAGCCGTGCCTGACGCCAGGGCATCCAAAGCCTCGGCTTCGGAGTGAGGCTGGGACACCATTTCCAGATGAACGCCGGAAGTGTCATCCAACATTTCCACCATGTCGTTGGCGATGTCCTGGTCAATGGGCAGCGAGGGCATAGTCACCCGCAGCGTTTCCGGTCTTAGATCGCAGGCGGCGAGAAAGATAGCGCTTGTCGCAATGATCCCGATCGTTCCGATGCGCATCAGCTTTTTTGGTCCGTACGTTAAGATAAGGGCCAGATAGTACAAAAAATGACCCTTGTCGGGCCACGGGTACCTAACATGCGCCAAATGCATTTTTATTCAATGACGTTGTGTCTGAGCTTGTGTTTCTCGAGCAATGTATTTGCGAAGAACGATGTCGTGATTTTCGATAACGGCGACCGATTGACGGGGGAGGTCAAGTCGCTGGAGCGTGGCAAGCTGCGCTTCAAAACTGCGGCTACGGATACGATTTCAATCGAATGGGACGACGTCGCTTTCCTGACCAGCGAGCAAAATATCCAGGTTGAGACGCAGAACGGGGATCGATTTCTCGGCAATCTCGCAGATGGCGCCGAGCAATTCAGCGTGATTATCCAGACTGAATCCGGCGTCGTCAGTTTGCTGACATCTCAAGTCGTATTCATGACGCCGATCGAAGAGCGTGGGATCGAAAGACTGGATGGGGACTTCACCGCAGGCTATAACTTTGCGAAAGCAAGCGAAGTGCAGCAGGTTCGCCTGGGTCTGGACATGGATTTTCGCACCGAGACTCGAGTGTTCAGTCTAAATGCTGATGCCGTCCAGTCCGACAGCGAGGACAACGAGTCCAGTCAGCGACAGAGCCTCGACCTGCAATACAAGCGCTTGCGTCCAAATCGCTGGTACACGGGCGTAATTGTCAGCCTCGATCATAACGACGAGCTGGACCTCGATCTGCGTACGTCAATAGGCGTCGGTGGCGGCCGGTTTATGCGCCAAACAAATAATACGGTATTGTCGCTGGGTGGCGGCGTTCAGGTCAGCCGGGAAAACGTATCGAGCGGGATCGCCGACGAGGAAACCGTCGAGGCGGTTGTGACACTGAACTGGGACTGGTTTCGCTATGATACGCCCGAACTGGACCTGTCTTCGACACTGCAAATCATTCCGAACCTCTCGGAATCAGGACGTGTACGGGGCGAATTCGACATCAGTTTGAAATGGGAAATGATCGAGGACCTGTTCTGGGAACTCAGCTTCTACGATAGCTACGACAGCGACCCGGTTGTCGATGGCGCCGAAAAGAACGATTTCGGTATATCAACCTCGTTGGGCTGGGAATTCTAGCGGGCGATCTTGCCGGCCCGTTTCAGTTGGCGGACCACGGATTCTGCCGTTTCATCGATGAGTTCGCCGACGTTTTCGGCTTTTCGTCCCGTTGATTCGGTCGACCATACGAGGCTCTGACTCGCCGCACTGTAAAGCTCCGTGCCAAATGTAAGCTTCATGTCCAGGCTAAGGGACACCGGCTCGTCGAGTTCCTCGTAGTCGTAGCGAAACAGATTCTTGAAACCGCCTTCCTTCCGCTTCACTTTCGTTCCGGTGACCGCGCTTCGCACCTCGAAATCCGTTTCGGTATCAAGTGCTCGCGTGACGACAACTGCATCGAATCCATATTTGTCGACAGCCGCAAGGACATCCTCGCGCGCCAACGGCTTATTGCCGCCAACGACATCGTGATACGGGCGGGCCGTTGCGCCCTCCGCCTTTAGACCGGAAACCAGCATTCTCTCGAACTGAGCCCGTGAGTCGTAATCACCAGCGACGCCAATGACCAGGAAATCAGTGAATGCAGAATCAGCGTCCGCGGAGTCGGAATTCGTATTGGTGGTTCCTGTCGAAGCGCAGCCGACGAGCAGGGCCGCGATTACGATCGACGGCAGCAAGAGAGTTTTGCGTATTGGATTCAATCCGGTCTCCTGATACAAGATCTTACAGTTTCCTGCCTAGGCACTGCATCGGGCAGGCGTTAGAATTATTCTGCGAATCATAACAATTAGGAAGGCAAATGAGTGTGAAAAAGACGGTTCAGCTCCTGACTGTGCTGGCCCTTGCAGGCTGCGGGGCGTCGACGCCCAGCATCGATACGAGTGCTGATGCGGAAATGACGTTCGACGGGCTCTATCCGCTCAAGGGAACGGTTGCGGATCAGGCCTGGTCCCGGCCCGATGTCGATCTGACGCAATTTTCAAAGATCATGCTGCAGAGCGTCGGCATAGAGTATCGCCCCGGTGGTGAATCAGGCCGGCGGTATACGGCTCGCAGCAGCGCCGACCACTACGAAGTCACGGACAGGCAAAAAGAGGCATTCGCGAACATCATGCGCGAGGCGTTTCTCGAGGAGCTGGCGTCCAGCGAGCACTTCGAGATCGTGACGGAAGCCGGGCCGGATGTTCTACTTATACGCGGCGGGCTGTTAGATGTCGTGTCGTTCGTGCCTCCCGAGCCAATCGGTGCGAGGAGTAGTATCTATCTGAGCCGGGTGGGCGAGGCGACGCTCGTCATTGAGTTGCGCGACTCGATCACCGAAACAATCCTGGCTCGTGCCATCGACCGCCGTGCGGCCGAGGACGCTCTGGGCCTGCAGGAATCGAATCGGGCAACGAACACCGCCGAGGTCAGGCGTCTGGCCCGTACCTGGGCGCGGTTATTGCGGACTCGTCTGGACGAATTCGCAGCCCCGGCCGAATAGATTGCCGCCGCTAGCGACCGAGGTTCTGGTCGAGGAACTGGCGGAATAGCTGAGCCCAGTGGCGTGCGGCGTCATCTACGGCGGCCCAGTCCGTCGCCGCATCTTCGTTGGTGCCGAGGGCAGGCGCTTTCGCGCTGTCCGCTGCGCGGGCGAGAACGCGGTCCGTTTGCGAGTCCTTCATTTCCATCAGGAACACCAGGGATCCGGCCGTCGCCATATCGCGTATGTCGCTTCGCAATGATGACAGGTCTGTGCCGGCGGAACCGCGGACGTCGATCAGTGATGCCTGAACTTTCATGGTCGTGGGCCCGGGCTCGCGCGAGATCGAGTAGCCCTCCAACTCGGTCATGAAGGCATCGCGAAAGGACTGGCGCAGCCGTTGCAGGTCCTCAGCCCGCATGCTCGTGCCGGCCGGAAAGAAGATGCCCATATCTTCGGCCTGCAGGCGATCGTATTTGCTGAAATCGGCATCGACGGCGATGTACGCCGATTCCACGGCGGAATCGCGGGCCACGGTAAAGCTCTGTTTTTCTACGGTCGTGCAGGCGGCGATCATCGTGCCACAAAGCGCGATAGAGATAGTGACGAGTCGGTTTACGACGGCGGGCATGGGCATCGAGGGCATCCTGTGATCTTGCGCGGTAGTTAAGGCTTTGGCAGTGTACCGTAATAATGGTTCCTGCAAGCAGCCCGGAGTGATCAATTGAACAAGCGCATTTCCAACCTGGTAATCCCGAGTCTTCTCTTTCTGGCAGTAGCTGGTAGTGCTACCGCACAAGATGCGCCGTCAAGCATCGCCGCCAACCAGGAGCTGGCAAACGCTCGCCAGATGATTCAGGAAGGCCGGGAGGCTGTTATTCGTGAGGAGCTCAGGTTGACCGCAGAGGAGGCAGACGGTTTCTGGCCGCTTTACGAGAAATATCGGGCCGAGTTAATGCCAATCCAGGATCGTTACGTAGCCCTGGTTGCCGACTACATGCAGCACTATGAGGCGGGCTCGCTGACCGACGAAAATGCCGAGGAAATGCTCGATGCCTATTTCGACGTCAAGAGCGACGTGCTGCGGCTACGCAAGCGCTACATTCGGCAGTTTCGAAAAGTTATGCCCATGCTCAAAGTCGCGCGTTTCTATCAGCTGGAAAACAAGATGAACGCCGACATCGATATCGAGCTGGCGATGCTGGTGCCGCTGGCCGATGGCGACTGAGGTACGCAGATTCTCCCGGAATTGCCGTCTATTGGCCGGCAACCAGGGCTTCCAGTCCGGCACGAGCCACGGCGGCCCACCGCCGACAAACCTTCTCCACGTCCTCAAAACGCGTCTCGACGGTTCGGTCCGGGCGGCTGAGGGCAGCCCCTTCTACGGTACGAACATCGACGCCGCGGGCCAAAATCTCATTTGACCGGGAGTCGCGCAGTTCCAGTACCAGTGTCGCCTCGGCCGATGCTTCCAGGAATGCTGATGCGCGACCGACAGCTCCCAGAGACTTCGATGACACGATCGCCGAGATATCTTCTATCCGTATGTTCAGCCTGAGAACTTTCTCTCCGGGCTCCCCGGCCAGCTGGAGCGCCGCCAGTTCGCTCAATTCCGATCTAAATGCCTCAATGACCATGTCGCGAAGATTGTCTTTTTGTTCTTCGCTGAGCGGGAACTCAAGTGCTGATCGATCGGGGGTGCGATAGGCGAGTTCCGGCGCTCCAATCACGATGCCTGAATACGCCGAGAAGTCTACGCCAGGACGGACCTGGGCAATATCAAAAGCGCGAGAGGCAGCATCTGCCAGTCCTTCGTAATTGACACTCTTGGCTGTTGTCTCTGCGTAGGTACTACTGGGAGCGCAGCCAGCAACCAAGACGGACGCGAGTACGACGAATCCGATCATTCGAATGCTGGAGATGGCGGAAAGGGAGACTGGTTTTTGAAACATAGCTGAAGATTTCCTCGGGAAAAGCGGACATTCGGCAAATACTGGCGCGCCCGGCAGGATTCGAACCTGCGACNNGTGCTCTATCCGACTGAGCTACGGGCGCATTGCCGGTGGCGATTCTAGCAAAGTGGCAGCCGGATCCGCATAATCTCTGTATGCAGGGTATCGTTCTTAGAACACTGATCACGATGCTGGGCCTATTCCTGGCGTCGGTGCTGATTCCGGGCGTGCAGATTCATGGCCCCTGGAGCTTTATCCTGGCAGCCGTTCTACTGGGTCTCGCCAATGCGTTCGTGAGGCCCATCGCATTTATCTTAACCCTTCCGATTACGATCGTGACCCTGGGTCTTTTCATGCTCGTACTGAATGCCGCGATGTTCGGGCTCGTGGCTGCAATGCTCGATAACTTTGTCGTGTCCGGCTTCTGGGCCGC
>JABAHR010000074.1_pt10 | contig 17660 bp, 13 predicted proteins | sample 7062101 | NCBI WGS metagenome assembly JABAHR01 (sample SAMN14534553, study PRJNA622989) | marine sediment metagenome | biome: marine biome [ENVO:00000428]; feature: marine pelagic biome [ENVO:01000023]; material: deep marine sediment [ENVO:00002113] | place: India: Gulf of Kutch | collected... | reverse complement strand
GGGTGCGCCGAGGGGACAAAGAAAGGTGACGTCAGGTTGATCTGGTAATAGTCGCCGGAGAAAGACAGCCGTTCATTCTCCTGCCAGTTGCGCCAGAAGGCGCGCATCACGGCAATCTGCTCGCGCAGCTGACCGGTCACTGAGTCAGGCCAGGGCATCCCGAAGCGGCGGTTGATATGCGCTTTCACCTGGGTACCCAATCCCATAATGAAGCGCCCTTGGGACTGCTCTGCCAGGTCCCAGGCGGTGTGCGCCATAACGCCCGGACTGCGGGCAAAACTGACTGCGATTGCAGTCCCGAATTGGATTTTTTTCGTGTGTTCTGCAATCAGCACGCCGGGCAAGAATGGATTGTGCTGTGTTTCTGCCGTCCACAGGCAGGAAAATCCCATCTCCTCGGCAGCCTGCGCCAGCTGCGGGACCTGGTTCAACTTGGTGTAGGGGGCGATCTGTGTGTCGAGGTACATCAGCTTAGCAGGTAAGCAACGATCCAGTTGCTGGTGGCTAGGAGGGCATCCATGTGGGTACGCTCGTAGTTATGGGAGGCATCGACCCCCGGTCCGATCAGTGAGACCGCCACATCGCCACCCGCCCGCCAGTAAGCTTCGCCATCCGAACCGTAATAGGGGTAGATATCGATCTTGTGCGGGATTTGGTGCTCCTCAGCTAGCTGGCGCAGGCGCTGGTTGAGGCTGAAGTGATAAGGTCCGCCGGAGTCTTTCACACACAGCGTGGCGTGGAACTCGTCTGAGGTCTGACCGTTGCCGAGGGCGGCCATATCCACCGTGACCAGTTCGGCCATCTCTTCCGGAAAACCGACCGAGGCGCCGTGCCCGACTTCCTCGTAATTTGAAAAATGCAGTGTCATGTCTTGGGCGGGTTTCAGTCCGGCATCGTGCAGAGCCTTGACCGCCGCCACGATATTGGCCACGCAGGCTTTATCATCCAGGTGCCGGGAGCGGATGAAACCATTGCTGACTTCCACCCGTGGGTCGAAAGCCACAAAATCTCCCACCTCAATTCCCAGCTTGCGGGTCTCTTCCTCGGAAGAGGTGCGGGCATCCAGGCGGACTTCCATCACATCGGCTTTTCTCTCCGTTTTGGAAACGTCACTGCCGTGGACGTGGCTGGACGACTTCTCCAGTAGGAGGGAACCGCGGATCTGTTTTTCATCGTTGGTGAAGACGGTCAGCCCCTCACCTTCCACCGTGTTCCAGGCAAATCCGCCGATGTTGGTCAATTTGAGCCGCCCATTGCCCTTGATTTCCTTGACCATCGCACCCAGTGTATCGACATGGGCGGTCAGGCCGCGCGGGGTGTGGCTGGACTCACCAGGCCAACGAGCAACCAGCGCCCCTTTGCGGGTCGCTTCCAGTTCAAGCTGGTCAAACTGCTTTAGTGTTTTGCTTACCAGAGTGATGGCGTGGTGTGTGAAGCCAGTCGGGCTGGGCGTGTTTAATAGCTCAACCAAAAAATTGAGCATAAATTCTTGGTCAATCTCAGGTAATCCGGACATATGTTTTTTCCTTACACCAGTTCGGGTTTCTAAATTTCAGACAGATGAATTATACCGCGATCGGGACACTTAGCGTCCTTTAACAATCTGGCTTGAAGCCTGCTGTAAAATGTTTAAGAGTTGGAACGCCGATGTTTAGAGCTTATGTTGAGATCACTTATCTGATTGGGCTGGTGCTGGTGTACGCCGTCCGCCGTTATTATGGGTTGATGTTCCGTGCACGCGGCGTCAGGGAACAGGCCTACAAAACCAGTGTAGACCGTTTTTTAGGTTGGCTGGCAGAATTGGGGTTGATCGCCGGGTTGGTGTACCTGTTCACAGATTGGCTGGCGTTTGCCGATTATCCGATCTTTCCCTGGCTGGGATGGGCTGGAGTTCCCATTCTTGGAGTTGGTATCTGGTTGATCTGGAGTGCCCATAGAGACCTCGACCTCAGCTGGTCGCCGCATGTAGAAATTCAGCGCGGCCAGAAATTAATTACAGGCGGTGTATACCGGCACATCCGGCACCCAATGTACGCCGGGTATCTCTTGTTCGGAATCGGGGGAATGATGACGCTGGCCAATTGGATTGCAGGCCCGGCCTTTTTCTTTTTGTTTGGGCTGCTGTACCTGCAGCGGGTGCGCAGAGAAGAAGATTTGATGCTGGCGCAGTTTGGCGAGAAATACCAGCGCTATATGCAGCACACCGGCAGGCTGCTCCCCAGGCTGAATGGCCGGGACCGTGGGAGTGATGCCTCTTTCCTCACACATACTAAAAAGTGATCCCACCTTTCTCCGAGTGTGCATGGCAATGATCAAATCCATCGACTTTTTATTCGATGGCCCTTGACAACCACCCCCAATAGATGATATAAACATGCAACTTAACAACTGAGAAGCCACAAAAAACTGTGATAAGGACGAGTATCCGCTGAAACGGCGGCACAGAGAGCAAGGTATAGTGAGAGCCTTGCCCGTACGCCAGCGAAGAATGGACCTTTGAGTTGCAGGGCGAAAGATCGCAGATCGAGTAACCTGAGCCGGAACCGCCACCGTTACCATGGCGAGGAGTATCGCAGGTTTTCCTGCCGTGCTCTGCACAAGTGAGGCTGGCCTTTTACCCCCGTCGCAACACCGGCGGGATTTTTGGTTAAATGGCTGGGCTAACCGGGGTGGCACCGCGGGCCGCAATCGATTGCAAAATCTCAAGCGCTCGTCCCCATCAATTTATGAGGACGGGCGTTTTTTGTTTTCCCATCCTCGATGGAAAAGATTTGATAAACAGAGGTGAAGTGATGAAAAATAAAAAAAGAATCAACCCGGCACAAGCCGTCACCGGCCAGGATAAAAACCTCATTCCGGAAGGCCCTCCGCTGACAGTGATGGCGGTGCAGGAAATTCTCGGCCTCTTTACCCCCAAAAAGGGCGATGAGGACCAAGACCAGGACCGCCACGACTATCTCAAAAATAAACCACTCGGTTTGATCTAATCAATACTATTCTTAAGGAGAAATCTGATGACAAACACACAAACCAAATATATGTTGAACGAAAGCGACCTGCCGAAGCAATGGTACAACGTGGCCGCAGACATGCCCACCGCCCCGACCCCTGTGCTCAACCCACAGACCAACGAACCGGTCACGCCCGATTTCCTTTCGGTGCTCTTCCCGATGGAACTCATCATGCAGGAAGTCAGCACCGACCGCTATATCGACATCCCGGAAGAGGTGCTGGAAGCTTACAAGCTTTACCGCCCGACCCCGCTGATCCGCGCCCGGCGGCTGGAAAAAGCGCTGGGAACTCCAGCCCACATTTACTACAAATACGAAGGCGTCTCGCCGTCCGGCAGCCACAAGCCCAATACCGCCATCCCGCAGGCTTTTTATAACAAGGTTAGCGGTACCAAGGCCCTGACCACCGAGACTGGCGCCGGGCAGTGGGGATCCTCGCTGGCGATGGCCTGCAACTTCTTCGAGATGCCGCTGGAAGTGTTCATGGTCAAGGTTTCATATCAGCAGAAACCCTACCGCCGGGTGCTGATGCAGACCTACGGTGCTGAGGTGTTTGCCAGCCCCACCGACCGCACCCAGTACGGCCGCTCCCTGCTGGAGCAACAGCCGGACAGCCCCGGCTCCCTGGGGATTGCCATTTCCGAGGCGGTTGAAGCTGCCGCGACTTCGGGCGGAGCCAAGAAATACAGCCTCGGCTCGGTACTCAATCATGTCCTCACCCACCAATCGATCATCGGGGAAGAAACCCTGAAGCAGATGGACCTGGCCGGTGAGTATCCGGATGTGGTCATTGGGTGTGTTGGCGGTGGCTCAAACTTCGCCGGGATCGCTTACCCCTTCCTGCGCGAGAACCTGCGCAACGGACAAAAGACCCGCTTGGTGGCCGTAGAACCTATGGCTACCCCGACGCTGACGAAAGGCGAGTACACCTTCGACTACGGCGATACTGCTCGCATGGCCCCGATTGTCAAGATGCACACCCTGGGCCACAGCTTTGTACCCGCCCCGATCCACGCCGGCGGGCTGCGCTACCATGGTATGGCCCCCAGCCTGTGCGCCCTGTACGATGCCGGACATATCGAAGCGGTCGCCGTGCACCAGCTGGCTACCTTTGAGGCCGCGGTGATGTTCGCCAAGCAAGAGGGCATTGTGGCTGCCCCTGAATCGGCGCATGCCATCCGCACAGCGATCGATGAGGCACTCGACGCTAAAGAGAAAGGTGAGGAGCGCGTGATTGTCTTCAACCTTTCCGGACACGGGCACTTCGACCTCGCCGCCTATGAGGATTATTTGGCGGGGAACCTGCAGGATTACGCCTACCCGGAAGAAAAAATCAAGGAAGCTTTGGCTGACCTGCCGCAGGTCAACATGGAATTGGCTTAACTTTTATTCGCAAATAATAGGCAGGCTGCCCGGTGTACGCCTCCTCAAGCCGGGCAGCCTGCGGTAAATCAAAATGAATTGAGCAATTATTTCTTCTAATCACTTAACACATGCAGATTTTCTTTTTACGCATGTTTACTTTCTCCTCTCCTTGTGAACGGGGAAGCTGCGGGGCTTCCCCGTTCAGGTTTAAGGAGAACCCAACCGCATGTAAGACTAGCCACGTTGTCTGGTGAAACCTAAATCTATTAAAGCCCGCATCATGCACCAACTCGATCTCAGGAATCAAAACAGCGGAGGGTTTTCCCTCCGCTGTTGGATCTGTTCTTGGCTGTCCTAAAACCTGGGCAAGTTGCGCTGCAAGATGGGGTAAATTTCGAGTGCCCGGTAAGCGCCGAGCGCTACCGCGTTCTCCGGGTCATCCACCATATAGGTCGGGATACCCAGTTTCTGGGTCATCAATTTGTCCACGCCGCGCAGCAGTGCGCCGCCGCCGCACAGGGCAATCCCGCGGTCGATCACATCGGAGGCCAGCTCGGGCGGGGTCTTTTCCAGCACCAGGCGCACGGTCTCCACCACCCGGTCGAGCGGGTCCTGCAGGGCATCTACCACTTCGCTGGTCGTCAGGGTAAAGGGTTTGGGCAGGCCGCTGATCTGGTCCTGTCCCTGGAGTTCCATGCGCATTTCTTCATCCTGAGGAACGGCCGCACCAATCGTTTTCTTGATTTTCTCGGCGGTCGGCTGGCCGATGATCAGCCCGTATTTGCGTCGCACGTAAGTGGAGATGGCTTCATCTAACGTCAGCCCGCCCTCGCGCAGCGTCTCGCCGGAGACGATATCGTGCACGGCGATCACCCCTGCCTGGGTGCACCCGCCGCCCATCGAAACGATCATGTTGCCCGAAGGCATGCCAATCGGCAGGTCTACGCCCAGTGCGGCTGCCAGCGGTTGGGGGACCAGCAAGGCATTCGATCGTGCCCCCAAGGCTTCCAGGGCTGCTTCGTGCACCGCCCGGCGCTCGACGCTGGTCACCCCGTATGGGTGGGTGATCATCACCGTGGGCTTGAACATGCGCATCGGGGTGACGCGCTTGATGATCTCGCGCAGGAACAGGTAAGTGTACTCAAAGTACGCCACCACGCCGTCCCGCAGCGGACGGGAGACTTCCATCTCCTCCGAGACGCGGCCGTACATATTCAGCGCTTCTTGGCCAATCTCGACAATTTTCTGCTGCTGCAGGTGGACGGCAACCACCGTCGGCTCTCTCAGAATTACCTGATCGCCTTCGGCAACGCGCGTAGAAATGGTGCCCAGGTCGATGCCTAGGTCTCTAGAAAAGAGCGCCATTGGCGGTTACTCTTCACCCCGTTCTTCAAAGGTCATGCGGTGGCGTCCACCGCGGTAGCGCTTGATGGCCTCCAGCCGCAAATTCGACCGCCTTAAAGCGGCCTCGATGGCCAGGTAGCGGTCCATATCTTCTTGCGGAGGGACTTCTTCCAGCAGATTTTTGGCGCGCTCACGGGCCGCCTCGGCGCGGGCGATGTCGATCTCGTCGATATGCTCGGCGGCGTCTGCCAGGATGGTGACGATCTGGGGCTGGACTTCAGCCAGACCGCCGGTGACGGTGAAGATCTCTTCTTTGCCTTCATGCCGCACTTTGATCACGCCCATTTTCAGCGTGGTCAGCAGGGCTGCATGGTTGGGCAGCACGCCCATCTCTCCAGCCGCGCCGGGAAGGACGACGATATCGGCGTCGCCTTCATATACCAGGTGGTCCTGTGAGGCGATCTCACATCGGATAGTCATAATTTCCTTTCCAATCCTTCAGCCAGCTTACTGCTTGCTGGCGCGGGCAGCCACATCGTCAATCGAACCAGCGAACATGAACAGCGGTTCGGGGACATCATCGTGTTTGCCGTCCAAAATCTCACGGAAGCCGCGCACGGACTCTTTCAGCGGCACGTAAATTCCTTCCATACCGGTAAATTGCTCGGCAACCACAAAGGGCTGCGAGAAGAAACGTTCCACTTTGCGGGCGCGCGAAACAATCAGCTTGTCATCCTCGCTCAGTTCATCGATACCGAGGATGGCGATGATGTCCTGCAGGTCTTTATAGCGCTGCAGCACCTGCTGCACTTCACGGGCGGTGGCGTAATGTTCTTCCCCCACAATATTCGGGTCAAGAATCCGGGAGGTGGAAGCCAGCGGGTCTACCGAGGGGTAAATGCCTTTGTCTGCGATCGAGCGTTCCAGCGCGATGGTGGCGTCCAGGTGAGTAAAGGTGGCCACCGGGGCCGGGTCGGAATAATCGTCTGCGGGCACGTAAACGGCCTGCATCGAGGTGATTGAGCCGGTGCGGGTGGAGGTGATGCGTTCCTGCAGCTGGCCCATCTCGGTGCTTAAGGTTGGCTGGTAGCCGACTGCAGAGGGCATCCGCCCTAAGAGCGCCGATACTTCAGAGCCGCTCATGCTGAAGCGGAAAATGTTATCGATAAACAACAGCACGTCGCGTCCCTGGTCACGGAAATATTCAGCCATCGTCAGGGCCGTCAGCCCCACTCTCAGGCGCACGCCGGCGGGCTCGTTCATCTGACCGTACACCAGCGCGGTGTCCTTAATCACCCCTGATTCCATCATTTCGCGGTACATCTGGGTGCCCTCGCGGGTGCGCTCACCCACGCCGGCGAATACCGAATTTCCCTGGTGGACCGAAGCGATCGAGTTGATCAGCTCCTGGATGATCACGGTCTTGCCCACGCCGGCACCGCCGAAAATCCCGGTCTTACCGCCCTTGGTGAAGGGGGCGATCAGGTCGATGACTTTAATGCCGGTCTCGAAGACTTCTACCGAGGTGGCTTGCTCTTCAAAGGGCGGGGCTGTGCGGTGGATCGGGTAGCGCAGGTCGCCTTCCACTTTGGGGCCGCCATCTACCGGAAGTCCCAACACATTGAAAACCCGTCCTAAAGACGCCTCACCGACTGGCACTTTGATCGGCGCACCGGTGTTTATCACCGGCATACCGCGGCGCAGACCCTCTGTGGCATCCATGGCCACGGTACGCACCCAGCTATTTCCCAGGTGGTTCTGTACCTCTAATACCAGGGGATTTTCTTGCCCTTCCAGCGGGATCTCTAAAGCATAATAAATATCGGGCAGGGGGTTGCCTCTAAAGTCCACATCCACAACACCACCTGTAACTTGAACAATACGGCCAGTAGCTTCTGCCATCTTTGTTGCCTCCAAAATTATTTCGATTTCGCCAGCGCTTCGGCGCCGCCGACAATATCTAAGATATCGCTGGTGATGCTGAGCTGCCGGGCTTTGTTGTAGTCCAGCTGCAGCAGACCTGCCAGCTCTGTTGCGTTATCTGTGGCGTTCTTCATCGCCACCATGCGGGCGGCATGCTCGCTGGCGAACGATTCCAGAACAGCCTGGAAGACCTGCAGCCGGGTGAAGCTGGGGATGATCTCATCGAGAATCTCGGTCTCCCCAGGTTCATAGATGTAAGCGGCATGCGGTCCGTCCGATTGGGTGAATTCGGCTTCCACCAGCCCTTCGGGGCTTTCATATTCCAGCGGGAGCAGTTTTTTCTGCACCGGGTCTTGGCGCACCATATTGACGAAGTCGGTGTACATCAGGAAAACTTCGTCAACATTGCCGGAAAGGAACTCTTCCACCGCGATGCGGCCGATCGGAGAGACATCATTGAATGTCGGTTCAGCGGGGAGGCCGGAGAAATCAGCAATGATCTCTTTTCCCTGGCGGTGGAGCAGCTCGGTGCCTTTACGCCCAACGGAAATATATTTTACGGTTGCGGGATATTGATTGAAAGCCCGCAGTGTGGCCCGCAGAATATTGGCGTTATAAGGCCCTGCGAGACCGCGGTCGCTGGAGACCATCACCACGATCACACTTTCTACAGAATCGCGGGTTTTGAGCAGGGGGTGGAGCACTTCACGGCCGGGCTGCCCGGCAATATGCGTCAGCACCTGCCAGGCTTTGTTGGCATAAGGCCGTGTGTTGTACATCGCATCCATCGCCTTGCGAACCCGGCTGGCGCTTACCGCCTGCAGGGCGCGCGTGACTTGTGCAATGTTTTTTACACTGCGGATGCGTTGTTTTACTTCTCTTGCGTTAGCCATAACTTATCCGTCAGTTTTGCATTATGCCCAGGATGCATTGAAGGCATCCATGGCGGAATCAACTTTTGCTTTTTCTTCGTCACTCAGTTTGTGACCCTTGGCAACCATCTTGACGATGTCGGGGTGGGAGGTTTCCATGAATCGCAGCATAGCGGTTTCCCATTCGCTGACGCGCTCAATATCGACATTGTCGACATGTCCATTCGTGCCCGCGTAAATTGCCAGCACTTCATGTGCCGGAGAGACTGGTTGGTACTGGGGCTGCTTCAGGATTTCCTGCAGACGCTGGCCGCGGTTCAACTGGGCCTGGGTAGATTTGTCAAGGCTGGAACCGAATTGGGCAAAGGCTGCCAGTTCTCGGAAGGCTGCCATGTCCAGACGGAGACCACCTGCTACCTGGCGCATCGCCCGGGTCTGGGCATCACCGCCCACGCGGGAAACCGACAGACCGGCGTTCACGGCCGGGCGGATACCAGCGAAGAACAGGTCGCTTTCCAGGTAAATCTGCCCGTCGGTAATCGAGATGACGTTTGTGGGGATGTAAGCTGACACGTCGCCTAACAACGTTTCGATGATCGGGAGGGCGGTCAGAGAACCGCCGCTGCCTTTCACCTTTACAGCCTTATAGTCTTCCGGCGAGTCCATCGCTTTGATCGCTTCGCTGACATTATGTTCCGCCACCGGCCCCTGGTAAACTTCTCCGTTTACCGCGTCTTCTTGGGTGGCCAGCTCGCCATCGAAATCTTTCTTGGTGATCACGTATTCATCTGCTAGGCGGGCGGCGCGTTCCAGCAAGCGGGAGTGGAGGTAGAAGACATCACCAGGATAGGCTTCACGTCCGGGCGGGCGGCGCAGCAGCAGCGATACCTGGCGGTAAGCCCAGGCATGTTTTGAAAGGTCGTCATAGATGATGAGGGCGTCTTGCCCGTTTTCCATGAAATCCTCACCAATGGTGCACCCGGCATAAGGAGCAATATACTGCAATGCCGCCGGTTCATCCGCTGAAGCCACCACAATCACGGTGTGATCCATGGCGTCGTGTTCTTCGAGGATGGCAACTGTGCGGGCCACAGCGGCTTTCTTCTGACCGATGGCGACATAAATACAGATCAGGTCTTTGTCCCTTTGATTGATGATCGTGTCGATTGCCAGGGCGGTTTTCCCGGTCTGGCGGTCGCCGATGATCAGCTCACGCTGGCCGCGCCCGATCGGTGTCAGGGCATCGATGGCTTTGATCCCGGTTTGCACCGGGGTGTCCACATCTTTGCGCTCGATCACGCCGGGAGCAATACGTTCCATGGGGCGGAAACCGGTCGACTGGATCGGTCCTTTGCCGTCAATCGGCAGACCGAGAGCGTTGACTACCCGTCCCACCACGGCGGGACCGACCGGTACAGAAGCAATGCGCCCGGTAGAGCGCACTGTCATCCCCTCTTCAATTTCGGAAAACTCACCCATGATGATGATCCCGACGTTATCTGCCTCCAGGTTGAAGGCGATTCCCATCACGCCGTTCTCGAACTGGACCAGTTCCTGAGACTGAACATCGCTCAGACCATGGGCGCGGGCGATACCATCGCCGGATTCGAAAACTGTGCCGATATCACTCAGGGCAACATCGGGCTGGTAGTCTTCAATTTGTTGCTGCAAACTTGCGGAAATATCTTTGATAAAATCAGACATTTGGCCTCTCCGATAAAAGGTTTTGTTTAATCAAATCAACATTTGTGATGCCGGTTTGATTAAATCGAATTTCGTACAATCAACAATAACCTGACCTGTCACTTTCCAAGTCAAGCTGGCTGGCTGTGCTATATTTTACCGCGTTCTTGTGCTCCACGAAAATGGATATTACAGTTCGTGTTTGTAAGATGATCGCTACAATTAAGCCTTCCCACAGATGTGGGTACACAGCCGTGAGCATACCGGTCACATGATACCTGAAAGCAGTTCATTTGTCCAGAAAAGCACAGATCGCGGGCCTGGTGCTGTTCGGTAGGTTCAAGCTAATTGAACTGCTTGAGGGCTGACTCCATTCGTTCCAGGGCTTCCAGCAGGGTGGCGCGCGGGCAGCCGAAATTCAGCCGTGCGAATCCCTCTCCGCCAGCGCCAAACCAGGTGCCATCATTCAGGGCGACTTTGGCATAATTTTCAAAGAAAGGATTGAATTTAGCCCCCTCTTTGGTCTCCCTGTTCAGCGCCCGGCAATCGAGCCAGGCCAGGTAGGTTCCCTGGGGAGCGGCGATTTCGACCCCCGGCAACCGTTCTCGCACGAACTGTACAGTCAGGTCCCGGTTCTCCTGCAGGTATTCCAGCAAAGCCTCTAACCAGGGCTCCCCGTGCTGGTAGGCGGCCTGGAGGGCGATGGTGCCCAGGGAATTGACAGAGCCCACCATCCCCTGGCGGGCTGATTCAAATTTTTTGCGCAATCCTTCATTTTCGATGATGGCCACCGAGGCTTTAAGTCCGGCGATATTGAAAGTTTTGCTCGGCGCGATCAAGGTGATGGTGTGGTCCGAGATGGCAGGGTCCAGCGAGGCGGTCGGGATATGGGTATGGCCGGGATAGACTAAATCACCATGGATTTCATCCGAGCAGATCGTGACCCCATGCCGCAGGCAGATTTCAGCCATCCCTTCCAGTTCCTGGCGGGTGAAGACGCGCCCGGTGGGATTTTGGGGGTTGCAGAGCATAAAGATGCGCGTCTCCGGGGTGATGGCAGCTTCAAAGGCATCCAGGTCCACTTGATATTGCCCATCAGGACCTTGAGTGAGCTGCATTTCCTGCTGCTGCAGATTGAAATTTCCCGCCACTTTTAGAAAGGGTCCATAAGCGGGGGTTTGTACCAGCACGCCATCGCCGGGTTGGGTGACGGCATTCGCTGCCAGGTTGAACCCAGTCACGACCCCGGGAACGAGGATGATGCATTTGGGGTCCACCTGCCACCCGTGCCGTTTCTCGAGCCATTCGGTGATGATGTCCTGTGGCTGAGTGCCAAAATGAGGGTACCCGAAAATTCCGCTTCTAACGGCCTTCTCCAGGGCGGAGACCACCTCAGGGGGCGAACGGAAATCCATATCCGCAACCCAAAGCGGCAGGACGTCTGGGCCAGTATTGTCCCATTTTGAGCAGTCAGTTCCCCTTCGCTCGTGGATGAGATCGAAATAGTAGTGTGTTGTCATCGAGATAGTTAGGTCCTTTAAGGTTATTCTTCTTTGCCGAGGGCGGAGGAGCGTTCGTAGGCTGCCCAGATGGCGCGCGATAATGCGGTGCGGAAGCCGGCTTTTTCCAGGTAATAGAGGGCTTCGGCCGAGGTGCCGCCCGGTGAGGTGACCTGGTTCCGCAGGCGGGCCAAGTGGCGGTGCTTGTCGTTCAAGTCGTAATAATTGACCGCTCCGCGCACAGTTTCTACCACCAGCTGTTCAGCGATGCGTCGGGAAAAACCCAAATGCACTCCGGCATCCACCATCGCTTCCATAAATAAATAAACATAGGCGGGTCCCGTTCCCGAAAGGGCAGTGGCTTTATCCAGGTAATCTTCTTCCTCTACGTAAATTTCTTTGCCCAGGGCCAGCAAAATCTGGCGAGCCAGTTCGAGCTGTTCGGGGGAGGCTTTGTTGTTCGCGGTCCATACGGTGATTCCCTGGCCGATCCGTGCGGGTGTGTTGGGCATAGCCCTGACGACGGAATTGTCTTTCAGGTATTTGGTGATTTTGCCAATCGGGACGCCCGCCAGGATAGACAGCACCAGCGCGCCCGGGCGGACAGCACCAGAAATCCCTTCCAGTACCTTTTCCAGCCGCTGCGGTTTGATGGAGAGGATGACAATATCCGCCTGGCGGACGGCTTGAGCATTATGGGTAAAGGGTTGGACGCCGTAGCGCTCGTTGAGTTCGTCAACGCGCTCCTGGCGCGGCCCGGATGCGATCATGTTTTCTACAGGCGCGACCTGATTGCGCACCAAACCAGCGATCATGGCCTGGGCCATCATTCCTGGGCCGATAAAGGCGATCGTTTTGTTCTCGAACATAACTTGCTCCTCATTTACATGCGGATTTTGATCGAGGTCGTCCTTCGCTTCGATCAATCTAAATACCGCCGATTCGTACTTGTTTTGTTTGGGAAAGCGTGTGCTGAAATTAGAAATTGTTAATTGGAACGCAGGATGCGATCGGGGCCTTCATCTACTTCCCATGGATAAACAATATGCGCATCGGTGCTGGCAGCAAAATAATCTGGCCGGGCGCTGCCGAATAGGTTGCGGTAGGGGTTGAAATGCAGAACGCAGGTGTATGGGTTCCCGCCTGCTGCAGAGACCCGGTTCTTGACCGCGGTAATCGTGCGGCCGGACCCCCAAACATCGTCCACCACCAAAACGCGGCGGCCTTCGAGTGTATCGGATTCCGGGAACTGTATGAATTGCGGCCAGACCAGGAGTTTTGATTTTTCACTTTCGACTTCGGCAGGAAAATCGACGGCGGCGGTGAGAATATGGGTAATATTCATGGCTTCAGCAAGCATACCGCCGGGGATGATCCCGCCGCGTGTAATCATCATCATGGCCTGATATTCATGCTCAAACTGGGTCATCAAGTGGTCGATGAGTTGCTGAACTTCGTTCCATGTAATTAGTTCACGCCGCATTCTGCCTCCTGTCGGGAAACCTTCCTTTGCACAGACCTGACATATTATAACCGTACTTGGCGTTTTCTATCCATGGTTTTTTAAATGCAGCGTTGCTAATTTTGGAATATCCCTGATCTTTTCTGGTGCTCGATCAGGCGACCTCATCTGCCGTGTCGATGTTTTTCTTTTATGATACCAATCGTGTTGGGGTTTGCTCAGCATTTTATCTGATCTCGATGCCAAATAGAACGCACCATCAAGTTGTTTTGTCAGCCTGAAAATATACTTCCCCATTTTTAAAACTGGGATCGCAACGAGGAAGGCGATCCGCACATCTACTTTATATCAGCTTAGCAAAAAAAATAAGATCGGAATCTATTTTGTTTTCTAATTTATGAATTTGTAATGAATTTAGATATTTATCGTTAAAACTAATGTATGTTGATCAGTTTTAGTAAACGTACAAAGAGGAGCTTTGTAAGGCACAAGCTAGGAGACATTCTTTTGGAATCCGTTTCCAACATTATCTAAGGTTCTGTTTTTTTTGTTAGACCTGTACAGCTAAATATGAAGTGGTAATTTCTATCGTTGAAAACAAACAACCGATGAAGAGCATCGGTTGTTTGCAGGTTAAGAACATATTGCACCATATTTCACAAAGATCGGCAACACGACCATCGAGGAGGATGTTCACAATGGCCAAAAAAGCAGCTTCATTCTTGCTGATGTTGTTGGTAGTACTCTCAGCACTTTTTCTCACCCCCACCCTATCGGCAGTAACCGCAAACACGAACTCAATCGTAATCAGTATCACCGATACAGAAAATGATTGTGTGGATGATGCCAATGGTACCAGTCCAATCGAAACCTTGTTGAGCGATGCCAATGGAAACCAGCAGGTCAACACTACTTTGAGCATCGACGGATGTATGATTTCGCCTGTGGTTTCAGACCAAGTTATTGATTTTGGGACAAGTGATATTTATATATTTTCATCAAGAACCCCGGTAATCTTTCAAAGCGGGGTCAATTTGGAAATTGGGAGTTTGGAAGTGGTTATGTCTTGGGATGTGCCTGGGGCTCCTTCAAGCCAAACGTTTATAAACTATGGTTCAATAACAGTTTTTGGAACTGCAAGATTTGTTGTTTCCGATAGACACTATCTCAGTAATTTTGGAGAGATGCATCTAATTAACGGTCTTGAAATTGCCGGAGCTATGGAAAATTTTGGCAACCTCCATTTATATGGCGGAATTCAAGAAATTGATAGCGGCGTGATTTACAACTATGGTCCCGAAGTAAACAGCTTTTGGAACGCTCATATTTTCCTCTATTGTATTGACAATACATTAACACACGCGATGGGAACTTTGAATTGGGATTATAGTCCACCGTTATATGAGAATTGTAAACCGCAAGCCTATGTACATGCGAATGGCCCCTTGGATTACTACGGCGAATTCAATGGATATCAGAAATATGATTACGTAACTATGCAAAGAAGACAGGACTTCCCATTCTTTATTACTCCGGAGGATGTGATTACTTTAAGCCCTCATGTTTATTATGAGGACGAAAATGGGGTTACTTATTTAGATGATAATTATCCGTTATATCTTGCTCACCCGGATACTTTTTTCCTTGACTTCGGCTGTGCTGAATGCCAGTCTCCCCAAAAAGGAACACTTTCATATGATGAAGTAAATTTATCTCTGGAATATACGCCAAACTCTAGTTCATTTGGAGCAGACCAGTTTTCTTACTTGTTATGTGATGACGGCCACTTATACGAAAAATATTTTGGGGAACGCCAATGCACCGATTTGATCACAATTTATATATACATCGTCACACCACCAACTGCTCATCCAACCAGTGCCACCACATTAGAAAATGTCCCGGTGGAGATTGAACTTTCCTATTCAGATTTAGATGGTCTCTCTGATCCGCTAAAGGTGGAACTTGTCGATTCCCCACAATTTGCCAGCAATCCAACAATCATCACCCAAGATGGGAGCACATTCTTCCGTTATTCTCCCCAAGCCGATTGGTTTGGTATAGATACATTTACATATAAAGTCTGTGACCTGGATGGTTGGGGGCTCTGCAGTGAACCGGCTACTGTAACTGTTGAGGTGATTGAAAACCAAGATCCAATAGCCAATCCGGATTCTGCATCCACAGTTGAATATAGCTGGGTAGGAATCCCTGTTTTGAATAATGACTCAGATCCCGATGGACATGAGCTGGATCTGGCTTCGCTTCAAGTCATCGACCCACCAGACCATGCTGCTCCTGATTCCCAGTATACCAGTGGCCTGGGTTTATATCGTCACAGTAACAGCGACATATTTTGGTATCGTCCGATCCAGGATTATATTGGCACGGATTCCTTCACTTATCAAATCTGTGACATTTTTGGTGCCTGCAACCAGGCACAGGTGAACATCACGGTTGGACCGAATCACCCTCCGTCTGGAACGGATGATTTCTACAGCACACCTATCAACACACCAATTCTGTTTTATGTCGTTGAAAACGATACCGATCCTGATGATAACTTGAATCTCTCAGAAATTTATCTTGATAGTACTGGCGTACCCAGCCATGGAACGCTTGAACATTTAGGAGATGGAGGAGATTTTAAATATACGCCCAACCTGGATTTTGTTGGGGTTGATCAATTTGATTACCGGATTTATGATCAGACAGGGGACTATTTCCAGGCAACAGTGACGATCACAGTTGGGGGTCCTGAGGATCCTTTACTAATCGACTTATCTAACTGGACGTTCGAGGAAATCAATGATCGATGTACTAGATTTGACCTTGAGGTGGATGAAGGAAACAGCGCAGGAGTAAATTGCGAAGTTGCATTACCCACCAATTCTTCAGTATCCCCTCCTGTTGGCACCGCATCATACTCAGGTGACCGTTTTACCTGGGAATTTATTACTTCAGATGGGCCCACCGAGACTCAGCAGGTTGTTGTGGAGGTAAAAAACGCCAATGGTGACAAACTAGGGTATATCCTTTTCGATTTGACCGTCCACAATGTGGCCCCAATGATTGAATCTATTACTCTGTCCCCGCTGCCGCTGATGCCAGATCAAAATATGACAGTCACCTCCACATTCAGCGATCCAGCTGGGGCCGATGACGAACCATACACCTGCGAGGTGGACTTTGGGGATGGTACTCAAGCTGTTAACGGAACAGTCACCGGTGATACCTGTACAGCCAGCCACAGCTATACAAACTCTGGTATCTACCTGGTTTGGGTGACGGTCACCGACAAGGACGGTGGGTCAGATACCAAGAGCAACCTGGACTTTCCCAACAGCAATGGGAGTGGGTTGTTCGAATTCGATTTCTCGCTCTTAACGGCGGAACAGATCGCAGCCATGTGCGGATCCAATTACCATCTCACCGTAGATGAAGGTCAGGATGCCGGTCTGGAATGTTCATTCTACCTGCCCCCCAATGTCAGTATTTATTCCTCACTAGCAGGTGATTACATTACATACCAAACAGGAAAACTGCGCTGGGACTTCCCGACCTCAGATGGACCTAACGAATCTCAGACAGTTGTTCTAGAAGTTTTTGATGACATTGGAAGATTGGTTGGACTAATCAAACTTCCATTAGAGGTGATAAATGTTTCTCCTGACATATTTGACATAGAAATATCACCGCTGGGTCTGACACCCGGCGAAACCGTATCCGTGACGTCTGGTTTCACAGACCCAGCAGGATATAAAGATGCGGATTATGAATGTTTTGTTGATTTTGGGGATGGAAACACAAGTACTGGAACCGTAGAAATTGTCAATTCAAGCTTCGTTTGTACAACTTCCCATAAATACAATCTTGCAGGGATCTATGTGGTAGAAGTAACAGTTACCGACAAAGATGGCGGGTCGGATACCAAGAGCAATCTGGACTTCACAGATGGGAATGGTTCTGGTTTGTTCATTTTCAACTTCTCAGATTTAACAGAAGCACAAATCCGCAACATGTGCACAACATATAACCTATCAGTAGGTGAAGGCGAAACAGCAGGTTTGGATTGTACTTTTTCGCTGCCTGCCGGCTCCACGTTAGGCAGTTCGGTTGGGGGTTCAGGGTACGCAGGAAGCAATCTCACCTGGGATTTCTTGACCTCAGATGGGCCGGCAGAAGACCAGCAAGTACAACTGACAGTCTCCAACTCTGGTAAGACAATCGGCTTCATCTATTTCGATCTGGTCGTCATTAATGTGGCGCCGACAGCTGCTTTCAACGCACCCGTGCACATCGAAGTTGATGATCCATTCGATCTTTTCCTAATTGATCCATTTGATCCTTCTCCGATTGATACTGCTGCTGGGTTTGAGTATGACTTTGACTGTGGATCTGGCTATGATGGCTGGAGTAGTTCTAATACTGCCACCTGCAGTCCTTCATCCGATGAGGTTGGTGACCGCACAGTCAAGGGGAAAATCCGGGATAAGGATGG
>JABAHR010004372.1_pt3 | contig 17669 bp, 15 predicted proteins | sample 7062101 | NCBI WGS metagenome assembly JABAHR01 (sample SAMN14534553, study PRJNA622989) | marine sediment metagenome | biome: marine biome [ENVO:00000428]; feature: marine pelagic biome [ENVO:01000023]; material: deep marine sediment [ENVO:00002113] | place: India: Gulf of Kutch | collected... | reverse complement strand
TAAAGAACATCCAGCGCCAGCCTTCGAAAGAGGTCGGATTACCGCCTTCGAGCAGCCAGCCCGAAAGCGGACCGCCAACCACCTGCGAGACCGAGATCGCCAGCATCGGCAGCGAGAGGATCGTCGCGCGGCTGCGATCGCTTGCCCAATGGCTGAGATAGATCATCACGCCTGAAGACAGCCCGCCCTCGGCAAAGCCGATGATCGGCCGCAGGATATACAGGTGGGTCTCGTTCTGTACGAACGCCATGGACGACGCCGCCACCCCCCATACGAGAGTGATGATTGCCAGCCAGCGGCGCATGCCGATCCGCTCGTAGAGGATGACGCTGGGATATTTGGCGGCCACGTAGCCAACGAAGAGGATGCCGGCAGCAAATCCGAACTGCGCGCTGGTCAACCCGAGCGACTCGTTCATCTGCAACGCGGCAAAGCCGATGTTGGCACGATCGATCGAGCCCATCAGGACGAACAGCGCTGTAGGCAACACCAGCCGCATCACGACCTTGCGGCCAATTTCTCTTTCCATCATCCCACCTTCAAGTGTCTGTCACGACCCTACCCGGGTCACGCGCCCATACAAGCGCTTGCGTGTTGTCTGGCACCGCAGCCGCTCAGAACTGGTGCTGCAAGGGGGCATTGGCCGCCGCCAGACAGACGCCAGTGCCGAGATTATAGGCGTCAGGCCTAGGCCCCATAGTTGTTGCCCCGCCACCAGCGTCGCTCGGCCNNCGGCCCGGTCCGGATCGCTCGCCAGGCTGGTCTCCTCGTCGAACATCATCGTTGACGGAGCGTCGGGCCGATAGGCTGCCCAACGGTCCACGCCGGGAACGGAGGGCACGCCATCACGGGCGAAGCTGGCCCAGGCATGGCTCATCTGTTCGGTCAGCCTTTGATCGGAAAGGCTTTGCGGTCCCTGTGTCGCTGTGTTTCGAAATACATGCTGGATTTCCTGCCCGTGACCCGCCCTGACGGAGACGCCCGGCGCTCCGCTATCCGGGTCATAGGCAAAGCGGTACATGTAGACCGGTGCCGCCCCGACTTGCGCCTTGTGGTCGGCCACGCGCAGGCTTCCCGCCCAATACATCGCATCCGCGCTGATCTGGAAAAACAGGTCGCTCGCTGACGCATCGGGGCGTGCCCCGCGGTAGAGCTCGACAAGTGAATCCACCACCTCTGGCTCCAGTAGTTTGCCAAGCTGCTCCACCAGTCCGGCATCATCCAGCGAATAGAGGTGCGGCAAGCCACGCGAATAGCTTCTGCCTTCCATCGTGGTCGATCCGATCATCAGCGGAATATGCTCCGATTCAGGTGGAGCCTGTTCGGCAAATGGGTCCTGCGACAGGTGACGTCCGTCTATCACGGCAGAGTATGGCCGCCATTCACCGTCCGAGGGCGGCAGCGGCCAGATCGGGTGCGGCCGGCCTGCCGCACTCGCCCTTGCCTGCGCCTCGTTGAGCGCTTCAATCGGCAAGGCGGCGAGGCCAGCGACATCACCTTGTTCGAGACCCGCAGCAGTAAATAGCGCGGCAGTCTGAGCGGCTGCCTCATCAGGCGTTATGGCAGTCCGCAACATGCTGCCGCTCTGGCAGATTGCCCGGTGGAAGAACGGCGTTGCATCCGGCATCGCCATCAGGGTCAGCACCTTCCCGCCGCCGCCAGACTGGCCGAAAATCGTGACGCGATCGGGATCGCCGCCAAACGCGCGGATGTTGCGATTGACCCATTGCAGCGCGGCAGCAATGTCGAGGAAGCCGGCTGCTCCAGAACCCGCGTAAGCGGGATCGATATGTTCGAGCCAGAGCTGGCCCAGCGCCCCCAGCCGTTGATTGACCGTAACCACCACGAGATCCTGCGAACTGGCCAGGTTGGTGCCGTCATACTGCGGGAGGTTGGCCGTCCCCGCCTGGAACCCGCCACCATGCAGCCAGACCATGACCGGACGGCGCGCATCGTCGAGCCGGGGAGTCCAGATGTTGAGATTCTGGCACGCCTCGGCTGGAGCCACCGGCCCGAGATTGCTGGTTGGAGAAAAGGAGAGCTGCGGAGAAGGCGGACCGAACCCGGTCGCATCGCGCACTCCGCTCCAGGCAAGCGGCGGCGTCGGCTTGCGAAAGCGGGGTGTCGGGCCGGCGTAGGCAATGCCCTTGAACGACAGCACGTCACCCGCATGCCCGCCGACCAGTTCGCCTTGTTGCGTATTCGCGATTGGTGCCATGCCCTGGCCAAGGATCGGAGCGGCGGCGATTGCCGCGCCTGCGCCGATAGCAGCGCGACGTGTTATGGGCGTCCGGAGGAAGCCGGATGCCCTGCCAATACCCCTTGTCACGATGACGCCACCCCTGATCTCCATTCCTGCAATACACAAAGAGCATCGGGAGGACCTCTTTGCAAGCGTTTGCATGAATCGAGATCTTGGCTAAGACTGCTCGCTGGGTTTCGGGAGGAGTGGTGATGCATACGCCTGTTCGCATTCATGCCGTGGGGGACGTGGCGCCAAAACGCCCCGATCCGGGCACGATATTCGATGATGTGCGACCGATCCTGAAGCAGGCCGATTTCTGTTTCGGGCAGATGGAGTGCCCGATTTCCGAGCGCGGTGAGCCCTCGCCCAGTGCCAAGCTGGCCATGCGGACCTATCCTGCGATTGCTCCGGCGCTGAAAGAGGCGAACTTCACCGCCATGTCCATCGCCGGAAACCACGCCCTGGATTTTGGCGCGGTCGCGTTGCTCGATACGGTGGAGCACCTTCAGCAAGCCGGCATAGCTCCCTGTGGCGGGGGAAGCTGCATCGCCGACGCGCGGAAACCGGCATTGGTGGAAGTCGGCGGTCAACGCATCGCGACATTGGCGTACAGCTCGATCCTGCCATCGGGTTACGAAGCCGACGCGAAGCGGGCCGGCTGCGCCCCGCTCAGGGCCACGACGCATTACGAACAGATCGAGCCAGACCAGCCCGGCACGCCCGCCCGCGTGCTGACATTCCCCCATGCTGGCGACTTCGCGGCGCTGATTGCCGATATCGAGGCGGCAAAGGAGCAGGCGGACATCGTCCTCGTGTCATTCCACTGGGGCCTGCACTTCATTCGCGCTGAGCTGGCCGATTACCAGCAGGTCGTAGCCCATGCCGCGATCGAGGCCTGCGCGGATGCGATCATCGGGCACCATCCGCATCTCCTCAAGGCGATCGAGATCCATCGCGGCAAACCGATCTTCTACAGCCTCGGCAATTTCGCGATGGACCAGCCCCGGGCCTTCGACGAGAACATCCATCTGCACTCGTCATTCAAGCACTTGCAGAAGCTCAAGGACGGTTGGGAGCCGCTGGGCGAATACATGGGCCCGCCCGAGACGCGCCACACGCTGATCGTGATGATGAGATGGAAGGCGGCAAGGTGGATTGTTCCTTGCGGCTGTGCCGGATTGACGATCAATCGATCCCACGACTGCTCAGCGCCGGAGAACCCGCGTTCGAAGAGGTCGAGGAATACCTGCGTTCGATAACCGAGGAGGCCGGTATCGACACCGCTTTCACAAGAGACGGCGATATCTTGCGGGTCGGCTAGAGCAGCTGGTTCAATTCCGCCAGCAAATCGCTGACCGGCATGTCTGCATCGGCGCGCAGGATCAGGTTCGCCAGCTTGCCGGCGCCATCCCTGTCCGCATCGCCATTGGCAAAATCTATGCAATCGACGAACTTCTCGGACAAGACAGCGTCAGTGATGTGATCGCTCAGGGCAGAGCCATCCTGCGTGATCTGTGAGCCGTCTGCCATCTCGAAAGTCAGCGAGCCTTCCAATGGCCCGATGCCGTCGTCTTCCACGCAGGAAACCCGGTCCGCGATTGCCAGCACGGCATGGTCCTGCAGCGCACTTCTGTCGAACGAGTTGAGCCGCACGTGCCCATGCACAAACGCATGGGCGATGCAGAAGGGGATACTGAACTTTGCCGCCATCGCTGTCTCGGGCCGCCGCTTCTCGTCCAATGGGGTACACAGCGCAGCATGGAAGACCGGAGACACTCGCGCCTCGATGCGCGCAATGGCCTGCACGTCGAGGCCAGACGCCAGCAGGTTGCGGATGACGTTGATGAAGGCATGGGTTGCGCCGCAGGATGGGTAGATCTTGTAGGCTACATCCAGCACCTTGTAGTCGCTGCCGAGCCCGTCAATCAGCGCTTCCGGGCAGGTCCGGCTGCCATACATTGCCAGAGCGCCACCCTTCCCCGTCAGCGGATCGGAGACGCCTCCCATGCCCGCTGCTGCCAGAAGTGCGGCCTCGACTCCGCCCCTGGCCCCGAAAGCGTCCCTGACGCCGCGAAGATTGCCGTTGTCGCTTCGGGCGATGGCGCCTGGCGCGGAAGCATTGAGCAAGGCCAGCGTCCATGCATCGCATATTTGCGCCGGCGAAAGTCCCTGCAAGTGCGCGCAGGAGGTCGCCGCAGCAATCGAGCCAACAAGCGCTGGATGATAATAGGGATGCTCGCCCGTGTTCGTGCCCAAGGCCAGTGCGAGGCGGACAGAGACATCGTAGCCGAGCACGATCGCTGTAAGCAATTGCCGGTAGCTGGCGCCCGTAGCCTCAGCGACGGCAAGTGCGGCGGGAACGACGGCTCCGTGGGGATGGACGAGCGCGGGCGGATAGCCATCGCCGAAATCCATCGAATGGGACAGCGCGCCATTGGCAAATGCCGCCATCTGGGCCGGAACGCGGACCGGTGAGCCGAAGATACCGGCTTCTTCCTTTCCACCCAGCGCCTCCGCTCGGGCAAGAAACAGGCCAGCGCTTCCCGGCTCGCGCAAGGCCGCAGCCATCACGCCGAGACTGTCGAGCAGGCTCCGCGCGGCCGCATGCAAGGCCGCCGCAGGAATGGAATCCGGGCCAGCTTCGGCCACGAACCGGGCCAAGGTGGCATCCGCACTCGTCGCCTGATCTGAGGAGCTGCCCCCGGTCATGGGGTCAGGCAGGCTCGACTGGCAGGTTCAGATGCGGGCAACCGGGTAAAATTGACCGGGCAGCGGCTACGCTGTTCGCCACAAACCTCGGCCGCCGTTCGTTCCGCTCTGCGGACAGGGGACCAGTCTCGTTCGACGTCCCATTCCATATCGGAACCTTGTTCGGCCTTCATATTCTCTCCGTGACCAGCCAGTCATCGCTTACGCCTCCTTGCTAGCCTGAACCCACAGGCTTATGCAAGCGTTTGCAAACCTGGCCGGAGCTTCGTAGAAGCGGCAGTTCTCCTGCCGATCGTTCTCAAAGTGGAGCAATCAATGACTACGCCTGACGACTGGGATCCTGCGCAGCATGATGACGTTGGCAAGCGTTACGAGCAGATGGTCGAAATGCGCGCGCGCTGCCCGGTCGCCTTCAGCAGTCGCCATGGCGGTGTCTGGGACGTGCTGCGGTACAAGGACCTGGTTGCCATTGCCGCCGATCCGGAAGCCTTTGGCAATGCCGGTCAGGCGCGGTTCGGGACCCCGGTCCCCCCGCTCGAGTATGACCCGCCCGCGCATCGCGATTTCCGGCGCTCGCTCGCGGTCTTTTTCACCCCCAAGCGGATCAAGCTGCTCGAACCGGTGATGCGCGAAAATGCGCGCAGGCTGCTGGCACCGTTTCTGGAGGCAGGACGGGGCGATCTTGCAACGGATTATTCCTATCCGATTCCGGTCATGGCCCTGTGTGCGCTGCTGAACATTCCATCGGACGGATGGCAGCAGATCAAGATCTGGTCAGAGGACACGTTGCTTCACGATTCGGCCGATTCCGAGGAGCGCAAGCGTGGCCTGGAAAGCCATGACAAGATCGTCGAGTATGCTCGCGAAATGATCGCCGACCGCAAGGCCAATCCGCGCGATCCGGAAGAGGATATCACGGCGGCATACCTCAACGCCGAAGTTCAGGGCGAAAAGTTGGACGATGAGCTTGTCGCTGCGGCTCTGCGCCTGTTGATCTCGGCCGGTCACAATTCAACGACCAGCGCGCTCGGCAACTGCATCCTGCGCCTTGCCGAAGATCCGGACTTGCAGGCGCAGTTGCGCGATGATCCGGGCAAGATCCCTTCTGCCGTGGAGGAGTTCCTGCGGCTTGATACTCCGGTCGAGGAATTGCCGCGCTGGGTCCGCAATGACGTGCAGATCGGTGGCCGAACGATCCCTGCAGGTGCGCGCCTTGGCATGTTCTTCGGATCGGCCAATCGCGATGAGGATGCGTTCGCCGATGCCGACAAGTGCATCATCGATCGCAAGCCCAACCGTCATATCGCGTTCGGCCACGGCATTCATACCTGCGTCGGCGCCCCGCTCGCGCGGATGGAGCTCAAGGTGGCACTGGAAGAACTGCTGGCATCGACCGCGCATTTTGCCGTTGATGGGGAAGTTGAGCGTCCGCCCTTTCACCGTATCGGCGTGACCCGGCTGCCGTTGCGGCTTCAATCATAGCGCGGCCCGATTGATGGACGGTCCCGCAAAGCACCGCGCCAGCTTGGCAGGAACTATCGCCGTCATCACAGTTGCGCGTGACGCTGAAGACGTTCGCAAACTGAGCGTGCCGCATCGAGGCGCCGTCAATATGGCACTCAAAGACCAGCCAACGGCAAAAGTGAAACCAGCAACGGGATAGCGCAAGCGGAATGGCTTGAATGCACCTGCCCGCGGGCGAGGGACAAGGCGGCAGGAATGGGCGGATCGCGCCCTGCTGCGCGGCCATTCCGCCGGGCTGTCCCCTCATCGGCATTTGTTGTAAGCATGGCGCGGCGAGGGGACCTTCGAGTGATTCTGAAAAATCTCAGCTATTCCGCGCTGTTGCTGCCTGCCGTGCTGATTGCGGCTCCGGCCAAGGCGGATGTGCTGGAGATCGACGGCGCGGGAGAGGCCCGCTGGATTGCCGGACCCGACGCCCAGTCCACCCCTTCCGCCGCACCCGCCCAGCTCGCCGAAGTGCCTGCCGAAGCGCAGCTGGTGCCTGAAACTGCCGTGGCCGACACCGAGCAACACAGCGCGGCGATTCCCGCCCGCTATGCCTATGCGGTGCAGCAGCTTGCGGCGCGCTACGATCTCAGCCCGGCGCTGATCGAAGCCGTTGTGTGGCAGGAAAGCCGCTGGCGCGAGAATGCCGTTTCCCCCGCCGGCGCGCGCGGCCTGGCGCAGCTGATGCCGGGCACCGCGGGCGAGCTTGGCGTCAATGCCGACGATCCGCTCGCAAACCTGGAGGGCGGCGCACGTTACCTGCGCGAACAGCTCGACCGATTCGATGGCGACCTCGAGCTGGCGCTGGCCGCCTATAATGCCGGACCGGGGCGCGTGGAGGATGCCGGCGGCATCCCCCGCATTCGCGAGACCCAGGTCTATGTATCCTCGATCATGGGCCGCCTGTCCGATCATTCCCGGAGTAGTGAATAGAAATGCAGCTGATTACCCGTCTTGCCGCGATGGCGATTTTGTTCGTTCCTGCCGCCGCCCATGCGCAAACCTCGCCGGCCGGCTCCGGCCCGATCGAGGCCGCCGTGTTCTNNTGCTCGGCAATGTCGCCACCGCCGTCGCGGTGATGGCGGTTGCCGCGGTCGGCTTCATGATGCTGACCGGGCGCATGAACTGGCGCTTCGGCGCCACCGTGATCATCGGCTGCTTCATCATCTTCGGTGCCGCGACCATTGTCGGCGGCATCCAGAGCGCGGCGAGCATGGGCTGAGGATCACGCGATGGCTCTCACCCGCAACCCCGTCCACCGCGCGCTGACCCGCCCGCAGATGTTTGCCGGCGTGACCTACAACTACTTCATCATCAATGCGCTGGTGACAACGGAGGCCTTCCTCATCCTGAAGAGCCTGTGGATCATCCCGATCCCCTTCCTGATGCATGCGGTGGGCTATTTCGCCTGCCTGCGCGAACCGCGCATATTCGACCTGTGGCTGACCAAGGTCAGCAAGTGCCCGCGCGTGAAGAATTACCGGCGCTGGGGCTGCAACTCTTACGCCCCGTGAACGGGCGCAAAGGAAACGGACTATGAGCAAGGGGCCATCAAAGTGGCTTGGAGCAGCGGCATGGAGCGCCAAAGAGGCGCAGGCGGGCGATCGCCTGCCCTATGCCCAGCTGGTCGATACCGACGCGGTGCTGCTACGCGACGGCTCGCTGATGGGCGCGCTGCAAGTGCCGGGCCTGCTGTTCGAGACCGAGGATACCGAGGCGCTCAACGCCCATGCGGCAACGCGCGAAGTGATGCTCAGGAGCAATCTCGATGCCCGCTTCGTGCTCTATCACCACGTCATCCGCCGCCGCGTATCGGTGGAGCTGGAGGCGAATTTCGAGGATCCGCTGGCGGCCCATATCGATGCCAGCTGGCGCAGGAAATTGTCGTCCGGTTCGCTGTTCGTCAACGACCAGTTCGTCACCCTGGTGCGCCGCCCGGCGCGTGGCAAGGCCGGCTGGGAGGAGAGGCTCTCGCGCCTGTTCAAGGGCAGACCGACCGAGGCTGAAGAGGTCGACCCCAAGGACCTGCGCAGCCTGCGCGCCGCGCTGCAGGCGCTGGCCGCCTCGCTCGGCGAATATGGTGCCCAGCCGCTGGGCGACTACACCGGCCCCAGCGGGCAGGTGAACAACGAGCTGCTGGAGCTGCTCAGTGCGCTCTACAACGGCGAGATGCGCCCCGTGCGGCGGCCCGACGCGGTCACCGATATCGGCACCATGCTGCCCTATCGCAGGGCCAGCTTCGGCCTCGATGCGATGGAATTGCGCGGTGCCGGCGGGACCGATTTTGCTGCCATGCTGAGCCTCAAGGACTATCCCGACGCCACCAGCCCGGGCCTGCTCGATGCCATGCTGCGCCTGCCGCACGAGATGGTGGTGAGCGAGAGCTTCGCCCCGCAGGAACGCCAGACCGCCCGCGAACGGATCGACCTTGCCCTGCGCCGCCTGCGCTCGGCGGACGAGGATGCCCAAGCCGAACGCGCCGACATGCTGGCCGCGCGCGACGAGCTGGGCGCGGGATCGGTGGCCTTTGGCGACCACCACCTCTCGGTGCTGGTGCGCGAAAGCACGCTCGAACGGCTCGACGATGCCAGCGCGCTGGTTTCTGCCGCGCTAGCCGATACCGGCGCCATCGCCGTGCGCGAGGACACCAATCTCGAACCATGCTTCTGGGGCCAGTTCCCCGGCAACGAGCAATATCTGGTGCGCCGCTCGATGATCTCGACCGCCAACATGGCCAGCTTCGGATCCCTGCACGGCTTTGCCCTCGGCCAGGCGGAAGGCAACCACTGGGGCCAGGCGGTCACGCTGCTGCAGACCACCAGCTCGACGCCGTTCTTCTTCAACTTCCACAATGGCGATCTCGGCAATTTCTCGGTCATCGGCCCCTCGGGCTCGGGCAAGACGGTGGCGATGAACTTCCTTGCCGCACAGGCGCAGAAGTTCTCGCCGCGCACGATCCTGTTCGACAAGGACCGCGGCGCGGAACTGTTCGTCCGCGGCATTGGCGGGCGCTACGAACGCATCCGTTCGGGCGTGCCGACCGGCTTCAACCCGCTGGCCCTGCCCGATACGCCGGACAATCGCGCCTTCCTGCGCGACTGGCTTGGCGTGCTGCTCAAGGCCGATGGGCCGGAGGAATTGCAGACCATCGCCCAGGCCGTGGATGCCGCCTATGCCAATGACGCATCGCTCCGGCGCCTCAGGCATTTCAGGGAGTTGCTGTCCGGTTCGCGGCGTCCGCAGGCGGGCGATCTTGCCGACCGCCTTTCCGCCTGGATCGAGGAAGGAGAGAACGGCTGGCTGTTCGACAATGAGCGCGATCGGCTCGACCTTTCGACCCGGGTGATGGGCTTCGACATGACGGCGCTGCTGGAGAACCCGCGCCTGCGCACGCCGGTGATGATGTACCTGTTCCACCGCATCGACGAGCGACTGGACGGCGATCCGACGATGATCCTCATCGACGAGGGCTGGAAGGCATTGGACGACGAGGTCTTCGCCGCCCGCATTCGCGACTGGCTCAAGACGCTGCGGAAGCGCAACGCGCTGGTCGGCTTTGCCACTCAGTCCGCCCGCGATGCGCTCGACAGCCGCATTTCGACAGCGCTGGTCGAACAGACCGCGACGATGATCTTCATGCCCAATGCCCGCGCGCGCGCGGAGGATTATTGCGAGGGCTTTGGCCTGACCGAACACGAGCTGGCGCTGATCAAGGGCCTGCCGGCACACAGCCGCTGCTTCCTCGTCCGCCAGAGCGATGCCAGCGTGGTGGTGCGGCTCGACCTCTCCGGTGCACCCGAAGTGCTGACCATCCTCTCCGGCCGCGAAAGCTCGGTCCGCCGGCTCGACCTGCTGCGCGAGGCCCTGGGTGACGATCCGGCGCAATGGTATCCCGCCCTCACCAACCGCCGCTGGCCCGGGGCGCCGGGCGACTTCGACGACGACATCGATGCCGATTGGGAGGTTGCCGAGTGAACTTCAACCCCGCCATCTGCCAGAACGCGATGGGCGATGTCGGCGCCGGCATCGGCGCGAGCTTGCGCGCGGTCGATTGCGCAGCCGCGGAAATGGCGCAGGCGGCGTTCAACCGGCTGATCGGCCCCGATGGCGCATTCGGCCCGGTGCTGACCGTCCTGCTGACACTGTGGATCGCCTTCCTCGGTTTCGGCCTGATCACCGGCCGCTCGCGTATCGGCCTGTCCTCGCTGACGCCGAAGATGGNNTGCTGGTGATCACCTTCGCCACCAGCTGGATCGCCTTCCAGTCAGTGTTCTGGAACCTTGCCGTCGGCGCGCCGGACGAGATCGCCGGCGTGCTGATGGGCACCGATGGCTCGGCCACCACCATCTTTGCCGACAAGCTCGACGTGGTGATGCTGTCGCTGATGGAGGCGTCGGGCGGGGAAGGCATGGCCGAGACGACCTCGATCTTCTCCCCGCCGGGCCTGTTGTGGACCGGCGGCACCATGCTGCTGCTGGGCACGGTCGGCGTGCTCGCCACCTGCAAGATCGCCCTCGCCGTGCTGATGGCGCTCGGCCCGGTGTTCATCGTCATGGCCCTGTTCAAGGCAACGCGTGGCCTGTTCACCGGCTGGATCAAGGCGGTGGTGCTGATGACGCTGGCCCCGCTGTTCGCCGTCCTCGCCGGATCGCTGATGCTGGAGCTGGCAACGCCGGTGCTGGCCGCGCTGATGGCAACACCCGGCGAGATCGACGTGCGCCCGGCGATGGCCTTCTTCATGATCGGTACGGTCCACCTGGCGCTGATGTTCATGGTGATGAAGGTCGCTGCGACCATGGTCAGCGGCTGGAGCGTGTTCGGCCTGGTGCACAAGGATGACCCGAAGCAGACGCGTGCAGCCGCGCTAGAACCCGCGCGCGCGCCCTCGCAGGCTTTGACCGGCACCACCGCACGCGAGCGAGCGGTGCAGTCTACCCCCGCCCCGACACGGGAGATCCGCCTTGCCGCCATACCCTCGGCTGCCAATGACACGTGGGGCAGCAGCACTGGTGCAAGGCGCGAGACGCGGATCGTCTCAGGCCAGCCGGTTACCTCCGCCACGCCTGGCGCCTCTCCCCTTTCCCGCGCGCGCGGCATTGGCAGCCGCTTCAAATCCGCGCCCATTCGTTCAACGGAGAAGATGTAAGATGACCCGCGCGACACGCGCCCTGATTGCTGCCGCCCTGCTCGCCGGCACCGCCCTTCCCGGCTCCGCCCTGGCGCAGGACCCGCGGCTGGTCGAACACGAGTATGACCCGGCCGAAGTGGTGCTGATCGAGGGCAAGGCCAATGTCCAGGCGACCATCCGTTTCGGCGCAGGCGAAGTGATCGAGAATGTCGCCATCGGCGATTCCCAGAAGTGGCAGGTCACCCCCAACCGCAGCGCCAACCTGCTGTTCGTCAAACCGCTGGCCGACCGCGCCATGACCAACATGACGGTGGTCACCAACCGCCATGTCTACCTGTTCGACCTCGTCGCCAGCCCCAACCACCGCGACCCGCTCTACGTGCTGACCTTCACCTATGCCGAGGACGCCATGGAGCAGGGGGAACAGCTGGCCGAGGCCGATCCGGTGGAGCGCGCCAACGAGGTGGAAATGGCCGCGGCAACCGACGATTTCGCGGTGATCGACCCGGCGCGGCTCAACTTCGCCTGGTCGGCAGAAGGCAATGCCACATTGCTGCCGCAGCAGGTCTATGACGATGGCACCGCCACCTTCCTGTCATGGCCGAGCGATGTGCCGATGCCGGCCATATTGGTGAAGGACGAGGAAGGCACGGAAGGCCCGGTGAACTTTGCCGTGCGCGGGGACGTGATCGTGCTCGACGGGGTACCGGAAGAAATCATCCTCAGGTCGGGAGACGAATATGCCCGGCTGGTGAACAATGGCAGCAGCGCCCCGGCGGGGGCCTGAGCGGAGACGGACGATGAAACTTGCAATGCGCTTGCCCGAGAAGAATGCCGCTGGCGACAGGGACCCGCGCGAAGAGGCCCCGACCGAGGTGATCGACCTCGCCAGCCGCACATCCTATCCCGCCGTGGCAAACCGCAAGGGCCGTTCGGATGCGCTCGGCCTGGCCGCCGGCGTCGGCTTTGTCGCCCTGCTCGGCGCGGCGACGCTGTGGGGTCTCAACGCCAGCCGGATGGGTGCGGAGGAAGCCGCTCCTGCTGCTGCCGCACCGGCAGAGCCGGCACCCGCTTCCGAACCAGCGCCCGCCGAAGCCGCAGAGCAACTGGCGCCTGCCGCCCCTGCCCCGGTCTTCGCCCAGGCGCCGGACGAAAACACCGCCATGGCCATCAATCCCTATTCCTCGCCGATGGTGATCTTCGATAGCGGCACGTCGCCGTCGGTGGTGACCGCAGAGCCCGCCACGCCGGCAATCCCGGCTTCCACCGGCACCATTCCCGGCTCCGGTTCGGCAGGCGATTTCGCCGCGCGCATCGGCGGCGTCGGCGGCGGCCCGGCGCTGGCCCAGCAGGCCTTCGACCCGGCGACCACGGTAACCCAGGGCACGATGATCCCGGCGGTGCTGGAAACCGCCATCGACACCGACGTGCCCGGCTATGTCCGCGCCGTGGTGAGCCAGGACGTGCGCAGCTATGACGGCAGCCGCGTGCTGGTGCCGCGCTCCAGCCGCCTCGTCGGCCAGTACCAGTCCGGCCTGCAGGCCGGGCAGCGCCGCGCCTATGTCATCTGGACCACGCTGATCCGCCCGGACGGCATCTCCGTCCAGCTGGCCAGCCCGGCGACCGGCTTCGACGGCAGCACCGGCCTCGAAGGCGATGTCAGCACGCATTTCTTCTCCCGCTTCGGTTCGGCCATGCTGCTGTCGGTGATCGGCGGGCTGACCACCATCGCCAGCGGCGGCACCTCAGTGGTCCTTGGCGGCGGGCAGAGCGCGGCCAACACCGCGCTGCAGCAGGACGGCCAGCGCCCGCCGACCGTGCGCGTGCGGCAGGGTGAACCGATCCGCGTGTTCACCGCCCGCCACCTCGATTTCAGCCAGGCCCCGCAGATCTGAGGCCGGATATGAGCGCCGAGATCCACAAGCTGGGTGAGACACAGGAAGCGCCGGGCGCCGCCGCGCCCGAGGCCGATTCCGCGCCGCAGGTGGAAAGCGGCTCGGTCTATCTCGACGCCTATCTCGCCCCGTTCCGCCAGTGGCTCGACCGCGACACGGTAACCGAAGTGCTGGTANNCGGGCGAAATCTGGATCGAGGATGCGGCATCGCCCGGCATGCAGCGGATCGAGGCGCCGCAGGTCGACGACAGGCTGGTGCAACGGCTTGCCGAACAGGTCGCCCGCGTCAGCCACCAAGGTATCAACCGCGAGCACCCGCTGCTCGGCGCGACATTGCCTGACGGCGCGAGGGTGCAGTTCTGCGGCCCGCCGGCGACGCGCAAGCACTGGGCCATGGCGATCCGCCGCCACCGCCGGCTCGACCTGCCGCTCGATGCCTATGATGCAGGGCCGCTCTCCGGCGAAACCATCGAGGACTTGCCCGATCCCTCGCGCGAGCCGATCGCCTTCCTGCGCGCCGCCATCCGCGCCCGCAAGACGATCCTCATTTCCGGCGGCACCAGCACCGGCAAGACCACCTTCCTCAACGCCATGCTGGGTGAAATCCCGCCCGAGGAACGCGTGGTGCTGGTGGAGGATACGCCCGAGCTGAAGCTGCCGGGCGCCAATGGTGTCGGGCTGGTGGCGGTGAAGGGCGAGCTGGGCGAGGCCAGGGTCTCAGCCGATACGCTGCTGCAATCGGCCTTGCGCCTGCGACCCGATCGCATCGTGCTGGGCGAATTGCGCGGGGCCGAAAGCGTCAGCTTCCTGCGCGCCATCAACACCGGCCATCCGGGCAGTTTCTCGACTATCCACGCCAATTCCCTGCGCGGCGCGCTGGAGCAGTTGGCGCTGATGGTGATGCAGACCGGCATCGGCCTCACAAGGCAGGATACGATTGCCTATGCCGCCGGCGTGATCGACGTGATCGTCCAGCTTGACCGCACCGATGGCAAGCGCGGGATCAGCGCCATTGCCCTGGCCAGGGACATCGCCTGAACAGACCGCGCCCGCACCCCATGCTTGAATCCGCCCCCGTCAAAGACCAGATCATAGGCAGGAGCAGGAAGGCCATGACGGAATTCAGGCAATGACGGAATTCGGGCGATGAGCACGGCGCCAGAGACGATCTCGGGTGACAGGACCAATCCGGAAGATCGCTATTTCAACCGCGAGTTGAGCTGGCTGTCGTTCAACCAGCGCGTGCTGGCCGAGGCCCGCAACCCGGCCTATCCGCTGCTCGAACGGCTGCGCTTCCTGTCGATCTCCGGCAGCAATCTCGACGAGTTCCTGATGATCCGCGTGGCCGGCCTCGCCGGACAGGTGCGCTCGGGCGTGGGCCAGGTCTCGATCGACGGCAAGACGCCGGGCCAGCAGCTCACCGCCATCAATGCCAGGGTGCGCGAGCTGGAGGCGATGCAGCAGGTGGCCCTTTCCGAACTGCGCCCGCTGCTCGAGGAAAGAGGCATCCACATCAAGGGCGAGGACCGCATCGACGCCGAGGCCGAGCAGTGGCTGCGATCCTATTTCGTCGACCATATCATGCCGGTCATCACCCCGCAGGCAATCGACCCGGCCCATCCCTTCCCCTTCGTCGCCAATCTCGGCATCGGTGCGCTGTTCAACCTGGTGCGCGAGGACGACGGCAGCCGGCTGGTGGAGATGGTGCTGATCCCCAGCGCCCTGCCGCGCTTCATCCGCATTCCCGGCGAAGAGGCGATCTATGTCGCCATCGAGCGGCTGGTGTGCCGCTATGCGCAGATCCTCTTCCCCGGCTTCCGCATCGAGGGCGACGGCGTGTTCCGCGTGCTGCGCGACAGCGACATCGAAGTCGAGGAAGAGGCCGAGGACCTGGTGCGCTATTTCCGCAGCGCCATCCAGCGCCGCCGCCGTGGCCAGGTGATCATGCTGGAAATCGACGAGAGCTTCGATCCGGCAGCCGAGGAGCTGCTGCGCGACCGGCTGGAGCTGCAACAGGCGCTGGTGACCAAGACCGAGGGCATGCTCGGTGTCGCCGGGCTTTCCGCGGTGATCGAGGAGGACCGGCCGGAGCTCAAGTTCACGCCTTACACGCCGCGCCTGCCGGAACGGATCATGGAGCATGACGGCGACGTCTTCGCCGCCATCAGGGAAAAGGATATCATCATCCATCACCCCTATGAGAGTTTCGAGGTGGTGGTCGATTTCCTGCGCCAGGCGTCGGCCGATCCGGCGGTGGTCTCGATCAAGCAGGCGCTCTACCGCGCGGGCGAACAGTCACAGGTCATCAATGCGCTGTGCGCCGCCGCCGAGGCAGGCAAGTCGGTTACTGCCGTGGTCGAACTGAAGGCCCGTTTCGACGAGGAGCAGAACCTCAAATGGGCGGGCGAGCTCGAGCGCGCCGGGGTGCAGGTGATCTATGGCTTCATCGACTGGAAGACCCACGCCAAGATCAGCATGGTGGTGCGCGAGGAGGATGGCGGATACCGCACCTACTGCCATTTCGGCACCGGCAACTATCACCCGGTGACGACCAAGATCTATACCGACCTGTCCTTCTTCACCGCCGATCCGGTGCTGGGACGCGATGCAGCCAAGATGTTCAACTTCATCACCGGCTATATCGAGCCGCAGAAGACCGAGAAGATCGCCATCTCCCCGCTCAACCTGCGCGAGCGGCTGTACGACAATATCGACGCGGAGATCGAAAATGCCCGCGCCGGCAAGCCCGCCGCGATCTGGGCCAAGCTCAATTCGATCACCGAGAAGGGCGTGATCGACCGGCTCTACGAAGCCAGCCAGGCGGGGGTGCAGGTGGTGCTGGTGGTGCGCGGGATCTGCTGCCTGCGCGCCGGCGTGCCCGGCCTGTCGGACAACATCACCGTCAAGTCGATCATCGGCCGCTTCCTCGAACATGGCCGCATCTGGGCCTTCGCCAATGGCGAGCCGCTGCCCAGCGACCGGGCCAGGGTCTATATCACCAGCGCCGATGCGATGAGCCGCAACCTCAACCGCCGGGTCGAGATCCTCGTGCCGATCACCAATCCGACGGTGCACGATCAGGTGCTGGAACAGGTGCTGCTGGCAAACCTGCTGGACACCGAGCAGAGCTGGCTGCTCGATGGCGAAACCGGGGAATACGAGCGGGTGGAGGATGACGGCGAACCGTTCAACTGCCACGAATACTTCATGGTCAATCCATCGCTCTCCGGCCGTGGCGGCGCATTGAAGGACAGCCGCGTGCCCAAGCTCTCCCTGCGCAAGGGAGCCGTATGAACTCCCGCGGCAACAAGCGGGGACATTCTGTCTACAGCGACAGGCCCGACCGCGCCGTCATCGACATCGGATCAAACACCGTGCGACTGGTGGTCTATTCCGGGTCCCGCCGCGTTCCCAGCATCTGGCTCAACGAGAAGATCACCGCACGGCTCGGGCGCGAGCTTGCCGAGACCGGGCGCATCCCGGAAGAGGCGATGGCGATGGCGCTGGGCGGTCTTGCCCGCTTTTCCGCGATCCTGCATGACCTTGAGGTGAGCGACGTGCAGGTGGTGGCGACCGCCGCCGCACGCGATGCCGAAAACGGGCCGGAATTCCTCGCCAAGGTGCGGGCCCTGGGACTCGAACCGCGCCTGCTTTCCGGCGAGGACGAGGCGGCGATTTCAGCCATGGGGGTGATCGGCGCCTTTCCCGGCGCGCATGGCGTGGTGGCAGACCTTGGCGGCGGCAGCCTGGAGCTGGTGTCGATCGGCCACGGCAGCTGCCACGACGGGATCAGCATGCCGCTCGGCACGCTGCGCCTGCCGGCCCTGCGCGAACAGGGCACGCGGGCCTTCAACAAGGCCATCGCCAAGCAGCTTTCCCAGGCTGGCTGGGCCGAGGCGCATGAAGGCCCGCTCTATCTCGTCGGCGGCACCTGGCGAGCGCTGGCTGCCTATTCCATGTACAAGGCCAAATACCCGCTGACCGATCCCCATGCCTATCGCCTGACCAACGAGCAGGCCGACAAGATCGCCAGGAAGCTGGCGAAGATGGACCCGGACAAGCTCTCCTCGATCAGCGGCATCTCCGCCAACCGGGCGTCGGGCCTGCCCGATGCGGCGGCCATGCTGCGGGTGATCATGGACAGGCTCAAGCCGGACGGGATCGTGTTTTCCTCCTGGGGCCT
>JABAHR010010859.1_pt1 | contig 17712 bp, 28 predicted proteins | sample 7062101 | NCBI WGS metagenome assembly JABAHR01 (sample SAMN14534553, study PRJNA622989) | marine sediment metagenome | biome: marine biome [ENVO:00000428]; feature: marine pelagic biome [ENVO:01000023]; material: deep marine sediment [ENVO:00002113] | place: India: Gulf of Kutch | collected... | reverse complement strand
AGATAAGTAATACGCATATGTATGCCCATAACCTCACCTTGCCAGATAAACCGATTGTTTTTTGCATCTCTCTATAGTGGCAGTCTATCTATTGACTCTGTGTAGCAGTTGACCTGAATCAACCAAATAGATAAGAAACTAAATATTTAATTCAGAATCCAGAGAATCTCTCTACTGAACGCACAAGTACGGCAAACTCCCGTCATTCCCGCGCAGGCGGGAATCCAGTCAGTAGCTATCGCTGAAGTCCTGAAACCGGCCAGCAGTCGTTTGTAGCCATCATTCACTATTTCGATACACTGCCAGACCACCTTCTTCAGTCAAGCAAGCATCCAGTTTATCTGCCAGCCATGCGCATGATCAATTGATCATGTTCGCCTTTTCTGCTTGCACTTGCGTGCAACAGACAGACCGACCAGGCCGAAAGTTAACAGGGCGATGCTGCCGGGTTCTGTAACTGCTGCTCCTACATGAGCATTAATTTCCTCTGCACTGACAGATAGCTGGAATGATGAAATCTCTAAGGGCTCAGAAAGTCCAAAAAGCACTGTCTCGAAATGAATATCATGAAAGGAGAAAGCAGTGTCGGTCATATCGGTAAACACCGCGCCGCCAAAAAACGGAGAGATGACGGAAGCGTCTGAAGCGACTTCTAGAGAATTAATATCTCCCTCAACACCAGTCAAGAAGGCCGATGAGTAGCTTAGGCTAAAGTTTATAGATAAGTTTGTAGGGTGCGAATATCCAATGTATTCCACCCCTCCTTCATATGCGCCGCTGACCAGTTCTAACGATTGTCCGTCCAGCAAAATAAATTCAACGCTGATCACGTCACCTTCATTTACTATTATGGGATCGAAGTCGGCCATAGCCGACTCCCATAACATACCGGGATTGCCAGCGGAGTCTTCCAGGTTAGTAAAGGTTCCTTCAGTTACATCCAGATTCAATTTTCCGATGTTTATTGGTAATGCAAACGATGGCATCGTTTGCATCAACAAAACCAACCCCCATGACGCCTTCAGCAACTGAACCCGCATATTAATATCTCGCTAAGTCTGCTCGTGTCCGAAATTATGCAAATGCAGGCATCACACCAACCATACTAAACAATTGAAACGGTGATCTACTAAAGGTTGCTGCTAATGGAAAATAATTTTCTGTAAAAATTACTGACACATGCAGGAGCACGTTCAGACAAGTCATTTTTGTAGTCATTTAACAACTGACATCATGTTTACTATCAGTTGCTTGATAATGTTGGCGTACGGGCATACGTTGAACGTGAATTTAAGGAATTAATTCANNCAGTTGGATGACCGTGTTCTGTACCTTTAGATCATTCAACACCAAACGCTAAACGGCAACTTTGGGTCGGGAACCGTCATTAAGCGATTGTTTATCTTATCTGCATTTGGGCCGCAGGCAGAAAAATCCGTCTGAGGAGAATCGCTCAGTCCGTCCGGTTACCACTGCTCTCCCGGCATGCCTCGTTCCAGATCGGGTTGTCACGGTCGTCCGGATGCAACCTTTCCCGCTCCTGCGCCTGCAGGTGCCAGTACGATTTGTCGATCGCAGCAGCGGCATATTCAGGTTTTCTGTCATGGGTAAACGGGCACCACCAGTTTTCAACGATCATCACGAGATAGGCAGCATACCGGAACAGGGCGACACTCAGTGGACAGTAGAGCTTGCAGTTGAATATCCAGTAGAACCGGTGCGCGCGCAGGTTGTACCAGGTAGAACCGGTGGTATAAATGATCTGATTGTCGTAACGGTAACGGTGCGAAATCCAGGCAGGCACGAAATCCCGGTAAGGCCTGATATTCATGCCACCAACGTACTTCAAATGTGTTCTGACCAGCAATACGCCGATAAACACGAAGGGAAGCGTTGTAAACAGGGGAAAGTAGATTAGCGGGATACCAGCGGCCTTTTTCCAGAGCGGCTGTTGCGCGAAATTCGCGCCTATCGTTACCCGTTCCATATACCTCTCCTCTTGCCTTCCGCTTGACAGTGCCGGCATGCTAGCGATTGATCGGCGCCCCCGCCCGCAGGGCCAGCAGGTCGTCCGCCCTGCCCCGGTTGACGGCAAACTCCAGCAGGCCGTTGGAGTTTTCGTACCAGAATAGCTCGCCCTGGGGTACATCCGAAAAGGTGCGCGCATGGCGAACGCCATGGCCGTTCAGCGTGAAGACCGTCTCTTCATCAACGGCCGATGCGCGCACGCCGCTGATGACATTGCCGTAACGATCGACATAGACCACGCGCCACAGCTCGTCCGGCCAGTCCGGCCGCAGCAGCGCTTCCACGTCAGCCGACGCGCCGGGTACCGGGCCACCGCGCGCCAGCCTGGCGGCAACCGGTGCAAACACGTCGCGACCGTGAAAACTGGCAGATGCCCCGGCGACATCGGGCAGCTGCCAACAGCTCACCCGCTGCGCGCGCCGGGCCAGCAGCGCGAACAGGCCCTCGTTCGGCCCCGTGTACCAGCGCCCGTCGGCCTGCAGCACCACGCCCGGGCGGTCACCCCCCACACCGGGGTCGACCACGCACAGGAACACCGTGCCGGGCGGGAAACCCGCCGCACAGGCCGGCAGCAGGTAGGCGGCGGCCTCGATATCAAACGGGGTCAGGTCCGAAAACAGGCTGACCACCGGCACACCCGGCGCCTGCTGGTGCAACACGGCCTGCACCTGTCCCGTGTAGGGNNGGGCCTCTGCGAAGCGCGTTGCCCGCGGTCGATTTCACCCGGAAAGGGGCGTCAGCGTACTACCGCCAGCCGGTACCCGCCATCGAGTTGCGTCAGGCCCGGGCAGCGCTGGCGGTCATCCCCGTTCCCGCAGTCACGCGGCGTCCTGTCCTGGTCGTAGACCAGGCTGGCTGCACAACCGGACAGCATCAGTGCAAGGGTGACGGGCAACAGGATCTGTTTCATGGAGCACGGCCTCGGCAGGTGTCGGGAATGCCCAGCATACCCGTCAGCGCCGCGGAAGCAAGCCGCTGACGTGCGCATCGACGCTGCAAGCACGCTGATTTACGGCTAGACTACCATCATCTCTTCAGCAACCTGGCACTCCACCATGAAAGCAACCGCAGATTTACAGGTCATCCCGCTGGGCGCCGGCGTCTCGGTACGCAAGGAGATCGAACAGATCGTCGGTCTGCTCAAACAGCATGACTTCATCCTCGAAACCCATGCCGCCGGAACCAACATGGAGGGCGAACTGGCCGATATCCTCGCTGCCGTGCAGCAGATCCACGAAGCCATGCATGCAAAAGGCAGCGTCCGGCTGATCAGCTACCTGAAACTGGAAACCCGTACCGACAAGGTACCGACCCTGGCCGGCAAGCGCCTGTAGGCGTTCCGCACCGGGGTGCCCGCGGTATCCCTGCCTTTCGCGGGAAGCCGCCATATTGTCCCGGAGTCCAATGGTTTACGGCCCGGGGGCCGGGCAAAATGACTATGTGTCAACCATGAATGGCCGTATCCCGAGCTTGCTGTACCTGGCACCCGGCAGCCTGCTGCTAGTGCTGGTGCTGATGCTGCCGGTCACGCCCGCCACGGCAGCCAGGCCGGTCAGTGACTTCATCCAGGCCGGCGTCTCCGCCATCCGGGACGGACGCAGCGTGCATATCCATGGCAGCACGCTGGCTTCCAGCATCGTGCTGCCGGCGCTGTACGAGCGCCGCGCATACCTGCCGATATGGTCCAACCCGACCTCGGTCCGCCAGCTGATCGACGCCATTTCGGCGATCGGGGAGGACGGCCTCGATCCTGCCGACTACCACCTCGCCACGCTCAGGTTGCTGCTGGAGCGTGATACCGACGCGCGGCCGCGAGACCTGCAGCGCCAGGCCGATCTCGACCTGCTGCTCACCGACAGCCTGATCCGGCTCGGCTACCACCTGTCGTTCGGCAAGGTCGACCCACAGGCGCTCGATTCCAACTGGAACATGACGCGCTACATCGAGGACCTCGATGCGCTGCTCGAACGCAGCGGCACGATCGACAACGGCCGGGTCGATGAACTGCTGGATTCTCTGAAACCGCGGTACGTCCAGTACCAGCGCCTGAAGGCCGCCCTGGCGCGCTACCGCCGTTACCAGCAGATGGGGGGCTGGGAACCGATACCGAACGGCCCGGTACTGAAGCCCGGCATGGTCGATGCACGCGTACCGACCCTGCGCGCGCGCCTCGCCATGACCGGCGACCTGCCCCTGCAGGACCTGTATTTCACCACCTATGACGATAGCGTCGCCGGGGGTGTGCGGCGTTTCCAGGCCCGCCACGGACTGGAGACTGACGGCGTGACGGGCAACATGACCCTGCATGAACTCAACGTGCCGGTCGAGATGCGCATTGACCAGATCCGCGCCAACCTGGAGCGCGCGCGCTGGGTGATGCGCGACCTGCCGGACAGCTTCCTGATGGTGGACATCGCCGGCTTCAACGTGCGCCTGTTCAGGAACAGCGAGGTGGTCTGGGAAGCGCGCGCCGTGGTGGGCAAGCCCTACCGCATGTCGCCCATCTTCCGCTCCACCCTGACCTATCTGGATGTGAACCCGAGCTGGACGGTACCACCGATCGTGCTCGAGGAAGACCTGTTACCGCAATTGCGTAACGATCCCTCCATCCTGGAGCAGAAAGGCATGCGGGTGATCGACTATGACGGCAACCCGGTCGCCATCGAAGGGATCGAATGGGACCGTTACACGGGCAAAAGCTTCCCGTGGCTGATCCGCCAGCCGCCGGGACCGAGAAATGCACTGGGACGGATCAAGTTCATGTTTCCGAATCCGCATTCCGTGTATCTGCACGACACACCGGACAAGGCACTGTTCCGGGAGACGGAGCGCGCCTTCAGTTCGGGCTGTATCCGCATCGAACGCCCCTTCGAGCTCGCCGGCTTGCTGCTGGAGCGCAACCCCGACCGGGATCGCGCGGACCTGGCCCTGGCACTGGACACGCTGGAGACACGCAGCATCAGCCTGGCGGAACCGGTGACCATCATCCTGATGTACTGGACCGTGTCGGTCGGCGACGATGGTACGGTGTCATTCAAGCGCGACATTTACCAGCGCGACCCGGCTATCATCCGGGGACTGTACCGGCCATTCCGGTTCCGGGACGGTGAAATCATCCGGGAAGACAGGGAGATGACGGCCTCGCAACAGCGCTGACGGCGTGTTCAGCGCACCGTCTTGTTGCCCGTGATCATGGCCTTCACCAGGTTCTCGCGGTGCAGCCAGCCGGCGACGATGACACCGGCAACATGAACCAGTACCAGGAAGACGGTGAAATTGGCGAGCAGCTCGTGCACCTCCTCCCAGAATTCCTCTAGCGCTGATTCCTCTTCGTCATCCTCGTGCTCGTCGTCATTGGCATGGGCGGAAGCGACCAGCTGCATCTCGACACCGGCGAGCGGGCCATGCCCCTCCAGCCCGTAGACCACCAGGCCGCTGTAACCGGTCAGCAACAGGCTGACTATCAGCAGGATGATCATCCAGCCACCTGCCGGGTTATGACCGATAAAGTACTCGGGCTCTCGCGAGAGCAGGCTTTTCAGGTAGTCGATGGTACGACGCGGCGAATAGATGAAATTGCTGAAGCGCGCGTAGCGTGGACCCACGAAACCCCAGATGATCCTGAATGCCAGCAATCCGAAGATCAGGTAACCGGCATATACATGCACGAGGCTTTCCTCCTCGCCGGTAAAGTAGGCCACGGTGAACGCCACCACCAGCGTCCAGTGGAACGTCCGCACCAGCGGATCCCATACCCTCACCTGATTCTCGGACATGATCAACCCCGTGTAAGTGATGCAGCTTGCGCACAGCCCTGGACAACAACACGCCGGTTGCATCAGGCCAATGCCGCAAACCGCTGTTCACGGGCATTCACCGCATGCCGGCACCCGCCATGAAGCATGGTACAGAAGGTATATACCATGTCCTGTCCGAAGGGAAGTCCGGTCATCGCCGTAGCGTCCGCCCTCCTCCGCCGCGGCGCTGTGCGGCCTATTGACCGACCCCGGATTTACAGCTATACGGGGTGTAGCGTCTTTTTGAAAAAGGAGAACATGCCATGGCAGAGCAAAAAGAGAAAAAAGGCAAACAGGAGCTACAGGAATCCAGACCGGCGAGGGCGCTGGACCCGTTCGAGGAAATGGAGCGCCTGTTCGGATCCTTCTACCCGCGCGGCTGGCTGCGCCCGTTCCGGAGCGAGTGGCCGGCATGGGGCGAAATGAAAGCCTTCGGCGGCAAGATCCCGAGCGTGGACCTGATCGAGCGCGACAAGGAAATCATCGTCAAGGCCGAGCTGCCCGGCGTCGACAAGAAGGACCTGGATATTTCGGTATCGGAAAACACGGTCACCATCAGGGGCAGGACCAGCCACGAGGAGAAAGAGGAAAAGGGTGATTATTACCGCTCCGAGATCTCCCGTGGCGAGTACTCCCGTACCCTGACCCTGCCGTCAGCGGTCGACGAATCGAAGGCCAAGGCCAGTTTCAAGGACGGTATCCTGAAACTGACCCTGCCGAAGCAGAAAGAGTCAAAACGCAAGAAGATCGATATCGACTAGTCTCCGTACGAAGCAGCCGGGTCGGTGTCAATCTGCGCCTGCGTGCAGTTGTCACCGGCTGCCGGCATGTGCAGCGATCACCGCCCGCCAGGGGCAACTAGCGGATCACGATAAACAGCGCACCGTTGCCCCGGCGAATATTCATCAGCAGCTCATCGGGGTTTTGCCTGACCGCTGCCGCCACGTCGTCCATCGTCTTCACCGCCAGCTGGTTGACTGACACGATCACATCACCGACCCGCAGTCCGGCCGACCAGGCCGCACTGCCGCGCTCGACCGCGAGCACCTCGACCCCTTCCAGCTGACCGGCAAGGGGATGAGCGTCGCTGATGGCACCCAGCTCGGCACCGGCGAGGTGCCTGCTCATTGTTTCGGCAGGCACACTGCCCGCCTCCGGGTCGGCGAGCACGACATCCACGCTCAGCGGGCTGCCCTGGCGCAGGATGCCGAGCCTGATGCGCGAACCCACCCGCAGCAGGCCGATGATATTGCGCAGGTCGCTGGAACCGCCAACCGCGCGGTCATCGATACTGACAACGACATCACCGCTGCGCAGCCCCGCCTGCTCCGCGGCGGACCCGGGGGTGACGCTGGCAACCACGGCGCCGCCGCGCTGGCGCAGGCCGAAGGCACTGGCCAGGTCCGGCGTCAGGTCCTGGGCCACGAGCCCGAGCTGGCCGCGCCGCACCTCGCCGTATTCCGACAGGTGCCCCATGATGGTATTCGCCATGTTGGCTGGAATGGCGAAACCGATACCGATGCTCCCGCCGGATGGCCCGACGATGGCGGTGTTGATGCCGACCAGCTCCCCGTCCATGTTGACCAGCGGGCCGCCGGAGTTGCCGGGATTGATGGAGGCATCGGTCTGGATAAAGTCCTCGTAACCCTCGATGCCCAGGTCGGTTCTGCCCAGCGCGCTTACGATGCCGTAGGTTACCGTCTGGCCGAGCCCGAAGGGACTGCCGATCGCGACCACGAAATCGCCGACGCGGACCCTGTCCGAATCAGCCATCGGCAAGTCCACCAGGTCGCCGGCCTTGATCTCGACGAGTGCCAGGTCAACTTCCGGATCACTGCCGACCACCTTGGCAGACAGCTGGCGCTGGTCACGCAGCGTGACCATGATCTCGTCCGCCCCTTCGACAACATGATGGTTGGTCAGGATATATCCCCTGGCCGCATCGACGATGACCCCCGAGCCGAGGCTCTGTTTCTGGCGCTCGCGCCCCCTGTCATCACCGGGTATATCGAAGAATCGGCGGAAGAACGGGTCATCCAGCAACGGATGACGCAGTGCCTTGACCCGCTTGCTGGCGGAGATATTGACCACCGCCGGCAGCACCTTTTCCAGCATCGGCGCGATCGTGGTCACCGGTGGCGGGGCCTTTGCGGCAACAGTGCCGGGAGCGGTGAAAACGAGTATCAGCAGCACCGGCAACCAGCGTATCAGTGCGCTTCGTGAGGCCGGGGTTGGCGGCAGCATGCGGTTTGCTCCTGTGAAAGTGCGGGTATCAGCAAAGATGGAGACCGGGCCCGGTAATTACAAGTGCGACAGCAGGCAAAAGCGCCGCTTCGAAACGCAGCCTGCCGGAGCACGCCGGGCTGCGAGGCAGGCCCGGCCCCGGGCACAAAAAAGCCGGGCAATGCCCGGCTTCCTGCTGAATCACGTACGGCGCGGTTTACTCCACGAACGCCTCTTCCTCGGCCTGCGGGCGGTCAACCAGTTCAACGTATGCCATCGGTGCGCTGTCGCCCGGACGATAACCCGTCTTCAGGATGCGCAGGTAGCCGCCGGGGCGGTCCCGGTAACGCGGGCCCAGCTCGTTGAACAGCTTGCCGACGATCTCGCGGTCGCGCAGGCGGTTGAATGCAAGACGACGCCGGTGCACGGAATCGGTCTTGGCCATGGTGATGATGGGCTCGGCAACACGGCGCAGTTCCTTGGCCTTGGGCAAGGTGGTCTTGATGGCCTCGTGGCGCAGCAGGGACACTGCCATGTTCTGGAACATGGCCTTGCGGTGCGAACTGTTGCGGTTGAGTTTCCGCCCTGACTTACGATGACGCATGATCTGAATCCTGTTACTTGTGTCAGCCGCTAACCAACGGCCTCGGTTTTCTTGGCGGCAAGATGCGCCGGCGGCCAGTTCTCCAGGCGCATGCCCAGCGACAGGCCGTGGGTGGCCAGCACGTCCTTGATCTCGGTGAGCGACTTCTTGCCCAGGTTCGGGGTCTTCAGCAGCTCGACCTCGGTGCGCTGGATCAGGTCACCGATGTAGTAGATGCTCTCCGCCTTCAGGCAGTTGGCGGAGCGCACCGTCAGCTCCAGGTCGTCGACCGGCCGCAGCAGGATCGGGTCGACCTCGGTCTCGGGCGCGGCAGATGCCTCCTGCGCGCTCGCCTGCAGGTCGACGAACGCCGACAGCTGGTCCTGCAGGATGGTGGCGGCATGGCGGATCGCCTCTTCCGGGTCCACGGTGCCGTTGGTCTCGATGTCGATAATCAGCTTGTCCAGGTCGGTGCGCTGCTCGACGCGGGCGCGGTCCACGTTGTAGGACACGCGGCTGACCGGGCTGAACGAGGCATCCAGCTGCAGGCTGCCGATCGGCCGCCCCTCCTCTTCCTCGCTCTCGCGGCGGGTCGCCGGCTGGTAGCCGCGCCCCTTGGCAACCTTGAGGGTCATGCTCAGCTCGCCCGCCTTGGTCAGGTTGGCAATCACGAAGTCCGGGTTGATGACCTCGATATCGTGGTCGATGGTGATGTCGCCGGCGGTGACGGGCCCCGGTCCCTTCTTGCTCAGGTTCAGGGTCGCCTCGTCGCGGTTGTGCATGCGCAGGGCAACCTTCTTCAGGTTCAGCAGGATGTCGATAACATCTTCCTGCACGCCTTCGATGGTGGAATACTCATGCAGAACGCCCTCGATCTCCGCATTGACGATAGCGGAGCCCGGCATCGAGGACAGCAGGATACGGCGCAGCGCGTTGCCGAGTGTGTGTCCGAAGCCGCGCTCGAGCGGTTCCAGAGTCACCTTTGCATGGCTGTCGCTGATCGCCTGGACGTCCACGATACGCGGTTTCAGGAATTCATTGACATTTCCCAGCATGAATCAGTCCCTCAGCAATTACTTGGAATAGAGTTCGACAATCAGGTGCTCGTTGATATCGGCCGGCAGTTCGGTGCGGTCCGGACGAGTCTTGTATACGCCCTGCATTTTCTTGGTGTCGACATCCAGCCAGTCGGCAATCCCGCGCTGCTGGGCAAGGTCGATGGCGGACTGCACGCGCAGCTGTGAACGGCTCTTGTCGTTGACGCTGACCACGTCGTTCGGCTGCACCTGGTAGGACGGGATATTGACCCGTGCACCGTTGACGCTGATGCCGTTGTGGCGCACCAGCTGGCGCGACTCGCTGCGCGACGAGGAGAAACCCATGCGGTATACGACGTTGTCCAGGCGACCCTCCAGCAACTGCAGCAGGTTTTCACCGGTGGAGCCCTTGGTGCTGGCGGCCTGCTTGTAGTAGTTGCGGAACTGGCGCTCCAGCACACCGTAGATACGGCGCACCTTCTGCTTCTCGCGCAGCTGCGCGGCGTAGTCCGACAGGCGGGTACGGCGCTGCCCGTGCTGCCCCGGCGGGAACGGACGGTTCTCGACGGCGCACTTGGCGGTGAAGCACTTCTCGCCCTTCAGAAACAGCTTGCCACCCTCGCGGCGGCACTGACGACACTTCGATCCTATGTATTTGGCCATGTCAGTTCATTCCCTCAAACGCGACGCTTCTTCGGCGGCCGGCATCCGTTGTGCGGGATCGGCGTCACGTCAGTGATATTGGTAATCTGGAATCCGCAGTTGTTGAGCGCACGCACCGCAGACTCGCGGCCCGGTCCCGGACCCTTGACCTCGACTTCAAGATTCTTCATCCCGTATTCCTTCACCTTCTCGCCGGCACGTTCTGCTGCCACCTGGGCTGCAAACGGTGTGCTCTTGCGCGAGCCGCGGAAGCCGGAACCACCGGCAGTCGCCCAGGCAAGCGCGTTGCCCTGGCGGTCCGTGATCATGATGATGGTGTTGTTAAATGAAGCGTGGATGTGGGCGATGCCGTCTGCGACATCCTTCTTCACTTTCTTGCGTGTCGGTGCCTTTGCCATACCTGTTCGTTTCCAGTATTAACTGTTCTCTGAATTACTTGCGAATCGGACGCCGCGGGCCCTTGCGGGTGCGGGCGTTGGTGCGGGTGCGCTGGCCGCGCAGCGGCAGACCGCGGCGATGACGGATACCGCGATAGCAGCCCAGGTCCATCAGGCGCTTGATGTTCATGGACACGGTACGGCGCAGATCGCCCTCGATGGTGTACCGGGTGACCTCGCCGCGCAGGGACTCCAGTTCGCCCTCGCTGAGATCCCTGATCTTCACGTCCGGCTTGATGCCGGTCGCCGCGCAGATCTTCTGCGCAGTCACGCGGCCGATGCCGTAAATGCCTGTCAGGGCAATCACGGCATGCTTGTTGTCTGCAATGTTTATTCCGGCAATACGGGCCATCTAGATCGTCTCCAGCAAAATAGCTTTAAAGCGCGGCGCGAAAAGCGGCTAAGGATAGCCCTAAAACGCCAACAAATCAATCACAAGCAGGGCCCGAGCACGCCCGGGAAACCCGCCGTACCGACCCGCCTGCTTTATTAAAATCAATGCCTTGCATATATTCGCTGCTGCTCAGCCCTGGCGCTGCTTGTGGCGGCCATCCTTGCAGATGACCCGTACCACGCCCTTGCGCTTGATGACCTTGCAGTTGCGGCATATACGCTTAACAGAAGCACGCACTTTCATGTCACTACACCTCCTGCACGGCTGCCGCTAGCGCAGCAAACCGGCCCTGCCGTGGCCCTTGAGATTGGCCTTCTTCATCAGACCGCTGTACTGGTGCGAGACCAGGTGGGTCTGAACCTGGGCCATGAAGTCCATGGTCACCACGACGATAATCAACAACGAGGTACCGCCGAAATAGAACGGTACGTTCCAGTACAGAATCAGAAATTCGGGCATCAGGCACACCAGCGTGATGTACACGGCGCCGGCCGTGGTCAGGCGCGTCATGACGCGGTCGATGTACTGCGCCGTCTGGTCACCGGGGCGGATGCCGGGGATGAAGGCGCCCGATTTTTTCAGGTTGTCCGCGGTGTCGCGGGCGTTGAACACCAGCGCCGTGTAGAAAAAGCAGAAGAACACGATCGCCAGGGCATAGAAGATCACGTACAGCGGCTGCCCGGGCGACAGGGTTGCGGCGACATCACGCAGCCAGCCCATACCCTCGTTCTGCCCCATCCAGCTGCCCATGGTGGCCGGGAACAGGATGATGCTGGATGCGAAGATGGGCGGAATCACGCCGGCCATGTTCAGCTTCAGCGGCAGGTGCGTGCTCTGCGCCGCGTACACCTTGCGCCCCTGCTGGCGCTTCGCATAGTTCACCGTGATGCGGCGCTGCCCGCGCTCCACGAAGACCACGAAGCCGGTCACGGCCAGTGCCAGGGCAAACAGCACCAGGATGGAGAGCACATTCATTTCACCGGTACGCGCCAGTTCCAGTGTGCCGCCGATGGCCGACGGCAGACCGGCCACGATACCCGCGAAGATGATGATCGAGATGCCGTTACCGACGCCGCGCTCGGTAACCTGCTCGCCCAGCCACATCAGGAACACGGTGCCGGTCACCAGCGTCACCACGGCAGTGATGACAAAACCGACACCCGGGCTGATCACCAGGCTGCTGCCGGCAATCTGCTGGCCCTGCAGGGCAGAGGAGATGCCGAAGGCCTGCATGGTAGCGAGGCCCACTGTCCCGTAGCGGGTGTACTGGGTAATCTTGCGGCGCCCGGCATCCCCGCCTTCCTTCTTGAGCTGCTCCAGCGACGGGACGGTCACCGTCAGCAGGTTCATGATGATGGAGGCCGAGATGTAGGGCATGATGCCGAGCGCGAACAGCGACAGGCGCTCGAGGGCACCGCCGGAGAACATGTTGAACATCTCCAGGATGGTGCCGCGCTGCTGCTCGACGAGCGCGGAAAGCACCATCGGGTCGATACCCGGCAACGGGATAAAGGTCCCGATACGGAACACGATGATCGCGCCAATGACGAAAAAGAGCCGCTGACGCAGCTCTTTCAACTGCCCGATGCCCGCAGCAGCGCCGGTAATGGAGGAACCCAGGGCCATTCAGTCTAGTCCTCTACCTTGCCCCCGGCAGCCTCGATGGCGGCACGCGCACCCTTGGTCACCGCGATGCCCTTCAGGGTCACGGCCTTGTCGATGGTGCCGGACGCGAACACCTTGACGCGCTTGATCCTGCCGGAAATCAGGTTGGCCGCGCGCAGCGCAGCCATGTCGATTACATCCGCATCCACGCCGGCAAGCTCGTGCAGGCGGATCTCGCCGGTGCTGCGCGAGCTGGCGGTGCTGAAACCGACCTTCGGCAGGCGTCGCTGCAGCGGCATCTGGCCGCCTTCGAAGCCGATCTTGTGGAAGCCGCCGGAACGGGACTTCTGGCCCTTGTGGCCGCGACCGCAGGTCTTGCCCAGGCCCGAGCCGATACCCCGGCCAACCCGCCTGGCGTCTTTCCTGCTGCCGGCACCCGGCTTGAGTGTATTCAGTTTCATGTTCAGTCCTCGACCTTCACCAGGTAAGCGATCTTGTTGATCATGCCGCGAATCTCCGGCGTGTCATCCAGTTCCACGGTCTGGTGCATGCGGCGCAGTCCGAGACCGCGCGCGGTGTCCTTGTGGCTCTGCAGGCGCTTGTTGGTACTGCGCACCTGGGTAACCCTGATCTTTTTCGTGCCCGCCATGACCTACTCCAGGATTTCCTTGACCGTCTTGCCGCGCTTGGCCGCGACCTCTTCCGGGGAACGCATCTGCTCCAGGCCGCGAATGGTGGCACGCAGCACGTTGATCGGGTTGTTGGAACCGATGCACTTGGCCAGCACGTTGTGTACACCGACCACCTCGAACACGGCACGCATGGCGCCACCGGCGATGATGCCGGTACCTTCGGAGGCCGGCTGCATGTACACCTTGGCAGCACCGTGACGCGCGGTCAGCGGGTACTGCAGGGTACCGTCCTTGATCGCGACGCTGATCATGTTCTTGCGTGCCGACTCCATCGCCTTCTGGATGGCCGCCGGCACCTCGCGCGCCTTGCCGTAGCCGTAGCCGACGCGGCCTTCACCGTCACCGACAACGGTCAGTGCCGTGAAACCGAACTGGCGGCCACCCTTGACGACCTTTGCCACGCGATTGACGGTTACCAGCTTCTCCAGCAGTCCGTCACCCTGTACCTGTGATTCAACCCTTGCCATAACTCAGCCCTTGATCAGAATTCGAGACCGCCTTCACGGGCGGCATCGGCCAGCGCCTTGACGCGACCGTGATATTTGAAACCGGAGCGGTCAAACGCAACACGGGTGATGCCGGCTGCCTTCGCGCGCTCTGCAATCGCCTTGCCGACCACGCTTGCAGCTGCAGCGCCGCCGGTCTTTTCGACGTCCTTGCGCACATCCTTGTCCAGGGTCGAGGCGCTGACCATGACGCGGTCGCCCTCCGGTGAAATAACCTGGGCATAGATGTGCCGCGGTGTGCGGTGGATGCACAGCCGGTTGGCCCCCAGTGTCTTGATGTGGGAGCGGCCGCGCCGGGCGCGCCGCAAGCGTGTCTGCTTCTTGTCCATAGTCCGTGCCTGTCTAGTAGTACCTATTTCTTCTTCGCCTCTTTACGGACGACCACTTCGTCCGAGTAGCGCACACCCTTGCCCTTGTAGGGCTCCGGCGGACGGAATGCGCGAATCTCCGCGGCCACCTGGCCGACCTTCTGCTTGTCGCAACCCCTGACCACGATCTCCGTCTGGCTCGGCGTTTCCGCGCTGACGCCTTCCGGCAGCTCGTAGTCCACCGGGTGCGAGAAACCGAGGGTCAGGTTGAGTACATTGCCCTTGGCCTGTGCGCGGTAACCGACGCCGACCAGCTCCAGCTTCTTCTCGAATCCGTCACTGACGCCAACCACCAGGTTGTTGATCACGGCGCGGGTGGTACCGGCCAGCGCGGTGGCGGCCTGTGACGCTTCGCGCGGGGCGAATGACAGCACACCGTCATTGCTGGTCATCTCGACCAGGCCGTGGATGGTGTGTGTCAGGGTGCCCTTCGGGCCCTTGACCGTCACTTGCTGGCCGTCCTCGGTGATATCCACACCCTTCGGCACATTGATCGGGTTTTTCGCTACTCGTGACATGTCTTTATCCGCCTGGCTTAGCTCACTATGCAGAGCACTTCACCGCCCTGGCCCTCAGCACGTGCCTGGCGGTCGCTCATCACGCCCTTGGACGTGGAAACAATGGCAACGCCCAGCCCGTTCTGGATGCTGGGAATCTCGTCCTTGCCCTTGTACAGACGCAGGCCGGGACGGCTGGCACGCTGGATCTTCTCGATCACCGGCTTGCCCTCGTAATACTTCAGTTCGACCGTCAGCACCGGCTTGCCGTCCGCTTCCCCGGTGCTGAAGCCATTGATATAGCCCTCGTCCAGCAGCACCTGCGCAATCGCGCACTTCAGCCGGGACGACGGCATGGAAACTTCCACCTTGCTGGCGGACTGCCCGTTACGGATACGGGTCAGGAAATCTGCAATAGGATCATTCATCATAATCGTTTACCAACTTGCCTTGACCAGTCCGGGCACATCGCCACGCATGGCGGCCTCGCGCAGCTTGTTACGGCACAGCCCGAACTTGCGGTAATAGCCGTGCGGGCGGCCGGTCACGCGGCAGCGGTTGCGTCCGCGCACGGGGCTCGCGTCACGCGGCAGTTCCTGCAGCTTCAGCTGCGCCTGGTAGCGCTCGTCATAGGAGGCCGTCGTGCTCTTGATAATCGCCTTCAGTTCGGCGCGTTTTGCGGCATAGCGCCTCACCGCGCGTGCACGCTTGTTCTCACGGGCGACCATTGATGCTTTCGCCATGCTCTCTACCTCACTGCCGGAACGGGAAGTTGAACGCAGCCAGCAGGGCGCGCCCTTCCTCGTCCGTCTTCGCTGTTGTTGTGAAAGAAATATCCATGCCACGCAGGGCATCGATCTTGTCGTAATCGATTTCCGGAAAAATGATCTGTTCCTTCACGCCCATGTTGTAGTTGCCACGACCGTCGAACGCCCGCGGGCTCATACCGCGGAAATCACGGATACGCGGGATGGCAATATTGATCAGGCGATCCAGGAACTCGTACATCTGTTCCCTGCGCAGGGTTACCTTGCAGCCGATAGGCCAGCCTTCACGCACCTTGAAGCCGGCAACGGACTTGCGCGCCTTGAGCACGATCGGCTTCTGGCCAGAGATCCTGGCCATGTCCTCGACCGCGTGCTCCAGCACCTTGCGGTCGGCAACCGCCTCGCCGACACCCATGTTCAGGGTGATCTTGGTGATGCGCGGAATCTCCATCGGATTGGTATAGCCGAACTGCTTCTTGAGTTCCGGCACAACCGAATCACTGTAAAACTGTTTTAACCTGGCCATGTCTCTATACCGTCTGATCAGATATCCACGACTTCGTTCGTGGACTTGAAATAGCGCACCTTGCGGCCGTCCTCCAGCGTCTTGAAGCCGACCCGGTCACCCTTGCTGGTCTGCGGGTTGAACAGCATGATGTTGGACGCATCGATCGGCATTTCCTTCTCGATGATACCGCCCGGCACACCACGGTTCGGGTTCGGCTTGGTGTGACGCTTGACCATGTTGATGTCAGCGACCACAACACGTCCATCAGGCATCACGCGCAGCACGTTACCCCGCTTGCCCTTGTCTTTTCCCGCGATGACAATCACTTCATCGCCTTTCCTGATCCTGTTCATCGTCTTTTCCTAGAGCACCTCAGGCGCCAGCGAAATGATTTTCATGAACCGCTCGCTGCGCAGCTCGCGGGTAACCGGTCCGAAGATACGGGTACCGATCGGCTGCAGCTGGTTGTTCAGCAGCACGGCCGCATTGCCGTCAAAGCGGATCAGCGAACCATCCGGCCGGCGCACACCCTTGCGTGTACGCACCACGACAGCGTTGTAAACCTCACCCTTCTTCACCTTGCCGCGCGGAATCGCCTCTTTCACGCTGACCTTGATGATGTCACCGATACGCGCATAACGCCGGTGGGAGCCACCCAATACCTTGATGCACATCAGCCGGCGAGCGCCGCTGTTGTCAGCTACATCAAGAACTGTCTGCATCTGAATCATGCTGTTGTTCCGTTCGTCTCGTTTTCTTCAGTCAGTCGTGTCAGTCGTTGCGTCCGACAATTTCGACCAGCTTCCAGGACTTGGTCTTTGAATACGGACGGCATTCCTGGATCGTTACCACGTCGCCTTCCCGGCACGCATTATCCTCGTCATGGATATGCAGCTTGGTGGAACGGCGGATATATTTTCCGTACACAGGATGTTTGACCTTGCGCTCGATCAGCACCGTGGCCGACTTGTCCATCTTGTCGCTGATCACCCTGCAGGTAACCGTGCGTACGGTTGCACTTGTCTCACTCATTATGCTCCACCTGCCCTGGTTTTCTCGTTCAGTACCGTGTAAATCCGCGCAATATCCTTGCGCACCTTGGTGATCTGGTCGGGACGCGACAGCTGGCCGATTCCGCGCTGCATGCTGAGATTGAATTTCTCGCGCAGCAGGTTTTGCAGTTCCAGCCTCAGTTCGGCCTCGGTTTTTGATCTCAGTTCTGCGGCATTCATCACATCACCGTCCGTGCTACAAAGGTTGTCCTGAAGGGCAGCTTGGCAGATGCCAGCTTGAACGCCTCGCGCGCGACATCTTCCGAAACACCCTCGATTTCATAGAGCATGCGGCCCGGCTGAATCTGTGCGACCCAGTACTCGACGTTACCCTTGCCCTTGCCCTGGCGAACCTCGATCGGCTTCTTGGTAATCGGCGTATCCGGGAACACGCGAATCCACAGCTTGCCGCCGCGGCGTACATAACGCGTGATGGTGCGTCGTGCAGCCTCGATCTGGCGCGCTGTCATGCGGCCGCGGTCGGTCGCCTTCAGGCCGTATTCGCCGAAGCTGACCTTGCTGCCGCGCTGCGCCAGGCCGCGGTTGCGACCCTTC
>JABAHR010002209.1_pt12 | contig 17723 bp, 16 predicted proteins | sample 7062101 | NCBI WGS metagenome assembly JABAHR01 (sample SAMN14534553, study PRJNA622989) | marine sediment metagenome | biome: marine biome [ENVO:00000428]; feature: marine pelagic biome [ENVO:01000023]; material: deep marine sediment [ENVO:00002113] | place: India: Gulf of Kutch | collected... | reverse complement strand
GAGACCCACTTTCTCATCAGATTCTCATCTGAGGCAGCAATCAACCACTTGACTCTGAAATAATATTAGATTATAATCTTAGTTAGATGATTATCTAATATAGACGGAGGTCTAATTATGAAACGGACAATTCAACTTCTGAAAAACCTCTGGCACCTGATCTCCAGGTTAGTGCGCCAGTCGTCCATGACCTTCATCGCAAAAAATGAAGAGGAACAGCTTGATCATCACACGATCAGCATATCAACCCGGTAAGCATCCACACCTTTTTACCGGTATCCGGCACAAATAGGTCATCGAATAACGTACTATGGAAACAAAAAGCAAGAAAACTCTTATCCCCCCTATCCTGCGCTGGTTCTTATTTGCCATGATCTTGGCAAATATCGCTGCCAGCATGTACCCCATCCTGCTCCCAATTTACATGACGGAGATTGGGGCCAGCGTCCAGCAGGTCGGGATCGCCTTCACCCTTTCTTCCGTGGTGATGCTGGTTTTCCAGATTTTTGGCGGCTGGGTGTCCGATTCGATCGGTCGCCTGAAGGCCGTCGCCATCGGCAGCGCTGGCGGCGTGATAGGTTTCTTTGCCCTCGGACTGGCTCCTACCTGGCAGTGGATGATGGTGGCGATTATGGCCATCAGCTTCCCCCGTTCGCTGGTCGGCCCCAGTTTCGGGGCCTTTATCGCCGAGAATTCTACTGAAGAAAACCGGGGCAAAGTTTACGGCATTACCGAAACCATCTTCACGATCACTGGAGTCATCGGCCCCGCACTGGGAGGCTTGCTGGCAGGATTTTGGGGCTTTAAAGGGATGTTGTTTGTCTCCGCAGCCATTTACACCCTGGCAGCCGGGCTGCGCATCTGGATGGCTACCGGCATGAAGACTGAAAAGGAGGAACAACCCACTCAATCCCTCTCCACCGATTCGTTTAAATCCAGCATCAAGAAGATGTGGGGGATGATCATCGGCGGCGGGCTGCTGACCTGGCTGCTGGTGACAGACGGCGTGCGGGACGTGGCCTTCCGCCTCTCGGGAGAACTGCAGCCGCTCTACTTAGAACAGATCGGCGGCCTCTCCGTGCAACAGATCGGATTACTGGGATCGATTTTCTCAATCGCCTGGATGTTTACCCCCATAATCTCCGGAAGACTTTCCGACAGGTACGGGGAACGCGTCCCCATCAGCATTGGTTTCATGTTTATCTTTACAGGCATGATGATCTTCCTCAACACCACCACATTCCCTGGATTTATCCTCGCCTGGGTGGCCTCGGGAATGGGTGTAGGGCTGCTCAGCCCGGCTTACCAATCGCTGATTTCAAAGGCCGTCCCCCACAATATGCTGGGAATCTTCAACGGGGTGTTTTCCAGCAGCATCGGGCTGATTTCTCTCCCCGCTCCGTATATCGGTGCCTACCTATGGGAAAATGTACGCCCCAGCTTCCCATTTTACATTACGGCTTTTGTTGCCCTGGCGACAGTCATCCCAACCTGGCTGTACTTCAAAGTGCCGGAGCAAAAAAGCACTGAAAGCACGCCAGCCGCGCTCGAACCCGTGAGCGCAGAAACACAACCGCTCGCTGAAGCGGCTGATTAAAGTATCAGATTAGGCGGGTGGTAGGCTCCCTACCGCCTATGCCTTTGAAGAAAAACCCTCCTCTCCTTACGACTGCCGGATCATCTTGGTCCGGCAGATCTCATTAAATTGAACAATTTGGGTGCTCTGCCCACCGCCAATCCACTCTCCTATTACGCTGCCTCAATAGCGGGCACGTCTACCGAAGGCCCCTAAAATATGCTAAAATGTTTGCGTGTTTAGGAAAATTAGGATATCGATTGCGCTGGTTCTACTGGCGGTATCTTTTACGCTCCCGGTCCTCGGACAAACAGAACCGCGTGTTCAATTAGATGCACTAAACCTTTCAGAATTCCCAAAGATCACCGGTTACCTGGATATCCGCGGCCAACAAGGCTTTTTTATCTCCGGGCTGCCGGAAAATGCGGTCACAGTCATTGAGGATGAGCAGCCGATACCAGGACTGATTAGTGAAGTGCGGCCTGGAGCGCAAATTGTGATCGCCTATGCCGGGGGAGAAAGTTTTGGAATTTTCAATCTTGAGGCTAACACCCGCTATTCCGTCATCCAAAATTGGCTCCTGGCATGGAGCACAAACCAGCTTAACAGCGACGTAGATGATTTAAGCCTGATCATACCCGAAGGGCTGCTGGTCAGCCATCAAACCGACCCGCAAGCTCTGACTGAAGGGGTGAACAATTACCAGCCAGATTTTGGGCTCACCACCCGCCCCTTAGAAATCCTCTCTGCTGCCATCGATACCGCCCTTGATCCCGTACCCAACCTCGGGATGGGACGCACGGTGATTTTACTGACGGAAGGCATTCCTGACGACCAACAAGCTGCACTGCAAAACCAAATTGACCGCGCTTTCCAGGCAGGCATCCGAGTGCATATCGGATTTATCAACTCCGCCAATTTGTTCGACAGCAATCTTGCCATCCGGTTGCAGGATGCCGCAAGGCAAACTGGCGGGCAGTATTTTGCCTTTTCCGGCAGTGAACCTCTCCCAGACCTGGACCTGATGGTGGAGTCTTCCCGTCGAGCCTATTTCCTGGAATACAGATCAAGGATTAATACGCCGGGGTCGCACGACATCGCCGTCTCCATCAGCACCGACGAAGGGGACTTTCGCAGTGACTCCCTCACTTTTGAGGCCAACTTAGCACCCCCAATTCCCGTATTTGTCTCCCCACCCAGCCAGGTGGTACGGGCGATCCCCCCAGAGATGGAGCCGGAACTAGAAAACCTGGCCCCAACCAACCAGACCATTGAGGTGCTGGTTGAATATCCGGATGGAATCCAGAGGGACATCAACCGTTTGTCGTTGTTCCTCAACGGCACCCTGCAAACCGATGTCACCGAACCGCCATTCGACCAGATCACATTCGACCTCAGCCCTTTTCAAGCCAGTGAAATCTTACTGATGCGTCTGGAAGTCACCGATGAGCTAGGGCTGACTGGCAGCAGTGTGGAAACCCCCCTGGAGATTGTCGTTCAACCGCCTGAAACCGGGCTGTTCCCGACCCTGGGGCGTAATGCCCCACTGATTATTACGGGTGTAGTTGCCTTATCAGGTCTTGTCCTGTTCCTGGTGCTCGTGCTGGCCGGACGCATCCGGCCGCGCCAGATGGGAGAACGGCGCAGTAAAAGAAAAGAGGCACGTGACCCGGTCACCCAACCGATAAAAGAAACCAAAGACATCACCAACGCCAATCAGCCGAATGTCCTGGAACGGATTTCCAAACGGCTGCCTTCTAACCGCATCCCATGGCCTTCACGCTCCCGGCCGACGACCGATCCTTATGGTTACCTTGTCCAGGTCACCGAAGACGGCCAACCCAAAAGCGAGACCCTCTTCCCCATTACGGTTTCCGAACTCACATTTGGCTCCGATCTCAGGCAAGCGGTCATCGCACTAGATGACCCATCAGTTGAACCCCTGCATGCGCGCATGTGGCAGGATGACGAGGGCACCTTTTACATTGAAGACGCGGGAACCGTCGCCGGCACCTGGTTGAACTACAGTGCCGTCAACCAACAGGGCATGCCGTTAGAACATGGTGACATCATCCATATTGCCAGGATCGGATACCGCTTCACCCTCAGCCGACCCACTACCCCGCGCAAACCAATTATTACGCCCCTCTCCAATTCAAAGCAGGAAGAGATCGAAAAGAGCAAAACCGCATGATTCCAATTGAGAAGGCGCATCTAAGGGTAGCTGCAGCAACCGACCCCGGCATCAAAGGTAAAAATAATGAAGACCAGTTTGCAGTCACCGCTTATCGACTCTCTGATAAAGACCCCACTCCTTCCGTTTTTGCGATTGTTGCAGACGGCATAGGCGGGCACCGTTCAGGAGAGATCGCTTCAGAAATTGCGGTGGAAATGGTGTGCGATGCTGTCGCCTCCAGCGATGCCAGCCAGCCTGTCGAGATCATGAAGGCCGCCATTTTGCAGGCCAGCCAGGCCATCCTCGTGCAGGGCAACCAGAGCAGTGAGCACCTCGGCATGGGAACCACCTGCGTGTGCTCCTGGATTATCGGAAACCGCTTGTTTGCCACGCATGTGGGCAACTCACGGCTATACCTGCTGCGCAGCGGCCGTCTATACCAGCTTAATATCGACCACACCTATGTGCAGGAGGCGATTGAGGCAGGTGCACTTACCGCCGAACAAGCCCGCTCCCACCCGCATGCCAATATCATCCGGCGTTATTTAGGCTCGGCCACTAAACCGGAGGTGGACGCACGCATCCGGACAGATCGCAATGGTCATTACAGCGAAGATAATCAGGGTTTCCGCTTACGCCCGGGAGACCGATTGATGCTGTGTTCCGATGGTCTGAACGACATGATTGTGGACGAGAAAATTGCACAAAGCCTCAAACACCCCGATATTCAACAGGCCGTTTCAGATTTAATCCAGGCGGCAAACTCGAACGGCGGTAAAGATAATATTACCGTGGTGATAATAGAAATGCCCAAAACCGGTGGATTGCGAGAAATCTGGGATAATTTCCGTGAGATCAAGCCGCAGACTGCTGTATCCTATGCTGGCCTGGTCGTGATGATTTTGGCCATCCTGATCGCGCTGATCATGATCCTGTTTCAGCTATTCACCTGAAATACATTTTTCCCGTTTACAGAGTCAAGCTCGCATACAACACACCAGACAAGCAAAATCATTGCCTTGAGGTCATCATGACTGAAAATCACAAAACCAGAGAAGAGTTACTTAGAAAAATCGAAGACCAGAAAGCAGAAATCAAGGGTCTTCGAAAGAAAGTTTCTGATGGCGCGCAGATTCAGGTTGAAAAAGAAAACAGTCCCTGGCAAAACAGCGAAGTTCTCCGCACCATCCTGAAAAACTCTATCCCGGTGATCTTCATGATCGACAAAGAGGGGATATTTACCGTTTCAGAAGGAACCGATCTCCAGACTCTTGGCCTGGAACCCGGAGAGGTGGTAGGTCAATCTGCGTATGAACTGTATCAAGACAATCCAGCAATTATTAATGGGATCAAGACAGCGCTGGCGGGAAACCATTACCGGGCTGAGATCAGTGTTGGCGATCAAGTCTTTGACGTTTTTTACAGCCCTTATCATGACACTCAGGGAAACATTCCGGGAATCATCGGAATGGCGGTTAATGTCACCGGACGGGTAAATGCGATCAATGAACTCCGCCGTCTGACAGAAATTGTTGAGCAATCTACTGATGGCATCATCTATACTGATACACAATACCGGATCATGTATATCAACGATGCGGCCAGGAAGCTATTTGGATGGAGCCTGGAAGAAATACGCGGCAAAACGCCTGGATTATTCAACGCAGAACCTTTGAGCGATGAATATCAGCAAAAAATTTACGATACAGTCTCCAAAGGAGAGACGTTCAATGGCGAAGCGTTAAATGTGCGAAAAGATGGCAGCACTTTTTATTGCGAAATGAAAATATCTGCGGTCACCGATCCAGACGGCACTATCTCCGGTTATATGAGCATGGTACGGGATGTGACCGAACGCCGAGAAATGATCGCTGAAATCCTTTCGTCCCGGCGCAGATATCAATCACTCATGAACCAGGCCAACGATGCCATCTTTATCACGGATGCTGGGTCCGGCCAGCTGTTGGATGCCAATCAAAAAGCCCAGGAACTCATCGGGCGGCCTCTGGAAGAGATACAGCAGATGCACCAGAGCGAACTGCACCCAGTAGAAGATGAGGACCATTACCGGACCATTTTCCAGGAACACTACCAGCAAGGGGAAACAGGGATAGAAGCTGTTTACCTGGCACACAAAGACGGGCATCATATCCCGGTGGAAATGCGCTCAAGCGTGATTGAAATAGACGGGCATAAAGTTGTCCAAGGGATTTTCCGTGATATATCGCAGAGACTTGAGAGCGAAGAGCAAATGCGGCTGCAAAGTTTAGCGCTCAATGCCGCCGCTAACGGGATCATGATCACAGACACCGGCGGAAAAATCATTTGGGTCAATCCCGCTTTTTCAGCACTGACGGGATACACGCCTGACGAAATCATCGGGAAAACTCCCAGCGTTTTGAACTCAGGCGTTCACCCACCTGAATTCTTCAATCAGCTGTGGAAAACCATCTCCTCTGGCAAAGTTTGGGAAGGCCAGATCATCAACCGTCGGAAAGACGGCCGCAGCTATGTTGATGAACAAACCATCACCCCTGTCTTCGATCACCGCGGCCAAAATACCCATTTTATCGCCATCAAACAAGATATTACCGAGCGCATCCGGGCAGAGAAAAACCTCAAACGCAAGCTGTCTGAAAGTTCTATCCTTGAGCAGATTTCGACAGCCGGGGCAGCCTTATTGGATGAAGACGAGTTCATCGAAACCGTCACCAGCCTGATTGGTACTTCGTTTTATTCTGATCACCTGGGGGTGCTGCTGCTCGATGAAACCGAAACCTTCCTGTATCCCCACCCTTCTTACATCGGGATCACCCCGGAGGATTACTCGAAAAAAGTCGGGGTGGGAGAGGGGATATCCGGTAAAGTTGCCCAAACAGGAAAACCGATGCTGCTCTCGGATGTATCCGCCAACCCTGACTACATCTCTACCCTGAATGAACTACGCTCCGAAATTTGTGTCCCGCTGGTGGTCAGCGACAAGGTGATCGGGGTGATTAATGTTGAAAGCAAAAAACTTAATGCCTTCAGCCATGAAGACCTGCAGCTGCTGACCACCATCTCCAGCCAATTAGCCACGGCCATTGAACGCACCCGCCTGTACAGGGAGCTGATCGTCTCGAACGAAGAGCTCTCGGTAGCCTATAACCGCACTTTGGAAGGGTGGGCCAGTGCGCTGGAATTACGCGATCACGAAACCCAGGGGCACACCGAGCGAGTTACCCAACTGGCAGTTCAGTTAGCTGAAGCAGTGGGAATGCAAGAACCTGAACTGACCCATCTCCGCCGCGGCTCCCTGCTGCACGATATCGGCAAAATTGGAATCCCAGACTCGATCCTCTTTAAACCCGGCCCGCTGGATGAACGTGAGATCGCTGTCATGCAGCGGCACCCGGTGTATGCTAAAAACCTGCTCTCCCGGATTCCCTTCCTGAAACCGTCGCTGGATATTCCCTACTTTCACCATGAAAAATGGGATGGTACCGGATACCCGACAGGCCTGAAAGGGGAGCAAATCCCCCTGGCAGCCAGGATCTTTGCAGTTGTGGATGTGTGGGACGCTCTTACCTCCAGCCGGCCGTACCGCGCGGCTTGGGGCGAGCAAGAAGCCATGGCCCATATTATTTCTCAATCCGGCAAGTATTTCGACCCAGAACTTGTCAAAGCCTTTACTAAACTGATCAGCTTGGAATAACCCCCCTCTCACTGACCACCCTGAATCAGAATTATCTTTCCAAAATCCACACCACGAACGGGTATTCCGGATCAGATGAAATATATTGGGTTGGCGTATAAATCCCCCCATGGGTTTCCAACAGCTCTAATAACTCCATCGTGAACGCTTCTTCACAGTTTTCATAGATGATGTAGTCCACCTTGGCGCGGACAAAATATTCAATCGTGCCAGGAAGCCTCGTAATCCTCTCAATATCACATCTATTTAAACCCAACTGGAAAAAGGTTCTGGTCCTTAAATCTGGAAAATCGTAAGCTCTGGAAAACAATAAAGAATACAAGGCCCGGTCACTGTAATATCGGATGCTGGGGTCAACCAGGGTCAGAGCTGTTGATATATTATCGCTGGGCATAACAACCGAGCGTGAAAAATCCCCAATCGGATATTCATCCAAAAATGTTTGGTACTCCCTTTCTACCTTAAAATCAAACAAGTTGTCTTTCCATTTAACTTCAAGATGGCTATCTGAACCATATGAAATCAATATAACCGCCAATAAACCCACCAATAGTTGGGCCGGTTGACGGCTGTCTCTCATCCTTTTTAGCCCATTTTTGATTAGACTTGGGATCATTCCAGCCATTATCGGGACCGGAAGCAGATAGTACATCCGCCATTGATTATGTGAAGTAAAGAACTTCACCATTAACGGGCTAAATATATTATTTGCAAATAGCAAAAAGATCATGGTTGAGTATAAGGGAATTATGATCGCCCATTTCTTTTTCATTGATAACAAAGGCACGGCGATTAACAGCAAAACATATCCAATCACTAACGCATCGTTTGAAAAAAATCGTGAAGTGATTGCTTCGCGCCAGGTCTCAGTTGATTCTTGGTAGAGGGGGGTAACTCCAATGGGGAGAATCTCAAACATCAGCAGCAAGGAATATACAATGACATACATCCCGCTCAAACCCGTCAGCATCACCCGACGAGTTGTTTTTTTAGAAACCCCTTCAATAATCAAATACCCAACAGAGACGGAAAACATCATGATCAACAGATAAACAGGACCGGAGGTCGAAAACCCGATAAAGATGATCCCGAATAAGAAAAGTAAAAAGAACTCTTTTTTTCGTGGGTGATTTAAGTAGTTATACAGGGATACCAAATAAACAGGGATAAAGGTAATTGGCAGTAAAGCCTTCCCTCGATAATTCAGCAAAAGAAGCCAGATCCCATATTGTTGGCTGTAACCTGAGATAAACAGGAAGAGCAATACCACCCCAATCGCCAAAACCAAGTCCCAATCCTTAAGAGAAAGCACCGAAAACACATAATATAAACAAACTACAGTGAACATACCAACAAAAAATGGCAGGATAGTATGGTAAACAATTCCAGGTGAAATACCCGTCAGTCGTCCGGTAAGGGCAACCAGCTGTTCCAGGCTGATAAAGACGTGAGGGGTTGACAAAGCCGGCAAAGGCGAATCATAAATAATCGCCTGGTGCAGATCAAAGATCGGTGAGCGGAGATTATATGACTGGATCAGGGGGTTATAAAAATAGCCAATATTATCGGGGTCAGTCCCAATTGTGGCTGCGCAAAATAGACCAAGCAATACAGCCATACCGGCGATTGCCAGGAGAATCGGGAGTTCCTTTTTACCCGGCCTTACAAATTTAGACCTTTCGTCCTTGAAGACGAAAAAATAAATATACAACAATCCAGCAAGAAACACTATCGCTAAAATACCGGCCCAAAAATAAGGGATGCGGGAGACAAAAGTGAGATGGTACCCCAATGTCCAGGAACTAAAAATAATCAAAACAAGATCAATGATTAATTTCGCCATACTCAGTGTTCCTTTTTACCCCAATGGATCCCGATCGTCCCCAGCATGCGGCGCACAAATCCTACCTCCCGGAAACCAGTTTGTTCAAACTGTTGTGCCAGTTCCTCTGCCGAGAGGAACTTTTCTGTCGAGTCCGGCAGGTAGGTATACGCCTCTGCATCCCCCGCCACCAGCCTGCCTAAAAACGGGATCACTTTATGTAAATGAAATTCTAAAATAGGACGCAGCCAATTTTTTTTAGGCGGGGAAGTGTCCAGGCTGCCTACTCGCCCGCCGGCCTTCAGGGTGCGGTGCTGCTCTTGCAAGGTGCGCGGGACATCCGGCACATTGCGCAGCAAAAAACCGGAGGTGACCGCCGCTGCACACTGGCTGGCAAACGGCAGATGCATCGCATCGGCAATCACCCAGGAAACCTGATCCCCACCCGGCCTCTGCTTGCCCACCAGCACCATCTCGGGTGTAAAATCGCTGGCCACAACCGTTGCCTCCGGATGCTTGCGGTTGATCTCCAGGGCGATATCCCCGGTTCCTGCCCCCAGGTCGAGCACCACACTGCCGTCATCCAGTTCCAAATGGTCAATTAATTCCTTACGCCAGCGGACATCCTGCCCGACAGTCATCAGGCGGTTCAATAAATCATAGCGATGAGCAATGCGCCCAAACATCTTCTGGACATAGGCCGCCCGGTCTCTGCCTTGTAAATGGGTCATCGAATCAACCTTAACTGCAAAATTTTATCCTTAATTGTCTGAAAATTGCCAGGGAGCCAGCCTACGGTGCAGGATATCCACCAGAAAATACAGGCCCAATCCCAACAAGCTCATCGCCAGCACGCCGGCGTACATCTTGGGATAATCAAAGAGTGTGCTGCCCTGAAAATAAATATAATACCCAAGCCCGCGCTGGGTAGCAATCAACTCGACGATATACAGCACTGCCACCGCAGTCCCGATCGATTGGCGCAGGGCGGTCAGGATGGCCGGGAGGCTGGCAGGCAGGTACACAAACCGGAACAGCCCGCGCCGTCCCGCCCCAAGACTGCGGACAGAATACAACAGCTCCGAGCGGATGGCAGCCGCCTGGTCTCGCACCAGCACCAAGATTTGAAAGAACAGGATCAAGAATATGATCACAATTTTGGAAAGATCCGAGATACCTAAAAACAGCAGCACCACCGGCACCAGCACCACCTTCGGAATCGGGTACAGTAGATAAATGACCGGTGAGAAAAAGCTGTCCAGGCGTTTGGACTGCCCTAAAACAAGACCAGCCGGTGCGGCCACGGCCACCGACAGCACCATGGATGCCGACACGCGCCACAAACTGGCGAGAAAATGCCCGCCCAGATCGCGCCCGATTTCGGCAAAAAAGGTTTGCAGCACCAGCACTGGCCCCGGCAGGATCGGGGCATCCACCAGCCAGGCGGAGATTTGCCAGAAAACCCCAATCCCCAGGGCCGCTGCCAGAGTCTTTCGCGTGTTCACCGGGCGGCCTCCAGCATCTGACGCAGTGTGGAACACACCTGCTGGTATTCTGCTGTTTGGATAAAACCGTTCTCTGAAGCTCTGGGGTTTTCCACTACCTGAGGATGTTTATTCGGCGGCTGCTGCAGCACAAGGATGCGTTCTCCCAAAACTGCCGCCTCCTCGATCGCATGGGTCACGATGACCATCGTCAGCTGCTGCTCCCGGCGCAAATTACGGATCAGTTCGCCCAGGCTTTGCCGGGTCGGGGCATCCAGCGAGGCAAACGGTTCATCCATCAGCAGCAGGTCCGGAGCCAGTGCCAAAGTACGGGCAATCGCTGTCCGCTGCCGCTGGCCTCCGGAAATCTGCCCAGGAAATTTATGCGCCACATGTTTCAGCCCCATCCTCTCGAGCCAGTAATCAGCCTGGCGCTGAACATCCTCTACCACATCATCACTGGGGGCATGAAGGCCATCAGGGCCGTAAAAGCGTCGGATGCGCAGCCCAAGGCTGGCATTTTTTTGCACGGTTTCCCAGGGCAGCAGGCCGTAATCCTGCAAGATCAGCCCGGTCTGAGGACGCGGTTTTGCCAGAGGCGCACCTCCAACGCTGATCTCGCCTTCACCAGGCATCCGCAGCCCCGCCAGCAGATACAGCAGGGTACTCTTCCCGCAGCCAGAAGGCCCGATCACTGCCCAGGCTTCCCCGGGCTGAACCTGCCAGTTAAATCCCTCAAAAATTGAGGGCTGGCCCGGATATTGAAATGTAAGGTTGCTGATATGGATCATGGGGATTCTTACTCGTTCTTCAGGTTGAGTAATGATAACAGATATTTGGCATGTCTTAAGCAATCCGCTTTTGCCAATTATTTGCGCGGCACATGATCAGTTTTTCACTCGCTGGTAGTGAATTCGCCAGCGGAGCTCCCAGCTCTCACCTCCATCTTCGGAGCGCTCCCAATCCCAATCCAGTGAGTCATTCTGGATGTTATAAAAAACCATGCGGAACAGCACACTGCCGTCGCTGGAAAGCGGTTGGTTAATCAAGGTCATCTTTCCGTCCTTATACTCTCCCACCAGGTGGATGTAACTGCCCTGGCTGTCCACCCAGGTTTGCTGCCACTTTTTCATTTGGGGGTCATATGCAGAGAAGCTGGTTCCCTTAAAGTCCGCGGAAGGCGCGCCGTCAAAATTCTCCTCGATGACACAGCCATCAAAGCGGGTTGTGATCGTATTTGTTCCCTTACCGTCCTCTCCCCAGGTCAAATCCCATTCCCCCAACCAAAAATCAAACTGGCGTGCTTCTGGTGAACGGCATGGCTCTTTTTGTTCGCTCATGGTTTCTCTCCAATAAAAACAATCCTGAAAAGCGATAAACTTTTCAGGATTGTATCATCTTCAATGAGAGAGCCAGGGGGATTGATTTTCAGGCTGAGTTCGAATGCTATTCCCCGCTGCTGTCCTCTGCTGGATCAGGCGTTTCGATGACGCCGTTCCAGGGCATAAATTTGCCCGGGTTCTGGTCGGCATAGAACCATTCCAGCGGGTTAACCCCGGGATCGAGCAGGTAGATTTTGCCATAGGGGACCGGCGGCGTCTGGAAGTGGAACTCCCACACCTGACCGGACCGCTCCATTTCTGTGTACTGGCTGACAACCTCGAACCAGGTCTGGCCGGGTTTCAGCGGGAAGGGTTCTCCCTCCGGTGTGTAGAGCCGCAGTACGCCGCCGTCGCCGGGGCGCACCCACTCCGCCGGATAATAGAAGCCATCCCGGAATACGTACGCCCGCCCTCTGCCGTTCAAGTTAATCCCAAGGATTTCGGTGCCCTCAGTGTAGGCATAAAATTTATGGTCCACCACCAAAAAGACCACATTAGCAGCGCTCAGGCGTTCATCCGTGAGGGCGTCGAAATGGGGGGCATAGGATTCCACCGTCAGGTCAACATTGCCCTGAGTCTCCTGCCAGCGCAGGTAAAGGCCGGAGGCATCGTCGTATTCCCAGTAATTGTACATCGAGGGGGAATACCGCAGTTTGACGATCGTCGCCGGGCGAATGCTGGGAGTCACATGGTCGGAAAAATACAGCCCGGATAAATCCGGCCGCTGGTTGTTGTCATAGACCCGCTCAAAATAACTCTGGATAGCATCCGTATTGGCAAACATAGTGTTGTAGCCTTCCAGCTTAGGGTCCCGGCACAGGCGGTTAGGAGTGGAAAATCCGCATTTGTTCTGGTGATCCAGATCGTTTTCCAAGACAAACCGCTGGACGATCTCCGTTTCCAGGCTCTCAAAATATTCCAGCACATGCACATCAGCATAGCCGTATACGAAATAAGAATCAAACATGCGGAAAATGTGCTCATCAAACAGGCGCCCCGACCGCACCGGCCCCACCTTTTCAGCCGATTGGCCATAGAAGACGGCAATGAAGCGTGAAATGCCGCGCTCCATATAATACTCAAAGACCAGATCCGCTTGAGACAGCCCGGACTGCGGACGCACATAGCGCGGGTAATTGGTCACCTTAATCGCCACCGGACGCCGGTTCAGCACCTGCGGATCTGGGACCACCATCCCTGTCAGCGGGTTGATATACACCGGATAGCGGTCCGGCCCGTAGCCGTCCTGCGGCGGTCCGCTCGACAACAGCGGGACCACAATCGGCAGTCCCGTTTCAGGCACCAGCGGGATCGGGGTCGGCGTGGGCGTCGGGATATACGTTGGCGTGGGGGTATTGGTGAATTCAGCAGACTCTGCGGGCGGCAAAGTGGGGGTAGCGGTTGGTGTCGTTTGCCGGGGAGTCTCCGCAGTTTCCGTCACACCCTGCATTGAATCAGAGGCTTGTACGGGCATCGCTGCCAGCAAAACCACCAACAGGAACAGGGTTGGAATCATCATCCAGGTGTGTTTCATACAGGTACCAATATAGCAATACTGCAGTAGATTTGCAAATCGTATCGAGGTCAGGTTCTATGGCAGACATGCAGAATCCATTACTGCTAACTTTCAGTTACTTACATTTATCAGGTGCAAATTCCGTGCTAGTACCCGCATTGCCCCTAGATTTTAAACAATAAGGTTTTCAATTAACTCATCTCAAAAACCGGTAAAATGATACAATCGGGCATCTCGAACAAAGGAATCTGTCCAGATGACAGACAACGAAGCGCTCCCACAAGAAATACGCCTACCGGATAGGAAAAGCACCATTTTCGACCGCCTGCCGGTAAAATGGCTGCTTTTGATCGTCGCATCAGTGATACTGGTTGGCTGGCTGCTCAACACTCCTGCCGGCTGGCTGGGAAAAGCCGATGCTGTCGGGTACGCCGTCTGCCACCAGATTGCCGAGCGCTCCTTTCAGATCGACGGGCAGCCAATCTCGTTATGTGCCCGCTGCACAGGAATGTACATCGGGGCTTTTTTGGGAATTGGCTTCCAGTTATTGTTAGGGCGGCGGCGGTCGGCATGGCCGGAGAAAAAATATCTGATCATCCTGGGAGTCTTCTTCTTCGCCTTTGCCATCGACGGCACCAACTCGGCGGCTAAACTGTTCCTCCAGCAAGGGCTGCTCTACGAACCATCCAACACCCTCCGCCTGCTGACTGGGACCGGTATGGGGCTGACCATGGCGGCTGTCATCCTGCCGACTTTCCACCAAACAGTATGGAAAAAGTTTTCCCCCGCCCCCTATTTTCGCAGCTGGGCACAATTTGCAGGGTTCGCAGCTTTAGGCTTCACCGCCGCGGCCCTGATCCTGACTGAACGTCCGCAAATACTGCTCCCCCTTACCTTTATCGGTGTTTCTGGAGTGATCGCCCTGCTGATTTTGCTCTACACAATGATTTTGATGGTCATTTTCCAGCGGGAGAACATCATCGAGCATATCCGCCAGCTGATTCCCTGGCTGCTTGGCGGATTGATCCTCGCACTCCTGCACATCGGCCTCTTCGACTTCGTTCGCTACTGGCTGACAGGCACCTGGGAGGGTTTTCACCTCACGCTTGGTTGAGGAGTTAGTATAATTACCTATCCGGGCTACAAACGCCCGCTGACCAGCCACCACAATTGAGTATAATGAACAAAAAACAAGGACAAAACAAGTGGAAGGAATATTCTCAGCTTTTGGATTATCTGCCTCAGCCGGGCTAAATGCTTATATCCCGATGCTGTTTGTGGCGCTCGTAGCCAGGTTTACCAACCTGATCAAGCTCCAGGAACCCTGGGATGCAATCTCCAGCTGGTGGATCATCGGCCTGCTGATCGTGCTGTCCATCGTCGAATTCTTCGCTGATAAAATCCCGGCAGTCAACCATTTCAATGATGGTATCCAAACGTTCATTCGACCGATTGCAGGGGCAATTTTATTCGCCGCCAGTGCACAAACCGTGACGGATGTCCACCCGATTCTCTCGATGGCGGCCGGGTTGCTGGTGGCCGGGGGCGTGCATGCCGCCAAAGCCGGGGCCGTCCGTCCGGCAGTCAGCGCCACCACCGCTGGGACCGGGAACGTCTTCGTCAGCATTCTGGAAGACATCATCTCCACGGTCCTGTCTATCCTGGCCATTTTACTACCCGTCGTCCTGGGCGTACTGCTCGTCATGTTTGGCGCCTGGGTGATCTGGTTTTTCTGGCGCAGGCAAAATCGAAAGCTGGCAAAAGAGGCAGCCAGAGAGAATTTCCGCTAAAATTAGCCTAAGAATTCGCTATTCATTATTTCAAGCATAAGGAGAAACTCATGAACATGGATGACAACGATTATGTAGAATTTGAAGAAGCACAGCCAGAAAAAAATAACCGAAAAACAGTCCTCATTGTGGCAGGAGTGCTGGTTGTGTTGTGCTGCTGTTGTGTCTTATCCGGATACTTGTTTTACCAATATCTGGGCGACCCAATTGTTCAATGGCTGGGGCTTTAGATCAATCACTAGAGAGCCCCCACAGATAAACTGCAGGTCGAGATCACTGCCCTCCAGGCAGTTATCCTTCGACCCAAACACTCACATTTTGTGGGTGTTTTTTTATCCCAACTGGCGCAGCACAGCCCTGACCGGACTGCCGTCCCCTCCCTTGATCTTCAATGGCAGGGCACACAGCTCATAGAGACCATCTGGCACCCCCACAAGAGACAACCCTTCCAAAATCGAGATGCCGTGCTGGTACAAGGCTGCGTGCCCGGGGAGTTGGCGGTCCTCCAGTGCGTCCATGGACGGGGCATCCGTACCCAGTAAAACAATCCCGGCCGCGGAAAGCGCCTGCACCAGGCCAACTGAAGGATACACGATTTCTGAAGGAAAAACATCCTCTGCCAGGTGGCTGGCATCTGTGTGCAGCAGCAGGCGCGGCGCCGCTTTCAGGTCCACCCCCGGCAAATCCGCGACTTCCAGCGCCCCGCTCTTTTTCGCCACAGTCACCACCTGAGCCAGACCCCAGAAAACAGAAAGGTACAATTCTTCTGTCGTGTCGCCCTGTGCATCAAAATGGTAAGGGGCGTCGATATGCGTGCCGGTATGGATCGACATCTGCAAGCAGCCCGCGTTCACCGAATGGCCTTTTTGCCGGGAAAAGGTGTCCTCCAGGGAGAAAGAGACATCCCCGGGCCAGGTCGCAATGCGCGCTGAGAGGGTGCGTGAGATATCGTAGAATTCTGGGGGCATCAGGTCACCTCCGGGGGGTCAGCAGAATAATTGAGGTATATGCCTTGCTCCACAATTTCTTTCAACGCCGCGGCCGCCCGGTAAATTTCTTCGAAAGTCGTGTAGAGCGGCGCAATGCCAAAACGGATGTTATCTGGAGCGCGGAAATCAGGGATCACCTGGTAAGCATCAATTAAAGCCTTATCTATGCGCAAGCCCTCTGGGTGCCCGAGAGAGACATGCGACCCGCGCCGCGCCGCATCACGCGGGGAATTGAGTGTAAATCCAAGCGGAGCCAGCCAGCGCTCCCAGATTTTAATTAGATATTCCGTCTGCCGGATGGATTTCTCCCGCACGGCCTTCATCCCCGCTTCCAGAAGCAGGTCGGCACCTGCTTCAATCAAAGACATCGAGAGCACCGGAGGCGTCCCAGTAAGGAAGCGGCGTAAACCTTCTTCCGGCTGGTACTGCAAGGAAAAATCAAACATACGGCGCTGCCCCATCCACCCGCTGACCGGATTCTGCAGTTTAGATTGCAGGTCTTCGCGCACGTAGAGGTAGGCAGGCGAGCCAGGACCGCCATTGAGGTACTTATAGGTACAGCCCACCGCCAGGTCGACCCCGGCGGCGTTCAAGTCCACCGGCAGGGCGCCCGCGGAATGGCTCAGGTCCCACAAGACCAGTGCCCCGTGTTCGTGCGCTTCTTTGGTGATAGCCGCCATATCGTAGGTATAGCCGCTTTTAAAGACCGTATGCGAGAGGGTTAATAACGCCGTCTCCCGGCTGAGATGAGCGGCGATTTGCGCCACCGGGCCGTGAATCCCATCCTCAGAAGGCACCACCTTGACCGTGATATCATCCCCCGCCAACCGGGCGGCGCCTTGCAGGATATACAGGTCTGAGGGGAAGTTAAGGTCATCAGTAAGGATTATTTTCCGCTTATCCTGATATTTGACCGCAGCCAGCACCAGCTTGAACAAATTGACCGAAGTCGAATCGGCTACAATCACTTCGTGGGGTTTGGCTCCAACCAGTTGAGCAAGCTTAGCGCCGATGCGGGTGGGCATTTCCATCCAGCCCAGGCCCCAGCTGCGGATCAACTGAGCGCCCCATTCTTCATCAACCACTTGCCGGGCACGCTGCCGGGCCGCTTGCGGCAGGCGCCCCAGGGAATTGCCGTCCAGGTAAATCAACCCCTCATCCGCAATCACGAAGCGGTCTCTAAAAGCGCGCAGCGAGTCTTGTTGATCCAGGTATTGGGCATATGCCAGTGTGTTCTGCTCCATCATGTTCCTTTAGAAACCAAATCAATCATCTCTTTCCGCACAGTCTCCAG
>JABAHR010000207.1_pt2 | contig 17738 bp, 11 predicted proteins | sample 7062101 | NCBI WGS metagenome assembly JABAHR01 (sample SAMN14534553, study PRJNA622989) | marine sediment metagenome | biome: marine biome [ENVO:00000428]; feature: marine pelagic biome [ENVO:01000023]; material: deep marine sediment [ENVO:00002113] | place: India: Gulf of Kutch | collected... | reverse complement strand
TCGGTGGCCACGATCGAGACCGTGCAGCCGCCAAAACCGGCGCCCGTCATGCGTGAACCGAGCACGCCCGGCAGGGACCGGGCCGTGTCCACCAGCAGGTCCAATTCCGGGCAGCTCACTTCGTAGTCGTCGCGCAGGGAATCGTGCGAAGCGTTCATCAGGCTGCCGAACCGCTCCAGTTCGCCCGCCTTCAGGGCCTCGACGGATTCGAAGACACGGGCGTTCTCGCCGGCGGCGTGACGGGCCCGCCGGTACAGGACATCGTGCTCGCGCAGGGCGGCACTGGCATCGACCTGTTCCGGGTTGAGCGCACAAAGGTTCGTGACCGGGTAGTCCTCTTGCAGTATCTCCAGTGCCCGGTCGCACTCTGAGCGCCGTTCGTTGTATTTCGATTCCGCGAGCTTGCGGGGAACCATGGAGTTGGCGATCACGATTTCGTGGCCATCCAGGTTCATGGGAAGCAGTTCGTGATCCAGCGTGTCACAGTCGAGCACGATGCAATGGTCCGCCCGGCCCATGGCGACCGCGAACTGGTCCATGATGCCGCAATTCATGCCCACGAAGTGGTTCTCGACGGATTGCGCGGTCAGGGCCAGGCGCACAGGGTCCAGGTCGAGTCCCAGCAGGTCCAGAACCGCGAATCCGAAACCCACCGAGAAGGACGCCGAGGAGGACAGGCCGCTGCCCGGCGGCAGGTCGTTTGCGATCAGTACGTCCAGGCCGTCGAGTTCACCGAATACCTCGGTCAGCATCTGGGACATGCCGACCGGGAAATCGGTCCAGTGATCCAGGGGCCGGGCATCCAGCAAGTCCCCGATGTCGAACTGCCGGCGCTCGTCGAACAGGACCGAGCAAAGGTCCAGTCGCGCGTCGCCGTTCGCAGCCACGACGAAATACGTGCCCTTGTCGATTGCCGCGGGCAAGACCCGTCCGCCGTTGTAGTCGATGTGCTCACCGATCAGGTTGACCCGTCCGGGTGCGAAGTAGACGGCGTGCGCGGGGCGGCCGAATTCAGCGAGGAAATCCTGTTTCAGTTGCGCGATATTCATGCCGCAATGATAGCGGGTTTCACCGCCCGGCAATGCTCGAGAACGGCCGGCCAGGGGCGCGCGGCGGTTGCCGTGGTAAATGTGTGTATAGAGACTCTGAATGCGGACAGTATTTTGGCAATATACGCGTGTTGTTTGCGTCCCACCCAGGCCCTGCTCGAACAGGAACCAATTTCCGGGAGTTGCTCAGCCTGATGCGCGCGCTTAGCCAGATCAGATACCGGTTGCGAACGTCCGGGCCCGGCCTGGCGGTGCTCGCTGCGATCCTGTATCTCGCGGTGCAGCACCCCGCCCTGGCGCAGGATTCCGGCGAGCGAGACACCGGGCTTTCCGGGCCGGCCTCCGAGGAGCCGCGGGAAGGAAGGCGCCCTGCCCGCAGACCGCAGGCCGAGGTTGAGGGCGAGGAAAGCAACGATGATCTCGAAGAGGTGATCGTCCTGGCCGATCGCGTCGAGGGCGGCGGCCGGCGCCGCGCCGACGCCGACCGGCGCGCGCTTGACCGCTCCAACCTGACGGACATGGAGGATTTCTTCGACGAGATCGACGGCATCTCGACGCTCGGGGGCGACGGTGAGGGCAACGCGTTCAGCATCGACGGGCTGAGCGCGGACCTCGGCAAGGTCACGCTGGACGGCCAGGGCTTCGGCCAGGGGCGCGGCAGTGGCGGCATGAGCGCCGGCGACCTGCCGTCCGACATGATCCTGCGGGTGGACGTGTTCAGGACCCCCACGGCCGCCATGGAGGAAGGCGGTGTCAGCGGCCGGGTGAACCTCAGGATGCGCAACCCCGTGGACATTACCGGGGATTCGAGCAGTTTCCGCGGCCGGCTTTCCTGGGTCCCGGACCGTCACGAGATCAACCCGTCAGGCAGTTTTACGATCGGGCGACCCTCCGAGGACCGGACTTTCGGCTATATGCTGAGCGCGAACCTGTCCGAGCGCACCAACCCCTACGGCAGCCAGGACATTTCCGACTGGATACCGGCGGATTTCGACGGCGCATCGGGCCATATTCCAAGCCAGGTGCGCAACAACGACGTGACCACCGAGCAATCCGGCCTTTTTGCCGGCCTCACCGTGGGCTTCAAGCCACGCCCGTCTCTGGACGTCAGCGCCAAGCTGCTGCTTTCCAGCGACGAGCGGGATACCGTCAACCAGAGCCTGCAACACCGGCTCAACCGGCAGCGCAACATCGACGCCCTCGCCTTCGACGAGCGTATCGTCACGGAACTGGAGTCGGACGACCGCAGCCGCCGGAACCTGCGAATCGCCGGCAGCACACGCCAAGACAGTATCGACAGCATGATCCTCGGCCTCGACCTGAGCTGGCGTCACGAGGACTGGCGCCTCGATGCCGCCGTCGGCCACAACACGGTCGAAAACAGCAGCGATCCGGCCAACCGCAGCATCGTCTTCGAAGCCCAAAGCGCCTTCGGTTACCGCGCAGGCAATGACGGCAGCCTGTGGATGTCGTACCCGAACGGGCTTCCACCGGTCGATGGTTTCACCGCCGGGCGAATCAACCTCAACGAGCGGACCACCGACGACACCAATTCCTATGCCAGCCTGGACGTGACCCGGCAAATGGGTGAAGGACTCCTGCGCCGCGTGCGGTTCGGAGGGAAGCTGCGTGAAATGAGCCGCGACCGCGACAGCGCGAAGGCCCGGATCAACCTGGAAGACCAGCTGAGCCTTTCGGAGTACTCCGACGACCGGTTCCTGCAGACGCCCTGGGACGCCGAGGCATGGCCCGCCATCAGCCTCGGCGCGGTGGACGCATTGGCGCAATCGAGCCAGCCGGCCTGGGAAGAGAACCTGCTCAACGAGTACGACGTGCAAAGGCGGACAGCGGCCGCGTACATCCAGGCGGATTTCCGGCACAGCATCAACGAGCAGCGTTTCCTGGTCGGCAACGTCGGCCTGCGGGCCGTGCGCACCGATTCCCGCATCGCCGGCTACGAATTCGGCAACAATGCGCCTCAACCGCTAGCGCTGGACACGGACTACACGGACTTCCTGCCCAGCCTGACCCTGCGCATGCGCGTGGCCGAGCGGACCGCCCTGACCCTCGGCGCCGCCCGGGTCATGGCCCACCCGGCCTTCAACAGCCTGGCGCCGGGGATCCGGCTCGACCAGGCGGACAAGACCGCGCGCTCCGGCAACCCGAACCTGGAGCCCTTCCGGGCCAACCAGTTCCTGGCCGAGATCTCCTGGGTACCTGAACGCGGCCGACGACTGACCGGCAGCCTGATCTACCGGGACGTCAAGAGCTACTTCGCGCTCGGGGAAGAGTCGCTGGAGATCGACGACGACACCTTCCTGGTGACTCGCCCCATCAACGGCAAGGACGGCCACGTGCTGACCGCAACCGTCAAGGTCAACCAGAACCTGCGGCGCATGAACGAGCGCCTGCAGAACTTCGCCGTGGCGCTGTCCTATACCCGCAACGAAAGCATCACGGACCTGGACGACCCCTGGACGGGCGAAAGCCTGCCGCTTCCGAATACGGCCGAATACGTTGCGCGCGCGGAGATCAGCTACACCCGGCAGCCGTTCGCGGCTAAGCTACTGTACCAATGGCAGGGAGAGTCCCTGAGGTCCTCCTTCACCGACAGCGGTTTGTCGGCCTGGAACAAGCCCACCGGCAGCCTGAATTTCAACCTGGGCTGGCAACTGAACGGGAAACTGCAGTTCAGCCTCGACGGGCGCAACCTGCTGAACGAGGAACGGGTCCAGACTTCAGACTACGCGGGCCAACTCTGGCGCGTCACCGAGCGCAACCGGACCGTTTCCGCCACCCTGCGCGCCCGCTGGTGAACGAAGGAAAACAAACATGAAGGCAACCCATGTCATGATCGGAACATTGCTGGCAGGCCTCAGCCTGCAGGCCTGCGCTGAACAAGGGAATTTCAAGGAAGAGGCCGAGCGCCTCGTGTCGCAACTGACGCTGGAGGAAAAGGCCTCGCTGACCTCCGGCCGGGACGCCTGGAGCACGCAGCCCATCGAGCGCCTCGACATTCCCTACATCTGGGTGGCTGACGGCCCGCACGGCCTGAGGAGAGCCCCCTCCACGGACACCTGGGGCTACGGCGACCAGGCGCCCGCGACCTGTTTCCCGACCGCCTCCGCCCTGTCGGCGACCTGGGACCGCGACCTGCTGTTCAAAACCGGGCAGGCGCTGGGCGAGGAAGCGCAGGCCCTGGGCGTCAACGTGCTGCTGGGCCCGGGCGTCAACATCAAGCGCTCCCCGCTGGGCGGGCGTAATTTCGAGTACTTCTCAGAGGACCCGGTGCTGGCGGGTGAACTGGCCGCCGCCTACGTGAATGGCGTCCAGAGCAAGGGCGTGGGCACCTCGCTCAAGCATTACGCGGCCAACAACCAGGAAACCGAGCGGATGTTCATGAATTCGCACGTGGACGACCGCACCCTGAACGAGATCTACCTGACGCCCTTCGAGATCACCGTTCGGAAGTCGCAACCCTGGACCGTCATGGCCTGCTACAACAGGGTCCAGGGCACCTACGGCTCGCAGTCGTTCGACCTGCTCGACCGCAAACTCAAGCAGGATTGGGGATTTGAGGGCATCGTCATATCCGACTGGGACGCCGTCATCGACCGGGTCGAGGGAATCAGGGCCGGTCTCCACCTGGAAATGCCGGGCAAGCCCGGGCACCTCACCAACCGGGACGTCATCGACGCGGTCAGGAGCGGCGACCTCGACGAGGCCCGCCTGGACCAACTGGTCACTGAACTGCTGACCATCGTGCTCCGGGCCAATGCCTCGGCTGAAACGGACGCCGATCAGAAACTGGACGGGCATCACGCCTTCGCGAGAAAAGTCGCGTCCCAGGCCATCGTGCTTTTGAAGAACGACGCCGGCCTGCTGCCGCTGTCCCGCGAGAACTACAGCGATATCGCCGTCATCGGCGAATTCGCGGTCAGTCCCCGGTACCAGGGCAACGGCAGTTCCGAGGTGAAGCCGCCACGCGTGGACAATTTCCTGGACGTCGCCGGGGCCGAGTACGGGGGAGGGATCAGGCTGCACTACGCGCAGGGGTACAGGCTCGATGACGACCGGGATTTCTCATTGATCGCCGAGGCAAAGCAAGCGGCGGCGGAGGCGGACGTCGCCCTCGTCTTTGCGGGGCTGCCGCAGCAATACGAGTCGGAGGGCATCGACCGCACGCACATCGACCTGCCGCCCGCGCACAACCGCCTCATCTCGGAACTGGCCTCGGTGCAGGAAAACCTGGTGGTGGTGCTCACCAACGGCAGCGCGGTCGCGATGCCCTGGGTGGACGAGGTGCCGTCCATCGTGGAAGCCTGGCTGGGTGGCCAGGCCGGGGCCGGGGCAGTCGCCGACGTGGTCTTTGGCGCAGTGAACCCTTCAGGCAGGCTCGCAGAAACCTTCCCCGTCCGCCTGCAGGACACCCCGGCATACCTGAACTTCCCGGGCGAGTCCGGCGAATCGATTTACGGCGAGCGGATATTCGTCGGGTACCGTTACTTTGAAGCGCGACAGATCGAACCGCTGTTCCCGTTCGGGCATGGATTGTCCTACACGAGCTTCGACTATTCGGGCATGGACGTATCGGCCGGGCAATTCAGCGACACCGAGGGTCTCACGGTGACGGCCACCATCCGGAACTCGGGCGAGGTTGCGGGCAAGGAGGTCGTCCAACTCTACGTGTCGGACCTGGAGAGCAGGCTGCAGCGCCCGGTGAAGGAACTCAAGGGCTTCACCAAGCTGTCCCTGGCCCCCGGTGAAAGCAGGGAAGTCCGTTTCACGCTCGACGCCAGGGACTTTTCATACTATGACCCCCGGCAGGCGCAATGGGTGGCCGAGAGCGGGGAATTTGAAATCGGCGTCGGCGCGTCTTCCGCGGACATCCGCCTGAAGAAGACCGTCCGGCTGGAGTCCACCCAGGAACTGAATTACGCCTTCGACGAGTTCACCTTTTTCAGGGTTCTGTGGGAAGACGGGCAGACCCGGCCGCTGCTGATCGATCTGATGCCTGGCTGGATCGGCAGCCAGGCCGGCCCCGGACAGCCGCTCGAGGAGGTCGAGATACACGGATTCCTGCTGGATCAGCCGTTGATCAAGTTCCCGTTCTTCACCGCCGGGGAAGTGTCCAGCGAACAGATCGCGGGGTTGATCGAAAAGGCCAACGAGATGACCTACCGGCCCTGAGAACGCCCGATCGCATCGGCTCTCAAGACAACACCAGCCAAATAAAGACGCCTCGCGGGTATGCTGCCCGCGAGGCGCATTGCCATATGGATGATGGTTGGCAGTCGTCCTACTTGATCGTGACCTCGCGAAGCAGGTAGTTGCCCTGAATTCTGCGGATCTTGTTGTACAGTTCCAGCACGGTTTCGTTGGCCTGGTCCATATTGGCCTGCCCGTATGCCTCCAGGAACTTTTCATAGCGTTCGCGATTGGGCGCGATATCATCGGTCCCTTCCATTTGAACCACCAGGAGGAGGTCGAAATCATCGGCAGAACCGTATTGATTTGAGTAGATACCGTAGTCCTTGATCTGGCCCAGTTCCTTGGCGACCTCGTTGGCGGCAACCCAGGTGGACTTGAGCCCCTCGAGGTAAATCCCCATGGTGCCGGGATCCAGGTCAACATGCGTCACGAGCCAAACGCCGTCAGACTCTTCGAAATCCTCCCAGGGCTGCAGTTGCGCAGAAGCCGGGTTGGCGAAAATGGCAATTCCCAGGAACAGGGCGAGCACGGGTACAGCACGCAAAATGCGCGGTAGTCTCATCGTAAAATCCTCCGTAGATTCCCCCATGGCGGATTGCCGGGGGAGTGCCCATAAGTGTACACGCTAAATACAGGTTTGCATGGTCATGAGGATTTCGCGTCGATTCTGATGCAATGCCGGGTGTGTTCCCCTAAGGTTACGGGACACGAGATTCGGAGAGATGAAGGAGTCAATCCATTGAAAAGGAATATAAAACCGTACCGGCGCAGCGCCGTGACAACTTTCATCGTGAAGCTCATCCTGTGTCTGCCGGCATTCTGCCTGGCCCAGGCGCCCATCGTGCAGCCCGGCGCTCCCGGGGAACAACCGCGCGCGCTCAGCGCCGAAGAGGCGACCGATATCGCGGTGACCGCCTACTCGCCCGCCGACGTGGTGTTCATGCAGGACATGATCCCCCATCACCACCAGGCGATCGAAATGGCGGCACTGGTCGCCGATCGAACCAATCGCCCCGAAGTCGTGGACGTGGCCGGGCGCATCGACGCGTCCCAGGCGGACGAGATCGCGTTCATGCAGCAGTGGCTCAGGGAGCGGGACGAAAATGCGCCGGATCCGACGGATCACCATGGCATGCACACCAGCCACACGATGGCGGGCATGGCGACCCCCGAGCAGATGGCTGAACTGGCCGCATCGTCCGGCGCCGACTTCGACCGCCTGTTCCTGACCCTGATGATCAGGCATCACGACGGCGCGGTGAAGATGGTCGAGGAACTGCTGGAGCAACCCGGTTCCGCCTATGACCCGGTGCTGTTCGAATTCACCTCCGACATCACCAATGACCAGACCGCCGAGATCGAGCGGATGAACAAGCTGCTGGTAGGGCTTTCCGACGATCCGCGGGCGGGACTGGAAGCAGGCTTCATCGATGCGGGCCAGGCCATCCTGAATATGAAACTGGTCGCCACCCTGCCCCGGCCACCCGGTTTCTTCGATCCGGACAACCCGCTGGAAAGGCCCGCCAAGTCGCAGCCCGAGGAGGACCCGGGTGCGGCGGATGCCGATACAGAGGAGGCCGGCGAGGAAGGTCCGGCAGCCGCGGAAGACGACGAGGGCGGCGAAGAAGACGGGCGTACGCCCATGCTCAGCTTCATCAACACCGACATGGCCTTTCGTGACGACGTGCTGGTGGTGGGCAGCTACCACGGTTTCAATGTCTACCGCTTGCAGGAAGACGGCCTGCCTCGCCACATGGCGTCGATCGTCTGCCCGGGCGGACAGGGCGACGTTTCCATCGTCGGCGACCTCCTGTTCATGTCGGCGCAGGAGACCCGGGGGCGTCTCGACTGCGGGCTCGGTGGCGTCATGGAGGATGTCAGCGAGGAGCGCTTCCGCGGCCTGCGCATCTTCGACATCAGCGACCTGACCCGGCCGGTGCAGGTCGGCGCCGTGCAGACCTGCCGCGGCTCGCACACCCACTCGGTGGTCTCCGGCCCGGACGAACACGGGAGGATTATCGTCTACAACTCCGGCACCTCCAGCATCCGCGAGGAGGATGAGATGGAGGGTTGCTTCGACGAGTCACCGGGGGACGAGCGGACGGCCCTGTTTCGAATTGATGTCATCGAGGTCCCCGTGGATGATCCGGCCAGTGCGCGCATCGTGGACAGCCCGGCTGTCTTCGCAGATCCGGAGACCGGCATCACGGCCGGACTGTGGCATGGCGGGGACCACGGCGACGAGACACAGGAAACCTCCCAGACTGACGAGTGCCACGACATCACCGTGTTTCCAGACGGCGGCATCGCGGCCGGGGCCTGCTCCGGCAACGGTATCATCTTCGACATCTCGGACCCGCGAAAACCGCAGCGCATCGACGCCGTGGTGGATACGGGTTTCGCCTACTGGCACTCCGCCACCTTCAACAACGACGGCACCAAGGTGCTGTTCACCGACGAGTGGGGCGGCGGCAGCCGGCCGCGCTGCCGCGCCCACGATCCGCTGACCTGGGGCGCGGACGCGATCTACGACATCGTCGACGGCAAGCTCGAGTTCCGCGGTTACTTCAAGATGCCGGCGCCGCAGGTCGAAGAGGAGAACTGCGTCGCGCACAACGGCTCGATCGTGCCCGTGCCCGGCCGCGACATCTTCGTCCAGGCCTGGTACCAGGGCGGCGTCTCGGTCATCGACTTCACGGATTCGGAAAATCCCGTGGAAATAGCCTACTTCGATCGTGGGCCGCTGAATGGTGACGAGCTGATATTCGGCGGTTACTGGTCGACCTATTGGTACGACGGTTTCATCTACGGCACCGAGACCATGCGCGGCCTGGATATATTTTCGCTGGAGCCGAGTGAATACCTGACGGAAAACGAGATCGCCGCAGCGGTGCTGGCCGACCAGGGACGGCTCTTCAATCCGCAGCAGCAGTTCAAGGTGTCCTGGCCGGCCGAACCGGTGGTGGCCCGCGCCTACCTGGATCAACTGCTGCGCACGAAGGCGGTGACAAAGGCGCTGGCCGGGGACATTCGAACGGCGCTCGACCATGCGTCGAAGCACCTCGAGGCCGACAAAACGGATCGTCAACTGGCTTCCAGGTTGGATGAACTGGCCACGGCACTCAAGTTCGACATGGAAGATGGCACCACTGGCAAACGCCAAACCGGTCTGGCGGAAGTGCTGACCGGTATCTCGAGGAGGTTGAGCAACTGAATTCCGTACACGGCAACTACCATCAATACTGCCTGACAACAGCCTTACGATTGCAATTACCGGTTTGAAACCGGGGCCAGTAGTTCCATACTAGGCACTCCCCTCGCCTCTCATGTACTTCGTTGTCGCGGAGGGGGTGCTGCTCATGGCCTATTGGTTCCACCAGGCGCCCTCGTCATTGATGCGATGGATGGGTCGGAGATTGGACGGAACGCGCCATTTAACGCTGGATGGTGGTGCTGATAATTGGCGGGCCGTCTCGGGATCGAACCTGGAACCAACGGATTAACAGCCAGACTTCCCCAGGTCCTGTACCCAATTAATCAGTCGCCTACAGTGCTTGCCCTTTTTCTGGTGTGTCGTAAAAAGACAATACGCGCTGGTTAATGACGGCCATTACGGCACAAATCCGTCACACTCAGGAAGTTCCGATCCCGGTCATGAGCAGCTAACGCCTCATACGCGAAGTGCATTCGTCAATGGAGATTATTGCAGCAATTACACAGCAAGCGTACGCTGGTTGCACCCTTGATGAACGGGGGTTCAATCATGCCTCTGTTCCTCGAGGTCAGACCCCGGAACATGCTGTGGGTGACGGGCCAGCCCTGGGACATTTTCATGAAGAATGTGAAAAAGATAATCCAGTTGATTGTCGGCCTGTGGTTATGCGCTTCCATCCCGGTCCAGGCAGAAACACCCGCCTTCCCCGAAGCCCAGGGGTTTGGTGCCTTCACAAAAGGCGGCCGCGGCGGTGAAGTATTCATCGTTACAACCACGAAGGACTACGGTGCGGATGAACCTGTAATCAGGGGCAGTTTCCGGGAGGCTGTCGAGGCTGCCATGCCCCGCACGGTTGTATTCGAAGTCAGCGGTACTATCGAACTCAAGAGACCTCTAAAGATTGAACACCCCTTCATAACGATTGCCGGACAGACCGCCCCGGGTGACGGCATCAGCCTCAAGGATTACTCCTTCACGATAGCTGCGGATGAGTCCATCGTCCGGTACTTGCGTGTGCGTGTGGGTGATGTTCATCGGTTGGAAACCGACGCCATAGAAATCGGCACGGTCGTGGACAACACCGGTCACATGTCCGACATACCCAATTCGAATGTCATCGTGGATCACGTTTCGGCGAGTTGGTCCACTGACGAAGTTTTCACCATTGGTACCGAAAGGGCCACGGTCCAATGGAGCATCATCTCTGAATGCCTGTACAAGTCCTTTCACCCCAAGGGGGGACACAGTATGGGCTCCATTATCAGGGGTTCCCACGGCGGCGTTTCGATGCTGCACAACATTTACGCCCACAACAATTCACGCAACCCCAAGCTGGGCAGTGGTGGCGTGTCGCCCGGTGCGGTTTTCGATGTGCGAAACAACGTTTTTTACAACTGGGGCAGCACGCCGGGCTATTCGAACAATGACGAACATGTTCGCATCAACCTCGTGGGCAATTACTACAAACCGGGCCCCACCACCTACAACAACCGCACCATCGCGTACCGGGTGGGGGGCGTCCTGAACAGCATTCACGCGGCGGACAACTTCCACACCGGCAACCCCGGGGCCGCCAGGGACAACTGGCTCTTGATCACCTCTGCCGAGGGAGAAATCAACAAGCAGAGCACGCCATTCCCATACCCGCCAATGGAAAGCAGAATCGGCGAAGCAATTTACGAGCTTGTATTGAACGGAGCAGGCGCAGTCCTGCCGGCGCGTGACCCGGTTGACCAGAGAATAATCAACGAGATACGGACCGGCAAAGGCGCCATTATCAACTCCCAGAAAGACGTGGGCGGCTGGCCCGTTTACAGGTCCACAAAAGCCCCGCTGGATGATGACCGTGACGGCATGGCGGATGAATGGGAAGCGGCTCATGGGTTGAGTGCCACGGATCCAGCGGACCACCAAAACGACGCCGACGGTGATGGCTACACGAACCTCGAGGAATACCTGAACGGCACAGACCCCAATGCCGCCACGGCGTCCCTGCAGGATTACGCAGCGTTCAAAGCGGTCCTGGATGAAATCGAAGTGTTGAACGTGCAGGGATACGCCGAGGCCAGGGACTGGGAGGCGGCACGACTGGAGGCCCTGTCAAGCCTGCCCGAACCGGAAGTAAAGGTCAGTTTTTCCAGGCGCCCCGAGGCCATGGAGAAAACCTTGACCGTTTCATTGAATGACTCGGTGGAAATGGAAATGATCCTGGTGGAGCCCGGCACGTTCATGATGGGCTCACCCGAGAGCGAACCCGGCCGTTTTGCCGATGAAACGCAACATGAGGTCACGATCAGCAAACCTTACTACCTTGCGGCAACGGAACTGACCAACGAGCAGTACTACGAGGTCATGTCCAAGGCATACGAAAAGAAATACAAGGCACCAGTAAAAAGTAATAGAAAACCCGTTGCGGTTACCTGGTTCAATGCTGTGAAGTACACGGACGTGTTGTCGCTCAATTCCGGGTACAAGTTTCGCTTGCCGACGGAAGCCGAATGGGAATACGCCTGCAGGGCCGGAACCACCACGGCCAATTTTACCGGGGAGAGTATTACCCGCGAATATGCGAATTTCAGTACCCGGGAGCCGGGCCCCAAGTCCAGCGCTGTCGAGGTCGCCCAGACCCTCCCCAACCCCTGGGGGTTCTTTGACATGCCGGGCAACATGGCCGAGTGGTGCAGTGACATCCTGTGGGATTATCCGCTTGGCCCGGTCACCGATCCTGCCGGGCCATCCCTGGACAGTGCCAAGGGGATTACGACAGCCTCGAGGCGTGTGCGCCGGGGCGGGGAGGCAGGCACTTTCTGGGAGTTCATCAGGTCAGCAGCCCGTTACGGGTACAAACCAAAAGTCAACAACGGAGCGCGAGTTGTGCTGGAGGTGGAAAAACCTCGGCCATGAGCTCGACGGTTGGCCTTTCCAACCGCGGAGAGCTACGGCAGGTTTGCCCACACTCAACCTCGAAACGTAAGTTGAAGCTGGTGGTAGCCATTGATTTAATTGGTGGGCCGTCTAGGGATCGAACCTAGGACCAACGGATTAAAAGTCCGGTGCTCTACCAACTGAGCTAACGGCCCACGTGGTGTACCGCGGGGAGCGCGGCATTTTAGGTGAAATCGCCGGTGTGCTCAAGACGAATCGGCCGGATTCAACCGTCCTGGTAGCGGGTTGGGTCGGGCACGCCGGCCGCCTCAAAACCGGCTTTCCTGATCAGGCAGGAATCGCACACACCGCAGGCCCGGCCCCGCTCATCTGCCTGGTAGCAGGACACCGTCTGCGCATAGTCCACGCCCAGCCGGGTGCCTTCCCGTATGATCTCGGCCTTGGTCAGTTCGATCAGCGGCGTGTGGACCTGCAGGGGACGTCCCTCGACGGCCGCCTTGGTCGCCAGGTTGCCCAGAGCCTCGAAGGCCGCGATAAACTCCGGGCGGCAGTCCGGGTAACCGGAATAATCCACCGCGTTCACGCCGATGAAGATGTCGCCAGCCCCCAGCACCTCGGCGTAGCCGAGCGCCAGCGACAGCATGATGGTGTTGCGCGCCGGCACGTAGGTGACGGGGATGCCCTCGGTGCCTCCTTCGGGCACGTCGATCAGGTCGGTCAGGGCCGAGCCCCCTATGGCGCGCAGGTCCAGGTTCAAAACCTTGAGCGGCACGTCCGCCATGTTCGCCAGGCGCTGGGCGGCCTGCAGTTCCGAACCGTGCCGCTGGCCGTAGTTCACGGCCAGGGCGTAACAGTCGAAGCCTCCGTCCTGTGCCATGGCCAGGGTGGTGGCCGAATCCAGGCCGCCTGAGACCAGGACGACCGCTTTGGGTTTTTGCTGGTTCATCTATCTACAATCGCGGCGAGGGCGCCGCTCCTACAATGATCACTTGCCGGGCACATCGCCCCACAACAGCTTGTGCAATTGTAATTGCACGCGCACGGCCAATCGGTCCTCCAGCACCCATTCTGCCAGTTCTGTCGCACTCTGCTGCTGCCAGGCCGGCGAAAACAGTACTTCGCACAGGCCATCCAGCTTGCGACCCCTGACCTGGTCATGGGCCCATTCGTAATCGCTCCTCGAGCAGATGACGAACTTGAGCTGGTCGTTACCCGTCAGTACCGCGAGGTTTTCCCAGCGGTTGCGGTGCTCCTCGCCCGAATCGGGCGTCTTGAGGTCTACCACCCGGCTCACGCGGGGATCCACCGCGCCGATCTCGATCGCGCCGCTGGTTTCCAGAGACACGCGGTAGCCGGCGTCGCACAATTGCTCCAGCAACTCCAGGCACCGTTTCTGCGCCAGCGGTTCGCCTCCGGTCACGCAGACGTGCCTCGCCCCGTATTGCGCGGCCTCGGCGAGGATATCGTCGAAATGCATCCACTCGCCGCCATAGAAGGCGTACTCGCTGTCGCAGTAGGTGCAGCGCAGGGGGCAACCGGTCAGGCGGATGAATACTGTCGGGATGCCGGAATCGCGCGCCTCACCCTGCAGGGAATGGAAGATCTCGGTGATCTTCAGCATTCCCTCGCGGGATTCGGGGACACGTTTTCGCGCTGCGGATGACATGGCAGATATTGTAAGGGATTGGGCAACGATGCCCCTTGATCGCGGCGAGGGCGCCGCTCCTACACCAAAACCGACGCTTTGAGTTCGCGACCAGCGGTCGCTCCCACGATTAAGAAGCCGCTCCCACAGTACACTGAATCGAATCCCGAGTACCGAATCCCGGGTTCCGAGTCCCGGGTTCCGATCTTCAGAAATGCCCCTCCAGGCGCATGCTGCGCAGGCGGCTCTCGGCCAGGCGCGCCAAGGTGGTTCCGGGATATTGATCCTGCACCTGGGTCAGCGCCGCGCGGGCCAGTTCCCACTGCTTGAGTTCGTAGTGGGTATAACCGATTTTCAAAAGGCTGTCGGGCACCTTGGGGCTCTCGGGGAACTGCGCCAGCAGGCTTTCGAAAGCCTCCAGGGCGAACTCGAAGTTACGCGTCACGTAGTAGGACTCGCCCAGCCAGTACTGCGCATTGTCTGCATACTCGCTGCCCGGGAATGCCGCCAGGAAATCGCTGAACTGCTCGGCCGCATCCGAGTAACGCAGTTCCTTGAGGGACTGAAACGCGTCGTCATAGGCCGCCTTTTCCATTTCAGGGGTGATCTCCATCACCACTTCCACCGCCTGCGGCCCGGCGAGGCTGGTCACCGTCGAGGGAATATCACGCTCCTCGCGGATCTCGGGCACGTCTTCTTCCGGCGGTATGAAACGGGTCGCTGGCTGCTGCTCGGTCGGCGGCGCAGTAGCGGCACCGGTGATGATCGGCGTCACGTTACCCAGTTCATTGATGCGCTGGTCCAGGTCGAGATACTGATCACGCTGCCGGCGCTGGATGGTGTCGATCTCCATCGCCTGCTCCTCGATCTGGCCGCGTAACGAACGCACTTCGTCCTGCAGCTGCTGGATCTGCAGCACCAGGTCCACCATCTGCTCGCGCATGGCGTCTGCCTGGGTATCGGATTGCGCCCTTGCGGGGCCTGAAAACGCGATGGCCAGCGCGAGGCTGGCCATCACGGCAAATCTGGAATGATTCACGGGCGTTTTTACCTCGCGGTGTAAACGATCTCCACGCGGCGGTTCTGCCACCAGCAATCCTCGTTGCTGACGCGGCAAACCGGACGCTCTTCGCCATAAGTGACGACATCGAGCTGGTTGCCACCTGCGCCACCGGCTGACAACAGCTGGTTCACGGCGTTGCCGCGGCGCTCGCCGAGACCGAGGTTGTACTCGCGGGTACCACGCTCGTCGGCATGGCCTTCCAGGGTCACGCGGGCGCTGGAGTGAGCCGCCACGTAGGCCGCGTGCGCTGAAACGATCCGGCGGTACTCCGCCTTGACGTCGGACTTGTCGAAGTCGAAATAGATCACTCGCTTGGACAACATGCTCTCGCTGTTATCGAAATTGCGCGCATCGGTGTAATCACGGGGATCGGGAGCGGCAACGGTGACCACATCTTCAACCGGGGCCTGTTCGGGTTCGGGGGCCGGTTCCGGTGCCGGGGTCGGTTCGGGGGTGGACTTGCACGCCGCGACTGCAAGGGCGACGCTCAATGCAAGCAGAGTGCGCAACGCGATTTTCATTGGATTCTCCTGTTTATTTCCTTGACGGCCGTTATGTTCGGCACAATCACATAGTTTACCTGATAACGGGCGACCACGCGGGTTCGCGTACGTCCCCTTCGCTCAATATCAATCTCTGCCGCACGTTCCCATCCGCGGACACGGCAGACAGCACGCCCCGGTCACCTTCCCGGGTGGCGTAGAGGATCATGCTGCTGTTGGGCGCAAAGCTGGGCGACTCATCCAACACCCCGGGGGTCAGGATGCGCATTCGCTCATTTTCGAGATCCCAAACAGCTATACGATACTCGTTTCCCTGCCCGTGCGCTACAGCAATACTGTGTCCGTCTGTTGCGATGCTCACGCGGGCGTTGTAGTCGCCCGGAAGCGGCACCCGTTCTGCGGTGCCACCGGTGGCTGCAACCCGGTAAATCTGCGGTCTGCCGCCCCGGTCAGAGGTCCAGTAGACCATGCTGCCGTCCGGCGACCAGGCCGGCTCCGTGTCGATTGCCCAGTGGTTCGTCAACTGGCGATTGTCGCCGGTCGTGAGGTCGCGGATGTAGACCTCCGGGTTGCCGCTGCGCGAGAGCGTCAGGGCCAAGTAGCGGCCGTTCGGGGAGAAGGCCGGAGCCCCGTTGATACCCCTGCCCCAGGAAACCAGTTCGCGCGCGCCGGTTGCCACCTCCTGGACATAGATGGCCGAATTGCCCTTCTCGAATGACACGTAGGCCAGGCGCTCGCCGTCGGGCGACCAGTTGGGGGACAGCAGGGGTTCCGGCGAGCCGACGATGGACTGCGGGTTGAAGCCGTCAGCGTCGGCCACCACCAGTTCGTAGCGCAGGCCGTCACCCGCGTCGGTGGCCGAAACGTAGGCAATGCGCGTGGAAAACGCGCCCGGCACGCCGGTGAGCTTTTCGTAGATGGCATCGGCCACCCGGTGTGCGCCGAAACGCAGATCGCCCAGCCCGACGGTGGTGATCTGGGACAGCAGGCGCTCCTGCGTGTGCACGTCGTAAAGCTGGTAATAGATCTCGTATCCGTTGCCGCCCGGTGCGTCGTTGATCCAGCCGATGACGATGTAATCCACCTTGAGCAGGCGCCAGGTCCCGAAGCGGATGGATTCCCCGTCCTCCGGGCGATCCACCATGTCCGCCTCATCCATGGGATCGAACAGCCCCGACCGGTACAGGTCCGCGGTGACGATCCCGGCTGTCGTGGTGATCGGCGGGGGGCCGGCCGCGCGCCACTGGAACGGCACGATGGCGATCGGCAACGCCGCCGCATTGCCCTGGATGATCTCGATCTCCAGCCTGGCCTGGAGCGGCAGCGCAAAGGCCAGCGCCAGCAGAAACGCGATGGTTCTCATTGTCCTGTGTTTCAACTCAGTCACCGTCGTAAGTAAAAATGAAATCGATTTCCCGTTCGAATACGTCCTCGAAGCCCCGGTATGGCAGCGAGCCCGCGCGCTCCACGGCCGCGATCAGCGAACGGCGCGTGGCCTCGTCACCGTTGCAGCGTCCCGCGATATTGGCAGAGATCACCTCTCCGCCCGGAATCTGCACGATTCGCAGCGTGCAGCGCAAACCCTGCCTCGCGGTGGGCGGGCGCAGCCAGTTGCGCGTCACCTGCGCCTGTATGGCCAGCGCGTACTGCTGCGCCAGCGTGGCCAGTTCGCCCGCCCGGAAAGCCGCCTGCTCTGCGTCCAATTGTCTCTGCAGGGCCTCCTGCGCCTCGGCCTGGCGGCGCGCCTGGGCATCCCGCTCGCGCCGCGCCTCGAGTTGCCTGAGCCGTTCCTCTTCCAGCTTTCGCTGCCGCTCAGCTTCCTCGCGTTGCTGGCGGATACGCTCCAGTTCATCCTGCTGCCGCTGCAGCCGTTCCTGGCGCTCGCGTTCCTGCTGTTCGCGCAATTGTTGCAGGCGCAGGTCTTCCAGCCGCTTTTCCTCGGCGGCCTTGCGGCGTTGCTCCTCCAGTTCGCGCTCGCGCCGTTCCCTTTCCAGTTCGCGTTGCACGGCCGCCTCGGCCTCGCGGCGCGCCTGCTCCTGGCGGTCCCGCAGGGCCTGCGTGTCCACGATGACCGCCTCGATGGTCAGGCCCTGCAGGCTGGGCGGCTTGAACGGCCGCCAGTCCATGGTGCCCAGCACGATGAGCCCGGCCGCGATGACGTGTACGC
>JABAHR010003727.1_pt2 | contig 17769 bp, 13 predicted proteins | sample 7062101 | NCBI WGS metagenome assembly JABAHR01 (sample SAMN14534553, study PRJNA622989) | marine sediment metagenome | biome: marine biome [ENVO:00000428]; feature: marine pelagic biome [ENVO:01000023]; material: deep marine sediment [ENVO:00002113] | place: India: Gulf of Kutch | collected... | reverse complement strand
ACTGCACCGTTTCAAGGGTTGCTGGCGATTCGACCCCCAGCCCGATGCAACGGTTGATCACGATCGCAGTCGGCGGCAATTTTGCAGCGCGCGATATCAGCGTAAAGCCGTCCTGCCCCGACGCGAGCCCGAGTGCCGCCCGGATCCCGGGGGTAGCTGCATTGTGCAGATCCAGTAGCGCGGCGCGCTCGATCGATTCGGATTCAGGGGCGATTTGCATACATGTTGACGAACTCCATCGCCAGCGTCGCGCCGGCCAGCGAGGTAATGTCGCCGACGTCATAGGCAGGCGCCACCTCGACGAGATCCATGCCGATGAGGTTGATACCGATCAGCCCGCGCAGGATCTGGATTGCCTGGTTCGTGGTCAAGCCGCCGCAGACCGGCGTGCCGGTGCCCGGCGCGTAACTCGGGTCGAGGCAATCGATGTCGAAGCTCAGGTAGACCGGCCGGTCACCGAGGATCTTCAAGGTTTCGGCAACGACCACATCGATGCCTTCGCGATGCACGAAGGGGCCGTCGAAGATATTGAAACCGAGGGTGTCGTCGTTGGTGGTGCGCAAGCCGATCTGCACCGACTGCGCCGGATCCACGAGCCCCTCTTTGGCGGCGTGCCAGAACATCGTGCCGTGGTCGACACGGCCCTCCTCGTCTTCCCAGGTGTCGCTGTGCGCGTCGAAATGGAGCAGCGACAGCGGCTGACCATGTTTCTTCGCATGCGCCTTGAGCAGCGGCCAGGCAATGAAATGGTCGCCTCCCAGCGTCAGCAGTCCCGGGCCCTGGCTGATGATGTTCGTGGCGTGTTTTTCGATCGCATCGGGGATCGTATCCGGGCGCCCGAAATCGAAGAAGCAATCGCCATAGTCGACGATGGCAAGTTTGTCGAAGGGATCGACCTCGGTGTCGTAGGGACGCATCCAGGAGATCATCGAGGACGCATTGCGAATCGATCTTGGTCCGAAGCGCGTGCCCGGGCGATTGGTGGTCGCGGTATCGAGCGGCACCCCGGTGACGACCAGGTCGACGCCGTCGAGATCCTGGCTGTACTTACGGCGCATGAACGAGGTCACGCCTGCATAGGTCGGCTCGTTCGTCGTGCCATGAAGGCTGTCGCGGGTAATGGCGAAATCGCCGTGTTTCTTGACCGTCATAGTGTCGAGCTCCTCGTCAGGTCACGGTTTTCCAGGTCAGGTCCAGGCACTTCCATGCCTTGTCGATTTGTTCGTCGACCTGCTCGCGAGTCATGGTTAATGGCGGCGCGGTTACGATCGTATCACCGACCGCCCGCATCACGAGACCGTTGTCCACCAGGATGTTTCTGCAGGTCGTGCCGACGCCGTCGTCTTCGTCGAATCGCTCGAGTGTCGACTTGTCCTTGACGATCTCGAGCGCGCCCATCATCCCGACCATGCGCGTCTCGCCGACCAGCGGGTGATCGCCCAATGTAGCCCAGCGCTCCTGCAGGTAGGGACCGATGTCGTCTCGCGCGCGGGTCACCAGCTTCTCTTTGCGCATGATGTCGATGTTGGCGATCGCCACCGCGCAGGATGCCGGATGACCGGAATAGGTATAACCGTGATAGAACTCGCCACCCTTGTCGATCAGCACGTCGCCGACCTTGTCGCTGACCATGACGCCGCCGAGCGGCAGGTAGCCGGACGTCACGGCCTTGGCGAATGTCATCAGATCCGGCTTGACGCCGTAATAATCGGCGCCGAACCATTCGCCCAGCCTGCCGAAGCCGCAGATCACTTCGTCGGTAACCAGCAGGATGCCGTGCTCGTCACAGATCCGCTGCACTTCGGGCCAGTAGGTATCGGGCGGAATGATCACGCCGCCGGCGCCCTGGATCGGCTCCCCGACGAACGCGGCGACCCTGTCGGCGCCAAGTTCCTCGATCCTGGCCTCGACGAGGCGGGCCGCATGCAGGCCGAACTCGTCCGGGGACATCTTGCGGTCACTGCCGAACCAGTACGGCTGCTCGACGTGTTCGATGTAGGGCAGCACGCCGCCCTGTTTGTGCATCGGCGTCATTCCGCCGAGGCTGGCGCCGGCGACGGTCGACCCGTGATACGCATTTTTCCGCGCAATGACAACCTTGCGATCGGGCTGGTCCATCAGGTCCCAGTAACGCCAGACCATGCGCAGCATCGTATCGATCGACTCGGAACCGGAGCCGGTATAGAAGACGCGACTGAACTGGGGCTGGGTCAATTCACCGAGGGTTCTGGACAGTTCGATCGACGGCGGATGGGCGCACTGAAAGAAACTGTTGTAATAGGGTAATTCGCGCAGCTGCTTCTCGGCCGCGACTATCAGCTCTTCGCGGCCATACCCGGAATTGACGCACCACAGACCCGACATTCCATCGAGGATCTTGTTGCCATCGGCGTCGTAGATATAAATGCCCTCCGCGTGCGTAATGATGCGGCTTTTTTTCTCTCCGAGGTCCTTGTGATCGGTAAAGGGGTGCAGGTAGTGCTGACTGTCGAGCTCCTGCCACTCCTCGCGAGAGCGGTTTTCAACAATGGCCATTGGCTTCCTCATTCGCAGCCGGCGGGCTGCCACTCGTTTGACGCGATGCTAGCTGAGGAATCCAGAGCCGTCACCCCCGCTCCACATCCTGAAAGGCGATCAGACGTTGAACATCAGTACTTCGCGCTCCCATGGCGTCACGATCGTCTGGAACTCGTGGCATTCGTGTTTTTTGACCTCGGAGTAGATGTCGACGAATTTGTTGCCGAGCGTCGAGCGCATCGCTTCGCTGTCCTCGAAGGCATCGATCGCCTCGTACAGATAGCGATGTAAATTGAAGGGCAGATCGTAGGCGCTACCCTCGATCGGGGCATCCGGCTTTGCGCCCTCCAGCATGCCAAGATAACCGCAGGCAAGCGTACCCGCCAGGACCAGGTAGGGATTGACATCGGAGCCAGCCAGGCGGTTCTCGACGCGGCGCGCTTCCGGCCCGGAGTCCGGCACCCGCAAACCGACTGTCCGGTTATCGACCGCCCAGCCCAGGTTGACCGGCGACGCATAGTAACTCAGGAAACGCCGGTAGGAATTTGGATACGGCGCGAACAGCAGCAGCGCTTGCGGCATGTATTTCTGCAAGCCGCCGATGTATGCGCTAAACAGCTCGCTGGGCTCGCCCTGCGCATCGGAAAAAATGTTGTTGCCGTCGGCATCGACGACGCTCTGGTGGATATGCAGCGCACTGCCCGCCTCCTCCGACATCGGCCGCGCAAGAAACGTTGCGTGCATCTCGTGCGCGATAGCGGCCTCCCTGACCGTGCGCTTGAACAGGAAGACCTGGTCCGCAAGATCGATCGCATCGCCGTGCAGGAAGTTCAGCTCGAACTGCGCGGGCCCCATTTCCTGGGACAGCGTGTCGATACGGATGTCCTGCACCTCGCAGTAGGCGTATACGTCATTCATGAACGGCTCGAAGTCGTTCATCGAGTCGATACTGTATGGCTGTTTCGACGTCTCGGTCCAGCCGAGCCTGCCTTCGGGCGGCTCGACCTCCTCGTTCGCATCCGAATGCGGATTGATCAGGTAGAACTCGACCTCGGGGGCGACGACCGGCCGCCAGCCTTTCTCCTTATACAAGTCGAGCACCATTCGCAGGACGCGGCGTGGCGATGTCTCCACCGGGTCGCCATCGCGATTGACGCAATCGAGGAACACCGATGCCGTCGGGTCGGTCGCCCACGGCACCGGCCGCAGGGTATCGGGGTCGGGACGCAGCAGCATGTCCCGGTCCTCGACGTTGTCCTTGTTGTCGACGTATTCGCCAGACACCGTCTGCGCAAAGATTCCCTCGGGCAGCTTCAGCTCGCCGGAACCAAACTTCGCGGCAGGCAGGACCTTGCCGCGCGCGGCGCCTGCCATGTCGGGGACGAATGCCTCTACGTCGTCGATGTTGTGGTCATTCAGCCAGCTCTGGATTCGGTCCATGTTGCTCAAGAGTCACCTCGGTGTTCGCTGGAATATTGCCTGCACGCGTCGCCAAATGACTGGAAAATCGCCATCGAGAAGTCGTTTTCGGTGACCTTCCACTCCGGGTGCCACTGCACTGCGAGCGTGTAACCGTCTGCGCCATCGACGACGAAGCCCTCAATCAAGCCGTCGTCGGCAACAGCCTCGACCGTGACGCCGTCAGCGAGTCTGGCGATGCCCTGCGAGTGCAGCGAGTTGACGGTGACGGTGTCGGTGTCCGCGAGACGATACAGCATGCCGCCTTCGACCAGGTGCACCTCGTGTGAAGGCCCGTACTGCACATCCAGCGGATCCTCCGGGTTTTCGCGATGGTCGTGGTACCCCGGCTGTTCCTCGACATGCTGATGCAGACTGCCGCCGAGCACGACATTGAGTTCCTGGTAGCCCCTGCAGATCGCGAACAGCGGCACGCCGGTTTGCAGGGCCCTGTCGATGAGGCGCAGCGTCGTCTCGTCGCGATGCGGATCATGCAGGGTCCCGGGCCGGCTGGGTACACCGGCATAGTGATGCGGCTCGACGTTGGACGGGCTGCCTGTCAACAGCAGTCCGTCGATTTTCGACAGGATCGAGTCGGCGTCAACCGAGTTACCGAGTGCAGGGATCATGAACGGGATGGCATCGGCCCCGTCCCTGACCGCGGCCACGTACTTCTCGCCAACCATATGGAACGGATGCGGATCGACGATCCGGCGGTCTGAGGGCACACCGATAAGCGGCTTTGCGGACATAGGCGAGCCGGACGCGGCCCATCCTCCCGGGGAACAATACGCGGCTAATATACGCGAGAGATCGGCGCGCTGTATATGGCCCACCGCACCCTGCGCGTTACCCGTCGGCGGCCACCTCGCCTGGCAGATCGTCGGCCCGCTTGCCGAATGTCCTGAGGACGACGAACAGGATTGCCATACCGAGCAGTATCGACAGCAGCGGCGGGAACCCGTAGCCGCCGGGGATGGTCCCCACGCCGATCGCCACTGTGCCGACGATCAGCGCATAAGGCATTTGCGTGCGTACATGCTCGATGTGATCGCAACCCGAGGCCATCGACGACAGGACGGTCGTGTCGGAGATCGGCGAGCAGTGATCACCCCAGACCGCGCCCGCGAGATTACAGGCGATCGCCGAATACAGTATGTGCATGTGCTCCGGGCCGGCCATACCGTTGACGCCGAGCACCGCCCACGTCAGCGGCACCACCAGCGGCATCAATATACCCAGCGTGCCCCAGCTGGTGCCGGTGGTGAAAGCAGTGACCGCCGACAGTACGAAGACCGTGACCGGCACGAGCGGCGGCGGTAAAGTCTCCGCGAGGATCGATACCAGGTAGGCCGCCGTATTCAGGTCCACGGCGACGTCGGCGAGACTCCAGGCCAGGATCAGGACGATCATGGCGAACAGCATCGCCTTTACGCCGCCGAACCAGGCGTCGACCGTTTCGTGGCTCGACAGGATACCCTGACCAAGCGTCATGAGGGCGGCTACCACGGCACCGAGTAAGGACGCCCACAGCATGGAGCGGTATGCATCGGCACTGCCGATGATATCGGTGATCGTGTCGCCGCTGCCTGTTACATACAAGCCGACGATCAACGAACCGATCAGCACCAGCAGCGGGACGAATGCATTGATCGCGCGCAGCGGAATATTGGGTTTCGGATCGAGCGAGTCACCATGCAACGCCGGCATCTCCTCTGCGTTGATCGACGTGACCTTGCCTGCACGCGCGCGGATTTCTGCGCGATACATCGGCCCGATGTCGCGGCCCGATGAGGCAACATACAGCACGAAGATGACGGCGAGAATCGGGTAGAAGCTGTAGGGGATCGACTGCAGGAAGATCGAGTATGCGGGCTGGTCGAGGTCCGGAATAGCCGCGATAGCGTCGCCGATCAATCCGACCTCGTAACCGATCCAGGTCGTGATCAAGGCAAGACAGACGACCGGCGCGGCCGTCGAGTCGACGATGTAGGCCAGCTTTTCCCTGGAGATCCGTAGATGGTCGGTAATGGGTCTCGCGGTATTGCCGACCACCAGCGTATTGCTGTAGTCGTCGAAGAAAATCATCAGTCCCATCCCCCACACGGCGACCTGGCCACTGACCGCCGTTTTTGCGCGGCTTACGATCATGCTGACGATGCTCGCCATACCGCCGTTACGGGTAATGATGCCGACCATGCCGCCGATCATCAGGGAAAAGAGGATGATCTGTGCATGCTCGACGTCCGCCAGCGCGCTGACGACGTAGATCTCGAATCCATCCAGCAAGCCACCGAAAACGCCGGGCAAGGACACGGACCGCAGCAGCGTTGCGCCGAGCCATACCCCGATCAACAGGGCCGGGATCACGTTCCGGATCAACAGCGCGATAACGATGGCCACGAGCGGCGGCGTCACCGACACCCAGCCCGGCAGAACCCTTAGAGACGCGGATGCCGAGCGCTCACCACTGGTTGCGGTGACGGCCGTGGTCCCGACGCTGCTGACGGTGATCGCCGGGAAGCTAACAGCGCCATCAGGAGCAGCCGTCGCTTCGAATGCCTGGCCAGCGACGCTTAGCCTGACCGCGGCATCCGGCGTCGCGCCCGAGACGGTGACGACGGTTTCTATGTCCTGCAGCGCAACCTTGGGTAGCGAAAGTTCGAGTGCATTGGCGATGGGCGCCAGGGCAACGAGAAAGATGCCGATCAGGGTTTTCTTGTTAATTTTGCCGCCAGCCCGTATCCAGGAACCGCGCGCATGGTAGCACGGAGACTGGTATCAGAACTCGGGGCTGAGACGCTGCGCAGCGCGGCAAAGGGTGGTGCCTAGCTCGGCGCGGCGCGCCGCGGTCAGGCGCTGTGTCGGCCCACCGATCGACAGCGCGCCCTGCACGTCACCGAGGACGCCGCGAATGATCGTCGCCACGGCGGTAAAGCCTTCTTCGACCTCGTCGACGGTCACGGCGTAGCCGCGCCGGCGGATTTCGGCCAGCTGCGGCTGCAGCGCCGACGGGTCGGTCAGCGTGCTGCCGGTCAGGGGTTTGAGCTGCTCGTCCAGCCGCTCTATGCCGGCCTCGTCGAATGCCAGCCATGCTTTGCCGGTCGATGTCGCGTGAATCGGCCAGCGCGTGCCGATGTTGCCGGCCGAGCCCAAAACATGATTGCCGGCAACCTCGTCGAGGATCAGCATGCTGTCCTCGAAGGGAACTTCGAGCGTCGCCGTCTCGCCGGTCTCCCTTGCCAGTGTCCTGAGTATCGGCCGGACCCTGCGCCGCAGATCGCTGCTTGCCAGCGCCTGCACGCCGAGCGCCATGAGGCCTGCGCCCAGGCTATAGGCGCTCGTCGCCGGGTTGCGGTCGATGAGCGCCTCGCTTTGCAGCGCGCGCAAGAGCCTGTGGGTTGTAGTCTTGTTCAACCCGGACGCGCGCGAAATTTCGGCCAGCGTCATCTCGGGCCGCTCATTGGTAAACAGTTTCAGCAGTCGGACGGCACGCAGTGCGGCTTGCGCCCCCTGCGGCGGGCGGGTCTGGATCATGACTTAGATCATATTGTGGCGTTTGATTTCACATTATGACTGACCGGCAAACGCATGGCGAGACATGGAACGCCGTTTTCGTGTCCAGATGCGCCCTGCTGGTGTGACAGCGCGAATTGGTGCTTAATTGGCGCCGTCCACCAGACGGGGAAACCGATGCCACGCAAGAAAACACCCTCGCCGACCGCGGAACTTCGCAGATTCCTCAAGCAGTACCCGGCGACCGGCGTCATGGAACTTCTGGTCGCCGACCTCGCAGGGGTACTGCGCGGCAAACGTATCCGCGAGCATCACTTTGGCACGATCTTCAGTGGTGGCTTCTCGATGCCGGGCGGCACCGTATTGCTCGACACCACAGGCGATTGCGTTGCTGGCATCCCGTGGTCCGGGGAAGACGGTGATCCGGATACCGATGCGGCAATCGTGCCCGGCAGTCTCGCGCCGGTGCCCTGGGCGGCGAAGCCTGCGGCCCAGGCGCTGTTCCGCTTTTTCGACCGCAATGGCGAGCCGTTTTTCGCCGATCCGCGATACGTGCTGGAACGCGCGCTCGAGCCGCTTTACAAGATGGGACTCAAGGCCATCATGGCGACGGAGTTCGAGTTCTACCTGCTGGACGCGAAAACCGATCGACCGACGCCGAAAGTGTCACGGGTGCCGGGCATTGGCCGGCCGCAACCGGGGCCCCAGGTCTACAACCCGGACGACCTCTGGGACATCGACAGCTTCCTCAATGACCTGCATGACACCTGTATGGCACAGAACATCCCTGCAGGTACTACGATTTCCGAATTCGCGCCCGGCCAGTTCGAGATCAACCTCGAACATGTCGATGACCCGGTGCTGGCCTGCGATCATGGCGTCCTGCTGAAACGCGCCATCAAAGCCGTTGCAAGACAACACGGATTCGTTGCCTGTTTCATGGCGAAACCGTTCGAGGAAGACGCCGGCTCCGGCCTGCATATTCACATGAGTCTCGTCGACAAGAACGGCAAGAATTATTTTTCACACGGCAGGGAGAACATGGCGTCACCGCCGTTTTCCGCCCGGCTCCGCCATGCTGTCGGCGGACTGTCGAGGACGATGGCGGAAGCGACGGCGATATTCGCGCCCAATGCCAATTCGTACCGCCGTCTGCGGCCGGAAGCGTTTGCCCCGGTAGAACCGAACTGGGGCACGAATCACCGCAACGTATCGCTGCGCATCCCGGTCTGCGACGAGAACAACCTGCGTTTCGAGCATCGCACGTCCGGTGCAGACGCCAATCCCTACCTGGTCACTGCGGCGATCGCAGCGGGCGTTCACTACGGGCTGAAAAACAAGTGTGACCCGGGCCGCATGGTCGAAGCCGGGGAGGTCATCAACCTCAAACGCAAGATTCCGAATCGCTGGGATGCGGCGATCGACAAATTCGAGCGCGGCAAGATCCTGCCCAAGTACCTGGGCAAAGAGTATTGCCGGATCTATGCGCAACATCGCCGCGACGAATCGCGCCGTTTCCACAATGTCATCAGTAACGTCGACTTCGACTGGTACATGCGTGCCGTTTGAGAACATGGACATCGGCGACATGATCGCCGCGATGAACGCACATTCACCGCCCGCGTTGAAAAAACTGGGCGGACGCGTGCATGGCTATGATACAGACGAGCGCGTCATCGAGATGCGGTATCGACTCGACGAGTCTTATTGTCACTCCGGAGATATCGTGCAGGGCGGTTTCGTCGCCGGCATGCTCGACGCCGCGATGGCGCACGCGGTGTTTGCAGAGCTAGGAGATTTCGTCGTCGTCGCAACGCTGGAGATCAATGTCAGCTACCTGGACATCGCGCGCGCCGGCGAGCTCAGCGCATTCGGCCGGATCGCGAAGCTCGGCAAGTCGATCGGCTTTCTCAAGTCCGAGTTGAGGAACGCGGATGGCGACCTGCTCGCCTACGCGACTTCGACGGCGAAGATTATCCGCAAGAAACCCGGCGCTTAGTCCGGATCGTCTGCCCGGGCGACGTCCTTCTCGATCGACTGCCCTGCCCGGTAGTAATGGAATGCCGACCATGGGGCGGTAACCAGGCCAACGGCGAACAGGCTGTAGCGCAGCGATTCAATGCCGGCCACTTCTCGCAGCAGGTCGCTCAATATTCCCGTCACCTGTGGTCCGAGACCCAGCCCGATCATGTTGAGCAGGAACAGCAGCAAGGCTGAAGCCACGGCGCGCATGCGTAGCCCTACCATCGCCTGGACCTGGGCAAACGTGGTCGCGAGGTAGAAGTTAGAGAAAATCGCCGGCGTGATGAAAAAGGCCAGCACCCAATAGGGGTTGTCGAGCAAGTAAATGGGAAACAGAAACACCCAGGCGAACATCGTTGCGATGGACACTGTCCACAGCGCATACCTCAGGCCCTTTCGCGAAGCCTTGTCGGCGACGTATCCGCCACCGGCGAATCCCAGCCCACCGGCTATGCCGAGTATGAGCCCAAGATAGACACCGATTTCGGCGATACTCATGCCATGGCTGCGCGCCATAAAGCTCGGGAAGAAACTGGTGACCGCGTAGCCGTTGAATGCAGCCAGCCCCGAACCAACCGCCAGGTGCAGGAAGGATTTGCGCTTGAGCAGGAATCTCACGACATCCATGATGCTCGCACGCTGCGCCGTGTCCACGCGGCCCTCGGACATGCCCCTTGGCGGCTCGTGCAGCGTATAGCGAACGATAAGCGCGAGAAACAGGCCAGGCACGCCGACCAGGAAGAACGCCTCCCGCCAGCCGATGTTCTGCGCGACCCAGCCGCCGGCGAGATAGGCCACCATGATGCCGATGGAAATACCGAGCGTGAAAATGCCCATCGCGGTGGAGCGTTCTTCCGGCGCATAGAGATCAGAGATCATCGAGTGTGCGGGTGGACTGCAGCCCGCTTCGCCGACGCCGACGCCGATGCGCGCCAGCGCGAGCTGCAGGATATTCGTGGCGGCTCCGGACAACGCGGTCATCGCACTCCAGATGGCGACGGCGATCGCAATCAGGTTGCGGCGATTCCAGCGATCGCCGAGCAGAGCGATCGGCACGCCGAGCGTCGCGTAGAACAACGCGAACGCCGAACCCGCGAGGAAACCGAGCACCCAGTCGTCGACGCCGAACTCGGCGCGGATGGACGGCAGCAGGATCGCCAGGATCTGCCGATCGATGAAATTGAACGTGTAAACGATGACCAGCACAGCCAGCGTGTAACGCCGCACGGCGCGACTGATCTGCATCGGAGCGTCGTTATGCATACGTGATCATTCGACTCACGCTCAGGGCAGCACCGTCCTGAAGACGAAGAAGAAGACAATCGCCAGCACGGCGCCCGCCGGGATGGTCACGACCCAGGAGACAAAAATCTTGCCGACGACGCGCAGGTCTATAGCCTCGATGCCGCGCGCCAGGCCGACCCCGAGAACTGCGCCGACCAGCGTATGCGTCGTCGAGATCGGGATACCGGTGCCCGAGGCGATAACAATTGTCGTCGCAGCAGCGAGCTCTGCCGCGAAGCCCCGGCTCGGCGTCAATTGCGTAATCTTCTTGCCGACCGTTGCGATGACGTGCACGCCAAATGTGGCCAGACCGATGACGATGCCTGCGCCACCAATCAGCAGAACCCATATCGGCAGCGCTGACTGCGCACCGACGATCCCCGATTGAGCGACGCTGATCACGGCTGCCAGCGGTCCGATGGCATTGGCCACATCGTTGGAACCGTGAGCGAAGGCCATTCCGCATGCCGTGACCACCATCAATATGGCGAAGACACGTTCTACGGTATGGAAGTGCTGTTTCTTCTCGGCCTTCGGATCTGGCTCTACGCGAATGATGGCCACCGTGCCGATGACCGCGATGCCCACCGCAATCCCGATCGCAAGGATGTAGCTGTTAGTGATGCTGATGTCGAGACCGACGTGCGTCAGTCCTTTGAGGATCGTCACCAGGGTTATCGTGAACGCTGCGAGGAATATATAAATCGGCACGTAGCGCTTGGCTTTCGCCAGCGGATCATCCTGCGTCAGGATGAGCCGGTGCACGCTCATGTAGATAAAAAAAGCAATGATGCCGGCCGTTGCGGGCGATACCACCCAGCTGATGACGATGGTGCCGACCTGCCCCCACTGCACCGCGTCGACGCCGATGCCGACCGCCGCAAAACCGACGATCGCACCGATAATCGAATGCGTCGTGGACACGGGCCAGCCATTCCGCGATGCGACGAGGAGCCAGGTGCCGGCTGCCAGCAAGGACGCCAGCATGCCGTATATCAGCAATTCGGGCGATCCGACGAGAAGATCGGAGTCGACGATGCCTTTCCTGATCGTCGAAGTCACCTCGCCGCCCGCAAGCACCGCGCCGAGGAATTCGAATACGGCGGCGACCAGTATCGCCTGTTTGATGGTTAACGCTTTGGATCCGACCGATGTTGCCATCGCGTTGGCGACGTCGTTTGCGCCGATGCCCCAGGCCATGAAAATGCCGAACAGCGCAGCAAGAACGATATAAAGGACTTCCGCTTCCATTGACGAATCCCCGGAAAGTACAGCTGGTTAGTGAGACAGCAGTAACTCGAGACGTCGCCCGACGCGCTCGGCCATGTCGGCGATCTCTCCGGTCATTTCGATGACCTGGTAGAGAAACATTGCGTCGATCGGATGCAAATCCTTTTCGACCGCAAACAACGACCAGCGCAAGGCGGCCTGACGTTCATCCGTATCTGTTTCGATCCTGTCGAGCTCATCGAGCAGAGATTCGACCAACTCTGCTTCAGCACCGCGGAAGCCGCTCGTGAATAATTCGTCAAGTTCTCGAACGCTTTTGCGTGCCTGCTTCGCCGCGTCGATATTGCGCTCGACGAATTCCAGGAATTCGTCGGCAATCGCCGACGGTATCTTCAGCTTGCGACCCACCACAAGACCCGATACATCCTTGGCGCGATTGGCCATCCGGTCCTGTACGAGCAGAAGCTGGAGCAGATCTTCTCTCGGCACCGGCATGAACAGGCTTTTCGGCAGATGCAGGCGGATCTCTTTCTTCAGGTCGTCTGCTTCATGCTCATACCGGTTGATTTCTTCACGCGATTTCTCGGCTTTTTCCCAGTCCTCAGCGATGACCGCGCTGAAAAAAGTACCCAGCTCGCGCGCCGCCTGGTAGGCGATGTTGACATGCTTTTCGAGCGGCATGACTGGCGAAGCGCCGAAAATACTCGCAAAAGAAGTGGCCAATGGTTCCCCCTCGAACCGCGGCCCGGGACGGCCGCCATTATTATTCTTGTTGAGAACCGGTTCCCCCGGTTCAGGCCGCGAAATGGTATCACAGGCTGGCGATTATCCACCCCTTTTGCGCGTCCGTTCGGGGCCGACGGCATGCTAGACTCTGGCCCCCTATACGAACAAGAACAGTGGAGACAGCGTGGCTTACTGGTTGATGAAATCCGAACCCGGCGAATACAGCATCGACGATCTCGAGCGCGACGGCACGGAGCCGTGGGACGGCATCCGCAACTACCAGGCGCGCAACATGATGCGCGACGACATGCAGATCGGCGACGACGTTCTCTTCTATCATTCGAGCTGCAAGGTGCCGGCAGTGGTCGGTATCGCGAAGATCGCCAGTGCCGCCTACCCGGACCCGACCCAGTTCGACCCGAAGAACAAGCACTACGACGAGAAGAGCAAGGAAGAAGATCCGCGCTGGCTGCTGGTGGATGTCGCCTTCGTGCGCAAAACCAGACGACCGATCCCGCTCACCGAACTCAAAGCGCATCCTGCACTTGCAGACTTCAGACTCAACCAGCGGGGTAACCGGCTGTCCATATTCCCGGTCGACAAGAAGCACTGGGACGTGGTGCTGAGCCTGGAGTAAGCCGGTCGCCTGACCGTCAGTCCGTGGACTTTGCCGCCAGCGTCGCCTGGATCCCCGAGTCCCGCCCGAGATCGAGAATGACGACGAGGTCGCCCGTCTCGGCCCAAGCCAGGGCGGCGGCAAAGGACGCTGCCTCGGTCTCGAAGTGGCTGACCTGGTCGTCGCGAGCGCCGCTCTTCAGCAGCTCATCCCTGATGATCGCGAAAACCTCGCCGTGCTCGCGGCCGCGATGGTAGTGCTCGAGCTCGGCTACGTGGACCGTGTCGAGACCGATCGACCAGGCGCTCCGCGCCAGTTCGCGGATCTGCGCATCGGTACGATCGCCCGCCTGGCCGAAGCAAAGCAGCCGCCGTTTGGCCGGCACGGCGCTCGCCATCGCGAACAAGGCATGCATCGCCTCGGGATTGTGCGCGAAGTCGACGAGCACATGGAAACCGTCGACCTCGTGGAGGTTGCTGCGGCCCGGGTTCGCATCCTGCGTCATTGACCGGAGTCCGCTGCCGATCTGCTCGAGCGTCAGCCCCATACCTGCCGTCAGCGCGGACGCGGCCAGCGCATTGGCGATGTTGTGCAATGCAGCGCCGTGCAGGGTGATCGGGATATCGCGGACCGGGCAAAAGAGTTCGGTCGAATCGCCCCGCCGACGCACGAGGTCGTCTCCGGAGACCAGCCACGCGGTTCCGCCAGCCGCGAGGTGCTCGGCGACGACCGGGTTCTCCTCGTCCAGGCTGAACCATTCGATCTCGCCGTCGAACTCGGCTGATTTCTTTACCAGCAGCTTGTCGTCGGCATTGAGTATGAGCCGACCGCTGCCTGCTACGGCATGCCTGACGACCCACTTGATGTCGAGCAGCTCGTCGACGTTCTGCGAACCGAAGTCGCCGAGGTGGTCCTCGCTGATATTGGTAATCGCTGCAGCCTCGACCTTCTCGACGCCGAGCCCGCGGCGCAGTAATCCGCCGCGCGCGGTCTCGAGTATCGCGGCATCGATGCCGGGCTGCCGCAGGACCATGCGCGCGCCGCCCGGACCGGACCAGTCGTCGCGATCGACGATCGTGTCGCCGACCGAGACCCAGTCCGTGCAGCTCATACCGACGGTTAGTCCAGCCGATTGCATAAGGTGCTTCGCGATCCGCACCGTGGTCGTCTTACCGTTGGTCCCGGTGACGATGCCGGCGGGCACGTCCCGGTACCGTGACCAGTCGAGGCTGTCAGGTGCCGGCAACTCGCGGAACGGCCAGGTCTCTGAATACCTGCCGTGGCCGAGGGAAACCTCGTCGTCATCCCACAGGAAAGATACGCCTTTTGTCCGTGCGGCCATTTTCAGTTCGAGCAGTGCGGGATTGACCTCTTCCCTGATAGCATCGCGGATCGCGGCGACCGCGGACTCGAATTCGGGCGCCTCCGCCCCGTTGAACTCTGCGTCGCAGCATTGCCAGACCCACTCATGGATCGCCGAGGCGGCATACAGGGCATCGATCGGCGCCGAGAAGGCAACGCTCACGCCACCTGCGAGGCGGATGCAGCGGACCTCTTCGCCGCGCCAGTCGACGGCGTCCAGCATCCTGCGTATGCGCGCCTCGCAGAACGCGATCAGCGCCTCGGCTTCGTCAGCGGTGCACGCAATATCGAGGATGGACCCCGGCCGCTCCCAGAGCAGGTTAGGGCCGGTCAGGCGTCGCGCGTCGAGGAACTTCAAGGCGACTCCGTCAGTCGCCTTCTTCGCGCGCAATTCGCACGCCGCGCTCGTCGCTGATGATCTCGATCTCGTCGTCGAACTGGAATTCCGGCGTCGCGGGCAGGCTGATCGTCGACGTCGCCTTCGGCGGTCCCTCTTCGCTGCGCGCCTCGGAATTGAAGTAGATGATCTGTTTCCAGCTGCGCTTTACGTTATCCCCGAGCACGAGAACCAGGTCGCCCGGCGCGGCCAGCTCGAGCGCCCTCGCGATTGCTTCCTGCTCGTCGGGTATGACCTCAATCGCAGCCGCATCGACGTCGCATTCCAGCAAGCGGTTTTTGAGCATCACTGCGACTTCATCCTGACCGCGGCCACGACGATTGTCGTCGCAGCGGGTGATGTAGTGGTCGAAGTGACCGGCAGCCGCCTCGGCGATGTCGCGAATATCCTGGTCGCGGCGATCGCCCGGTGCGGCGAGCACCGCGATTCGACGGCCCTCCACGTCGAAACGATCCACCAGATCGCACATGGCGCGTACGGCGGCCGGATTGTGCGCGTAGTCGAGAATGACCTTGAAGGGATGCTCGTCGTAGATATTCATCCGGCCGGGCGCCTGGAAGAAGGTCGAATCGAACGTGCGCAACCCATGACGGATATCTTCGAGGCTGACATTCATGTTGTAGGCGAGCGCCGCCGCGAACATTGCATTCTGCACGTTGTGCATCGCACGACCCTCGATCGTCGCCGGGATCAGGTGCGTCCAGAGCAGCGGCGTGTAGACCTCTTTGTCATAGACCGAGATCATGTGCCCGTTCATGCCTTCCTCGAGCACGAGCGCCTGGCCGCCTGCACGGATATGCTTTTTGACCAGCGGATGGCCCGGGTTCATCGTGACATAGCAGACTGCGCTTGCCTCGGTGTAGTCGGCCATCTGCAGGCAGAGCGCGTCGTCGGCGTTGAGCACGGCGGCGTCCGTCGCGACTTCGATCGGCACTCGCTTGATCTCCGCGAGTTGCTCCAGGGTATCGATGCCGCGCAGTCCCAGGTGATCCTCTGACACATTGAGACAACAGGCGACGTTGCAATTCTGGTAGCCCATGCCGCCGCGCAGCAGGCCGCCACGCGCCGTCTCCATGACGGCCGCGTCCACCGACGGATCGCGCAAGATGATCTTCGCAGAGACCGGTCCCGTCATGTCACCCGGCACGCTCAGCTTGCCATCGATGTAGACGCCGTCGGTCGACGTCAGGCCGACCGTCTTGCCGGACATCTTGAGGATGTGGGCGAGCATGCGCGAGGTCGTCGTCTTGCCGTTCGTGCCGGTGACGGCAGCGATCGGGATCCGGCTCGGCGCCTCGGGCGGGAACAGCATGTCGAGAACGGGTCCAGCGACATCGCGCGGCGTGCCTTCGCTCGGCGCCACGTGCATGCGGAAGCCCGGACCGGCATTCACCTCGCAGATGCCCCCGCCGGTATCGCGATAGGACTCTGTGATGTCATTCGTCAGAAAATCGACGCCGCCGATGTCGAGACCGATGGCCTTGATCGCGCGCTCGGCCATCTCGCGGTTGTCCGGGTGAATGACGTCGGTGACGTCGATCGCCGTGCCCCCGGTCGACAGGTTGGCCGTCGAGCGCAGGAAGACGGCCTCGCCCTGCGCCGGCACGGTTTTGCGATCGTAAGCGAGTTTCTTCAGCAGGCGCTCGGCCTGGTGATCAAACTCGAGCCGGGTCAGCACTTTCTCGTGGCCGACGCCGCGTCGCGGGTCCGAATTGACGATGTCGACGAGCTCCTCGATCGTGTGCTTGCCGTCGCCGACGACATGCCCGGGCACGCGCTTGGCGGCAGCCACGAGTTCGCCGTTCACGACGAGCAGGCGGTGGTCGAAGCCTTCGAGATAGCTCTCGACGATCACGTTGCGGCCGTGCTCGCGCGCTTTTTCGAACGCGACTTCGACTTCTTCCGCGGTCTTCAGGTTGATCGATACGCCGCGGCCGTGATTACCGGCCAGCGGTTTCAGGACGACCGGGAAGCCGATGCGCTCGGCGGCGCGCACCGCGTCGCCGGCACTCCGCACCATGCGTTGCGCCGGCACCGGCAGCCCGAGATCCCGCAGGATGCCGTTGGTCTCTTCCTTGTCGCCCGCCAGCTCGACGGCGATATTGCTCGTGCGGCTGGTCGTCGTCGCCTGGATACGCTGCTGGTAGCGGCCGTGACCGAACTGCACGAGACTCGCTCGGTTCAGGCGGATCCAGGGAATATCGCGCTCCTCGGCGGCTTTCACCAGCGAAGCGGTGCTCGGTCCGAAAGCGCGCCGCTGCGCATAGCGGATGAAGTCGTCGCGCTCGGTCGCGAAGTCCCAGTCCGCCGGCGGCGCGTCTTCAGGTCTCAAATCATCGGGCAGCAGACTGTGGATCAGGTCCAGCGACAGTCGACTGGCCTCCCTGCCCACTTCCGCATCCATGTACTGGAACACCATGTTGTAGTGGCCATGGCTGCCGTCGATGGAGCGCGTGCGGCCGAAAGTCACGGGCGAGCCGGCAACGTTTTGGAGTTCGAGCGCAATGTGCTCCATCACGTGCCCGAGCCATGTGCCCTCGTCCTCGCGGAGCCGGCGGACGAAACCGCCCGGCTCGCGGTAGGAACAGCCGTGCTCATGCAGGCCCGGCAGCGCGTCGAGCAGCGGCTTGACGAAGTCGTC
>JABAHR010000966.1_pt3 | contig 17782 bp, 19 predicted proteins | sample 7062101 | NCBI WGS metagenome assembly JABAHR01 (sample SAMN14534553, study PRJNA622989) | marine sediment metagenome | biome: marine biome [ENVO:00000428]; feature: marine pelagic biome [ENVO:01000023]; material: deep marine sediment [ENVO:00002113] | place: India: Gulf of Kutch | collected... | reverse complement strand
CTCGGTGCGCCGCCTCGAGGCCGCTCAGGCCCGGGAGCGCGACCAGCGGCGCATGCTCGATCAGCGCCAGCAGCGCGCTGCGCTCGTCGCCGTCCCGCTTGGCGACAGCGGCGCGCGTTTCGGCGGTTTTGCAGCGACACGCCGCGAGATGGTGCGCTTCGGCATACAGAATCAGCGTCTTTCCCTGCAGCGCAAGCTGCGTCGCTGAGCGGCGCGGGCGCATCGCGCGCCAGATGTGACGAACTGCACAGAACCCGCCCGCGAACCGTGGCACAGTCACCCTGACGGAGGTTTCCGGGGGGACCGTGGCCGTGAACAGCAGCGAAGAGAAAGCGGTTGAATTACCTGTCGCGTGGCCGAGCGAGGCCCAGCTGCGCAGAGATATACGCCACTTCGAGCGTCAGATCGCGCGCCTCGCCTCGCCGACGAGCCCCTGGGAGCAGGGCGCGCTGCGATGCTACCGGGTGCTGGTCAAGCAGCGCCGCATGATTCTCGACGCGATCCGATCCGCCGAGCCCGCGAGCGTCGAGAGCGCCTGACCGCTCAGCCGCCGCGGGCCGCAGCCCGCAGGCGCTCGGCGATGCCCGTCTCACCCACCATCTCCGCGGCCTGAATCGCCGTCCAGCCGTCCTCGGCCTGCGCCCGCACATCGGCGCCGTTTTCCAGAAGCCGTTCCACCAGATCCGCGAAGCCGCTGTTGGCGGCGTACATGAGCGCCGTGTTGCCGTTGCCGAGCTCGCGTCGATTCACGTCCGCACCCGCGCCGAGGAGCACGTCCACGGTGGCGGTATCGCCCGTGCGCACGGCAATGATGAGCGGCGTCTGGCCGTTGGCCACGGGTGCATTCACGTCGGCGCCGGCCGCCAGGAGCCGCGCAGCGATGCCCGCATGGGCACCGATGACCGCGCGCCCGAGAGGCGTCTCGCCGTTCAGCGCGCGTCGATTCGGACTCGCCCCGGCGTCGACCAGCGCGGCCACCGAGGCGAGCGAGCCGTCCTCGGCGGCGAGCAGCAGCGCGTCGCGCCCGGCGGCGTCGACCGCGGCCGGGTCGGCCTTGTTCAGCAGCAGCAGCCCGACGAAGTTCTCGTGACCGCGGCCCGCCGCGGCCATCAGCGCCGTGGTGCCGTCGGCCGCGGCCGCATTGACTGCTGCGCCGGCACCGATGAGCTCGACGCCCATGAGCGGGTCGTCGCGCGCGTCTGCGGCCACCATGAGGGGCGTGTGTCCGCTCGCGTTCGCGGCGTCGGCGTCCGCGCCGCGTGCGAGCAGCGCGCGAACGACGGGGTAGTGACCGTTCTCGATGGCCAGGTGCAGCGGCGTGCCCCCGCGCCTGCGTCGATCCCGGGCCTCGATGTCGGCACCGTTGTCGAGCGCGAACTCGACCAGCTCCACGCGCCCGGCCTCGGCGGCCATCAGCAGGGCCTGGTCGGCGACGCGCTCGCCGGGAGCTGGCGCCGTCGGCTGCGCAAGCGCCGGCAAAGGCAGCATCAGCAGGTATACCAGATGCCGGAGCAGAGCCACGGCCCGGCAATCAGTCCAGTGAGACCAGGCGCAGGGATTCCTCGCTCGCCGCCGTGGCGAATCGTTCGATGTCGAGGCACATCTCGATGAATCCCTCGTCGTAGTCGAAGCTGTAGGCGTCGGCGTTGACCTTGAGCTGGCGAATCTCCTCGGCGTTGAGCGCGATGATCGCATCGCCGTTCTCGGATTCGCCCGCGGCACGCCCGAAGCCAAACTCTTCCAGCAGATCCTCCAGGGAGTAATCGCCGTCCTGATACTCGTGCACCAGGGTCAGCTCACCGTGCTCGTCGATGGCGTACACGCCCGGGGCTTGTTCCTGTCGGTCTCCGTACACGGCAGCTCGTCTTCGGGTCAGGGCGCGCGCTCGGGTGTCTCGTGTGCTCACTCGCCGTCGAGGGCAAAGAAGGCATTGACACTGATGCGCTGCTCGATCTGACCGGACTCCAGGAGCACCAGTCTACCTTCTTCGTCCACCTCGACGAAGGTGCCGCGATGGGTTTGCTCACCGACGCGGACCGTCATCTCCTCGCCGACACCGTCGGCGCGCAGCTGCCACTGGTGGGCGATGGGTCCGAAACCGTTCTCGGCCCAGCGGTTGATCCAGTGCAGGAAGTATCGGGCGAAGCCCTCCAGCACCTGCGCCACCGTCACATCGGTCGCGCCGCTCGCGTGCACGCTCACGAACTCCTCAGGCTCGGGATTGGGCGGATGCTCGGCGACGTTGACCATCACGCCCAGCGCAAGCCACTCGTAGGGGTCGCTGTGACCGTCCGACGCCGCCAGCATGATCTGGCCGGCGCGCAAATCGTTGATGTAGAGCTTCGACGGCCACCTGTAGCGCAGTCCCGTCATGGGCAGCAGAAGCTCTGCGAGCGCGCTGCCCACGCTCAGTGCGGCGACGTAGGCCAGCTGTCCGCATCGTGCGTTGGAATAATCCGGGCGCAGAAGGAGCGCGCAGTGAAGGTTGCCCGGCGGCGAGTACCAGCGCTTGTCGCTGGTGGTGTGCGCGTCGCCCTGCTCGACCGCCCAGACGAGCGTGCCCTCGCCGGCACCGTTGCGGGCGCGCCGCGCGGCCTCGCGCATCACGTCGTCCACGTGGTAAAGCTGAACCAGCTCGTAGTGGGGCGGGAGTTGCGGTGAATCGTTCACGTGAGGGACTTGCACCAGGCGTGGTTGGCTGCTTCGAGGCCGGTCGATAACTATAACCATCCCGGTGACGGTAAACTATACGGACCCAGGAGAGTATCAGCAGCATCGAGCGGTTGTTGTGATGCATATAAATGAGTGTCGTGTCGCGATCGCGACCGCCGTCCTGACTCTGTGTGCGCTGCCCGCGCTGGCGCAGCAGGCGCCGCTCGCGGCAACGCCGGAGGCGCGCCTGCTGGCGGCCGTGAACGCCGTGTGCGGCGGCGAGGGAGTGCACGCCGACGGCGAGGAGATGGCGATACCGGGCGCCACGCTGCTGGAGAAATCACCGCTGGTGGTGCGTGGCCGGGAGGTCGGCGTTCGTCGGCAATTCTCGGTCATCGACAGCGGCGACCAGATGCGCCTGCAGACCTTCGAGCCCGGCGAAGGCTTTCGCCGCATCACCGGCGAGTACTGGGCGCCGGGGGCCGGCGCGGGCGAGGCTCTGCAACCGCATCTGCTGATCGTCGCCGACGGCCAGTGTCGGGTGCAGACGGCGCGCCGCCTCGTCTACGATGCCGGTGGCAAGGCCGAGTACCTGGAGCTGCTCAGCGCCACGCTCGACGACGTGCAGACGCGGGAGGCGCTGAACCCGCCCGTGCCGGAGCCGGCCGAGGCCGCCGGGGGGGCAACGGACACGCCGGCGGTGCGCGTCGCCCTGGTGGATGCCGGCGTCAACTACCTGCTGCCGGGCATCGCCGACCGGCTCGCCCGCGACAGCGGCGGCGCCATCGTCGGCTTCGACTTCTGGGATCTGGATCGGCGGCCGTTCGATGCCAATCCCGCGCGCTCGGCGTTCTTTCCCCAGCGCCACGGCACCCAGACCGCCAGCCTGCTGCTGCGCGAGGCGCCGGGTGCCGCGCTGGTTGCGTACCGTTACCCGCGCCCCGACATGACGCGCATGGCCGAGCTCGTCGAGGATGCCGCGAGCGCCGGCGTGGCGGTCCTCAACCTGTCGCTCGGCGGCAACCGGGTGGAGGAGTGGCAGATATTCGAGCAGGCCGCCGCTGCCCATCCGGACATGCTGTTCGTCGTATCCGCCGGCAACAACGGGCGCGATATCGACAGCCAGCCGGTCTATCCGGCCTCGCTCATGCTCGAGAACATGCTGGTGGTCAGCTCGGCCGATGCGCAGGGGCGGCCGGCACCGGGCTCGAACTGGGGCCGGACGTCGGTCGATCTGCTGGTGCCCGCCGAGGGCATGCTGGTCACGGATTTCTACGGCTTGCCCCGGGTCGTATCCGGTTCCAGCTACGCGGCGGCACGGGTCTCGGCGCTGGCCGCGTGCCTGCTGCAGGCGCAGCCGCAGTGGCGCGCCGCAGAGCTTAAGGACGCGATTCTCGCGCTCGCCGAGGCGCCGGACGCGGAAAAGGCCGCCTACAGCGTCGGCGGCTTTCTGCCCGACCCCGGCGCCCGCGAGCGCGGTGGCTGCGCCGCCATGCCCCGCCAGATTGTCGAGACCAGTCGTTTCACCTGGATGCCGGAGGATCTCGGCACCGACGCCGCGCCGTCGGGCAGCACTCACGCGCTGCGCCCCACGGTGGTCATCGTCGAGGACGCCGGCTGGCAGCTCGACGTGGTGCGCGAGGCCACCGCGAAGGCGGCGCGAGTTCTCGCCCAGTGCGGCATCGCAGTTCCCGAGGTCACGGTGCGCCTGGTGGAAGGACCCGAGCGCGTGAAGATTTTTCGTTACGACTGGTCCACGGAGCTGGTATCGCGGCTCGACCCGGCGCGCCCGGCGGTCTTCTTCGTCGCCGGCACGCTGCAGGATCTACCCTTCGAGGCGCTCGCCCTCGGGCGTTCGAACAGTCGCAAACGGCGCGCGCTGGCCGATACCGTCTGGATCACGGCGGCCATACAGGATATCGATATCGGCCTCGCCCACGAGCTCTATCATTCGCTCGCCGACAGCGGCGAGCACGATCCCGATCCGACGAATCTCATGTACGAGCGCACCAGCGGCGACAACACCACCCTGCGCGCAAGCCAATGTCTGCGGTTGATTCGGGTAGGCGAGGCTTTCGGAAATCTGACGCGCGTGCAGTAGCGGCCGATCTCAGTCCTCTTCGATCGCCCAAAGCTTGACGTCGCCGTGATTGGCGGCGTTGGGCCTCACGACCTTGAGGCTCTCGACAATGCCCTCGTCTCCGAATTCGCGCTCGATGGCGAGCAGCGTGTCGAGCGGATACTCGCAGATCGTGGCGGCGTAGTGCGCTTCCTCGCCGGCGGCCGGAAGCGCGGCGGCGATGTGCGGCGCGCCGTAGTGCTCCATGAAGTGCGCAGCCAGGCGGTCGATGACCTGTTGGTACTCGTCTTCGTCGATCTCGGCAATCTCGACGAGCGTGGTCCAGCCGAAGCTCTCGGTGCCGAGAAAACCGCTCTTGAACGCCTGCAGCTGCTTGCCTTCGAGTGAGGCGGGATCCAGATCGAGAAAGGCGAAGGAACCCGGCACCACCCATTCACCGGGCTTCGAGACACGCTCGTAGACCTGGGTGTCGGAGTCGTCGAGGCGGATTGCGCGCAGGAACTTCAACCTTCCATTCACACTCTATCAGGCGCCGAACGCCGCGATGCCTGTCTGCGCGCGCCCGAGGATCAGCGCGTGGATGTCGTGCGTGCCTTCGTAGGTGTTGACGGCCTCGAGATTGAGCACGTGGCGAATGACGTGGTACTCGTCGGCGACGCCGTTGCCGCCGTGCATGTCGCGCGCGGTCCTGGCGATCTCCAGTGCCTTACCGCAGCTGTTGCGTTTGAGCATCGACACCGCCTCGTGATGAACGATGCCCTCATCGAAGAGACGCCCGAGCTGCAGGCACGCATGCAGGCCGAGGGTGATCTCGGTCTGCATGTCCGCGAGCTTCTTCTGAATCAGCTGGGTTGCCGCGAGCGGACGACCGAACTGCTTGCGCTCCAGGCAGTAGTCGCGCGCCGCGTGCCAGCAGAACTCGGCCGCGCCGAGCGCGCCCCAGGCGATGCCGTAGCGGGCCCGGTTCAGGCAGCTGAAGGGTGCCTTCAGTCCGGAGGCGCCGGGGAGCATGTTTTCCTCGGGCACGAAAACGTCGTTCATGGCGATCTGACCGGTTGCCGACGCGCGCAGCGAGAACTTGCCCTCGATGCGCGGTGCGCTGAGACCTTCCATGCCCTTCTCGAGCACGAAGCCGCGGATCTCGCCGGCGTCGTTCTTGGCCCATATGACGAACACGTCGGCGACCGGCGCATTGCTGATCCAGGTCTTGGTGCCGTCGAGGCGATAGCCACCGTCCACCTTGCGAGCGCGGGTTTTCATGCCGGCGGGATCGGAGCCGGCATCGGGCTCGGTCAGACCGAAACAGCCGATGGAGGTGCCGCGCGCGAGCCCGGGCAGATACTTGGCGCGCTGCGCATCTGATCCGAAGGCGTGGATCGGATACATCACCAGGCTCGACTGAACGCTCATCGCCGATCGATAGCCGCTATCGACGCGCTCCACCTCGCGCGCCAGCAGGCCGTAGCAGACGTAGTTCACCCCGGCGCAGCCGTAGTCGGTGAGCGTCGCGCCGAGGAATCCGAGCTCGCCCATCTCGGCGAGAATGTCCGTATCGAAGATCTCCCGGCGGTTGGCATCGAGGATGCGCGGCATGAGCTTGTCCTGGCAGTACTCCCTGGCCGCGTCGCGCACCATGCGCTCCTCTTCTTCGAGAAGCGCATCGAGGCGCAGCGGATCCTGCCAGTCGAAACGGGTGGCGTGTGCGCCGGCGCTGATGTCCTGGGCCGGTGTCGACATGAGGGCTTCTCCCGGAGCCGCGGTGAAAACGCTAGTTTACCAAGGACCGCCAGGTGCGGTCTGCTCGGGCTCCGACTCCGTCAGACCCCGACCTCGGCCTCTCCGATGACCTCGGATTCCTCCGCCGCGGCGCGCATCCACTCCTGCATCGTGTCGAGTGCCATGATGGCGTCGGTGTAGGCGCGCTCCACCGGACCGAGGCGCACGCCGTAGGTGTGGAAGCGTGAGACCACCGGCGCATACATGGCGTCGGCGATGCAGAAGTCGCCGAACAGGAATCGCCCGTCGTGGCCCCAGGTCTCCCGACACCAGCGCCAGATCTGGCGAATACGCCGGATGTCCTCGCCGGCAGCCTCGCCGGCGCGCAAGCCCGCCACGCGCCGGCGGCAGTTCATGGGCATGGTCTCGCGCAAGGCCGAGAAGCCGGAGTGCATCTCGGCGCTCACGGAGCGGGCCACGGAGCGGGCCTCGACCGGGGCGGGCCAGCCGCGCCCCTCGCCGAACTGCTCGGAGACGTACTCGCAGATGGCGAGGGAGTCCCATACCACGTGATCGCCGTGCTTGAGCACCGGCACCTTGCGCGATGGCGAATGCCTGCCGATCTCGCGTTGCCACGCATGGGTGTCGAGGGGGATGCGGACCTCGGCGAAGGGAATACCGAGCTGCTTCAGCAGCAGCCAGGCCCGCAGGGACCACGACGAGTAGTTCTTGTTGCCGATGACCAGCTCCAGGCCATCCATTGCTTTCTCCTGCTCAACGCTGCGGAGGTCTCAAGCGACCCCGTTCGGGCTCAGTCGAGGCCGGGCGCGCGGGGCGCACCGCAGCGCCAGCACGCCGTGAACTGCCCCTCCAGGCGCTCGCCACACTCGGCGCAGCTCCACTCCAGGGCGCTTCCCGCGGACGTCGACAGAAAACCCTCGACGAGCTCCCTGGCCTTGTCGTACTGCGCGTCCTCGACGATCCACAGCTCCGGCCAGCATTCCGTGGGCGGCAGCTCGCCGGCGCCGCCGAGCAGATACTCGTTCTTGGTGACGCACGCGATGTGCTCGTTCTCGAGCAGCTGGCGCAGATGTCCAACCAGTAAAAAGCTGTCTGAGCTGTAAACCTTCTTCATCGCGCTCGCGCAGTGCCGGGGGGCACTCCGCCCCTGCGGGGCGTCGGCCCGGGCGCGCGGGCCGCGGGGCGGATAGGTATCATGCCCCGTCAGTCCACCCGCTGCCCTGCGGCAATCTACGCAGCCGGCGCGATACTGTCCATCGGCGACCCCCGCTCCGGCGGGCGTCTGCGACGGTGTTTGATACTGTGGCATGGTTTTCGAGGTGAAATCGTGACCGAGGTCCCGCTGTTCCAAATCCGCCCCTACGCCGAGCGGGATCGGGACGCCGTGGTCGCGCTGTGGCAGGTCTGCGGTCTGCTGCGGGCGTGGAACGACCCGCTCGAGGATATCGCGCTGTGCCTGCGCAGCCCCGGCGCGCGCCTGTTCGTGGCGAGCGGCACCGATGATGATGGTACTGGCGGCCTCCGGGCGACTATCATGTGCGGCAGTGACGGCCACCGGGGGTGGCTCTATTACCTGGCCGTGGACCCGACCAGGCGGCGCGAGGGGTTGGCGCGGCGCATGGTTCGCCATGCCGAGGACTGGCTTGCCGGATGCGGAATTCGCAAAGTCGAGCTCATGATACGTCCCGAGAACGACGCGGTGCGTGCGTTCTACGAGCGCGTCGGATACGAGGTCGAGCCGCGTCTGGTGATGTCGCGATGGTTGCGGGACGATGAGTGACGACGGAGGCTCGATTCGCTCGTTTCCCTTGAAGCAGGTCCGCAGGCCTCCGAGGGCCCGGCGCAGGACCCCCAAGGGCAAGCTCGAGGTTGTCGTGACGTTCCTCGAGATGACCCATCGCCCCCACCGACCGCCTGCGCCGCATCGTGGAGAGAAGCTTGCGCTCATGCGCGTCGAGCGCCCTGTTCCGTCGTTTTATCGTTATCTGTACAACACCGTAGGCGGGCCGTGGTTGTGGTACGAGCGCCGTCTGATGGATGACGACACGCTGTGTGACATCGTCCACCATCCCAAGGTCGAGGTGTACGTGCTCTACGTGGGAGGAAATCCGGCTGGCTTCGTCGAGCTGGACTGTCGCGCCGTCGATGAGATCGAAATCGGCCTCATAGGGCTCCTGCCGGAATTCATCGGCCGCGGTCTCGGCCACTACCTGCTCGACTGGGCCGTGGACGAGGCCTGGGACAAGGAGCCGGACCGCGTCTGGGTGCAGAGCTGCAACCTGGATCATCCCCACGCCATCGCCGTCTATCAGCGCGCGGGCTTCGCGCCCTACCGGCAGGAGACGCGGATTATCACCGACCCGCGTCTGCCCGGCGTCATGCCCGCCGGCCAGGAGTTCCGCGGCAGCTGAAGGTCCCGACGGCGCTACAGGCCGTACATGGTGTCCTCGATGAGCATGTCGACCACGGCCTCGAGCGCTTCCCTGTCGCTGGCCCCCCGCGACAATGCGTCATGATAGGTTGCGAGCTGGCGGTGCGCGCTGGTGCCGCGGGCGAGCACCTCGCGAGCGTGCTCGACCTCCGCCACGCACTCGAAGTGCTCGGCGTCCTCGCGCACCAGGCTGAGAATTTCCTCGAGCAGTTCCGCGTAGGGGACCACCGCGCCCTTGCCGAAGTCGACCAGGCCGCGATCGATGCCGTAACGCTGCGCGCGCCAGCGGTTCTCGTTGACGAGCATCGGTCCGTAGAACCGCCAGCGTTGATTGTTCATGCGCAGACGGTAGAGCATGTGCAGCCAGCAGCGATAGAGCGCTGTGATGCAGATGGTGTCCTCGAGGCGCGTGCAGATGTCGCACATGCGCATCTCCAGAGTCGGAAAACGCACGCTCGGCCGCACGTCCCACCAAAGCTTGGTGCCGTCCTCGATGAGGCCGGCGCTCACCAGCACGTTCACGTGACGCTCGAACTCGCCGAAGCTGTCGAAGTGCGCGGGCAGGCCGGTGCGCGGCATCTCGTCCCAGACCGCTATGCGATAGGACTTGAGCCCCGTCTCGTGTCCCTGCCAGAAAGGTGACGAGGTGCTGAGGGCGAGCAGGTGCGGCAGAATGTAGACGACCTGGTTCATCAGATCGATACGCAGGTCGTCGTCTTCGATGGCCACGTGCACGTGCATGCCCGAGATCATCAGGCGCCGGACCACTTCCTGCAGATCCTGCTCGATGATCTCGTAGCGCTCCTTGCTGGTGCGCTTCTGCATCCCCCACGTTGCGAACGGATGCGTGGAGGCGGCGATGACGCGCACACCGTGCTCGCGGGCGACGGCGGCCACCGTCCGGCGAAGGTGCGCCAGGTCGTCGCGCGCCGCCGCGATGGACGCGCAGACCCGGGTGCCCACTTCGATCTGGCACTGCAGGAACTCCGGCGTCACCTGGTCTTGCAGCGCTTTCTCGCACGCCGCAAGCATGGTCGGCGGTGCCTCGCGGATGAGATCGCGCGAGTCCGGGTCGACCAGGAGGTACTCCTCCTCGATGCCCACGGTGAAGCTCGGTGGTGACATGACGGCTTCCATCGCTGGCTGGGTGCGCTCTGCAGACACCCGTCGAGGGTCGGGTGGGCCGCGAATGCTCATCGCAAGCATAGTCCAGCCGCGCGCGCCGCGTCTCTTCGCAGCCTCGTCGCCGCGCGGCGCCTTGAGGGGCTCTCCGCGGGTGTGGTAGGTTCTCAGCCCCAATCCCGGGTTACCGGAATCAAAAAGGGCGGCCGACTCGGACCGGCCCGCATCCGATACCCGCGAGCTTTCTGTCATATGCCATAACTATGTAAAGTAAGGAGTTAATGATGAATCTCGTCAAAGGGATCGCGGTTGCGGCGGTGTTGTCCGCAACCCTCGCGGGGGCTGCCCAGGCCACCACCCTCAGTGATGTCAGGGACAAGGGCTTCATTCAGTGCGGCGTCAGTCAGGGGGTGCCCGGTTTCTCCAACCCGGACCAGGCCGGCAACTGGACGGGTATCGATGTGGATGTGTGCCGCGCCGCCGCCGCCGCGGTGTTCGGCGATGCCGACAAGGTCAAGTACACGCCGCTCTCGGCCAAGGAGCGTTTCACGGCGCTGCAGTCCGGCGAGATCGACATTCTGTCGCGCAACACCACCTGGACGCTGGTACGCGACACCGCGCTCGGACTCAACTTCGCCGGTGTCAACTACTACGACGGCCAGGGCTTCATGGTGCGTAAGGACCTTGGTGTCAAAAGCGCCAGGGAGCTCGCCGGAGCCGCGGTGTGCGTGAACATCGGCACCACCACCGAGCTCAACATGGCGGACTTTTTTCGTGCCAACAACATGGATTACAAGCCGGTGGTTTTCGAGAAGGCCGATGAGGTGGTGGCAGCCTACGACTCCGGTCGCTGCGACGTGTACACCACGGATCGCTCGGCGCTTGCCGCGCAGCGCCTGAAGCTGAAGAACGCCGATGCCCACATGGTGCTGCCCGAGACCATCTCCAAGGAACCCCTCGGTCCGGTGGTTCGTCACGGTGACGACCAGTGGCTGGACATCGTCAAGTGGAGCCTTTACATGATGGTGGAGGCCGAGGAGAACGGCGTCACCCAGGCCAATGTCGATAAGCTCAAGGCCAGCACCAAGGATCCCATTCAGCGGCGCATCCTCGGTCTGGAGGGCGATCTCGGCAAGAACCTCGGCGTTGCCAACGACTGGGGCTATCAGATCATCAAACAGGTCGGTAACTACGGCGACGTGTACGAAAAGCACGTGGGACCGAACACGCCGGTGGGCCTCCCGCGCGGCGTCAACGCGCTATGGAAGGACGGCGGTCTGCAGTACGCCATGCCCGTGCGTTGAGCACCGCTTCCTGAGGCGCGCGATTAAACGACTCTGACGAGGCCTATCCCGGGACCGGCTGGCTTGCCGGTCCCGGGGCGCGCTGTTCGGTAACAATCAGCCCCGGAGGAGCTCGTGGCCGCGGATCCGAACTCATTCGCTGCTTCCAGCGCCGTCCCGCCCAAGAAGCCGCCGCTCTGGAACGACCCCGCCTGGCGGGCACTTTTCTTCCAGGTCGTCGTCGTTGCCCTGGTCATCCTGTTGGGCGTGTTCCTGGTAAGGAACACGCTGGCGAACCTGGAGCGTCAGGGAATCGCCTCCGGATTCGGGTTCCTCGGCAGCACCGCCGGCTTCAGCATCGGCGAGTCGCTCATCGAGTATCACGAGGAGAACACCTACGGACGCACCTTCCTGGTGGGTCTGCTGAACACCATCTGGATCTCCTTCTGGGGGATCCTGTTCGCCACCATCCTCGGTTTCATCATCGGCATCGCACGGCTCTCCAGCAACTGGCTGATCTCGAAGCTGGCGATGGTCTACATCGAGGTGCTGCGCAACGTTCCGCTGCTGCTGCAGATCTTCTTCTGGTACTTCGCGGTGCTGCGTCCACTGCCGGGGCCGCGCCAGAGCCTTTCCCTCGGCGACGGCTTTTTTCTGAACAACCGCGGCATGTACTTTCCGGACCCCGTGCCCGAGCAGGGTTTCCACGTGGTCGTCATAGCCTTCCTGGTGGGCATCGCCGCGTTCCAGGCCGTGAGGCGTTGGGCCCACGTGCGCCAGGACCGAACCGGCGAGCAGCTGCCGATCTTCTGGATCGGGCTCGGGCTCGTCGCCGGTGTGCCGGTCCTCGCCTTTTTCGCCGCCGGCTCTCCGCTGCATTTCGACTACCCGGCCCTCAAGGGCTTCAACTTCAAAGGTGGCGCGGTCATGTCGCCGGAGTTCTTCGCGCTGCTGGTGGCGCTGTCCACCTACACTGCGTCGTTCATCGGCGAGATCGTTCGCGCCGGCATCATGGCCGTCAGCCACGGGCAGACCGAGGCGGCCTACGCAGTGGGCCTTACCCGCAGCCAGACGCTGCGAATGGTGATCATTCCCCAGGCCTTGCGGGTCATCATTCCGCCGCTCACCAGCCAGTACCTGAACCTCACCAAGAACTCCTCGCTGGCGGCAGCCATCGCCTATCCGGATCTGGTGCTGGTATTTGCCGGCACCACGCTCATGCAGACCGGCCAGGCGGTGGAGATTATCGCCATGACCATGGCGGTGTACCTGTGCCTGAGTCTTTTCATCTCGATGATCATGAACTGGTACAACAGAAAAATCGCCCTGGTGGAGCGTTAGCGTGTCGGAGCAGGGCATGCATTATTCGCCGGGGACACACCCCGATCTGCCGGCACCGGCGTCCACCGTCGGCGTGCGCGGCTGGCTCGTGCACAATCTTTTCTCCACGCCGCTCAATGTCGGCCTGACGCTCATCTCCCTTTACCTGCTCTACGTGGCCATTCCGCCCATCGTCGAGTGGGTCATCACCGATGCAACCTGGCGTGGCGAGACCCGCGAGGACTGCGATCGCCTCGGAGCGTGCTGGGTCTACATCCGCGTGTGGTTCAAGCAGCTCATGTACGGGCGTTTTCCCGACGATCAGCTGTGGCGCATCAACACCGCCTACATCGTGCTGCTGCTGGCCGCGATTCCGCTGTTCTTGCCTGCCTTCCGTCACAAGCACTGGGTAGGATTGTTCCTGCTGGTGGTCTATCCGGTTTTCGCTTTCGTGATGTTCTACGGCGACACCGCGGGGCTCGAGCTGGTCGAGACGCCGCTGTGGGGAGGACTGTTCCTGACGCTCGTCATCGCCGTGACCGGCATCGTCGCGTCACTGCCCATCGGCATCGTGCTCGCGCTCGGCCGGCGCTCGCAGATGCCCATCGTGCGAGCGCTGTGCGTCGCCTTCATCGAGCTGTGGCGCGGCGTGCCTCTCATCACGGTGCTTTTCATGTCGTCGGTCATGTTCCCCTTGTTCATGCCGGAGGGTGTCAATTTCGACAAGCTGCTGCGGGCGCTGGTGGGGGTCATGCTGTTCTCGGCGGCGTACATGGCGGAGGTGGTGCGTGGCGGCCTGCAGGCCATACCGAAGGGCCAGTTCGAGGCGGCCCAGGCGCTGGGGCTCAGCTACTGGCGCATGATGGTGCTCATCGTGCTGCCCCAGGCGCTGAAGATCGTCATTCCGGGCATCGTCAACACCTTCATCGGCCTGTTCAAGGACACGACCCTGGTGCTCATCATCGGGCTCTTCGATTTTCTCGGAATGGCCCAGGCGGTGGCCACCAATCCCGACTGGCTGGGCTTCTACGTGGAGGGCTACGTGTTCGTGGGATTCGGATTCTGGATTTTCTGCTTCGGCATGTCCCGGTATAGTCAGCGTCTGGAGCGCAAGCTGCACACGGGGCATTGACCGCTCGACGATTCGGCGAAACTCGAGGTACAGGACCATGACAGAAGAAGTGAGAGCCGAGAGCCTGGCGCCAGCGGCCAGGGAAATGACCGTCTCAGACGAGGTCATGATTCAGATGATCGACGTGCACAAGTGGTTTGGGCAATTCCACGTGCTCAAGGACATCAACCTCACGGTGAACAAGGGCGAGCGGATCGTCATCTGCGGTCCGTCCGGCTCGGGGAAATCGACCCTCATCCGCTGCCTCAATCGCCTGGAGGAGCACCAGAAAGGCCAGATCATCGTCGAAGGTGTCGAGCTCACCAACGATCTCAAGCACATCGAGCAGATCCGCCGCGAGGTGGGCATGGTGTTCCAGCACTTCAATTTGTTCCCGCATCTTTCGGTGCTCGAGAATGTCGCGCTCGCGCCCATCTGGGTGCGCAAGATGCCGCGCGCCGAGGCCGAGGAGCTCGGTATGCAGTACCTGGAGCGCGTCAAGATCCCGGAGCAGGCCAGAAAGTACCCGGGACAGCTCTCCGGTGGTCAGCAGCAGCGCGTCGCCATCGCCCGGTCGCTGTGCATGAAGCCGAAGATCATGCTCTTCGACGAGCCGACCTCGGCGCTCGATCCGGAGATGATCAAGGAAGTGCTCGACGTGATGATCGAGCTGGCCCAGGAAGGCATGACCATGCTCTGCGTGACCCACGAGATGGGCTTCGCCAAGACCGTCGCCAACCGCGTCATCTTCATGGACGGCGGCGAGATCATCGAGCAGAACGAGCCCGGCGAGTTCTTCGGTAACGCCCAGCACGAGCGCACGAAGCTGTTCTTGAGCCAGATCCTGGCGCATTGAATAACAACAACAATCGACAATAACAATAACGAGATGGAACCTGTCACGGCCCGGCGCACGAGCCGGGCTTTTTTTTGTTCGCACCCAGCCCTCGGGAGATAGTCGTTTGCGCCACGGCGGCTACCTGTCACTCGGCCCTCACGGCTTTCACCGCGTCGCCTACACCGAGTGGGGTGAGCGCGACAACCCGCGGGTGCTCGTCTGCGTGCACGGCCTCACGCGCAACGGCCGCGACTTCGACGTGCTGGCGGCGGCGCTCGCGGGAGAGTATCGGGTCGTGTGCCCCGACGTGGTGGGCCGCGGTGCGAGCGACTGGCTGGCCGAGAAAAGCGACTACGGATACCCCCAATACATGAACGACATGGCCACGCTGCTGGCGCACCTGGGCGCCGAGAGCGTGCACTGGGTCGGCACCTCCATGGGCGGTCTCATCGGCATGATGCTGGCAGCCCAGGCCGCCAGCCCCGTGGAACGCCTGGTCATGAACGATGTCGGGCCGTTCATTCCGGCGCCGGCACTGGAGCGCATCGCCGCCTACGTGGGGCTCGATCCGAAATTCGCCGGCATCGAGGAGCTCGATGCCTACCTGCGCGACATCTACGCGCCGTTCGGGCCCTTCAGCGACGTCCACTGGCAGGGGCTCGTGCGCTCGTCGGTGCGTGAGCTGGACGACGGCAGGGTCGGGCTCGCCTACGACCCGGGGATCGCCGAGCCGATCCGCGCGATGCCCAGAGCCGACGTCGATCTCTGGCCGATCTGGAGCGGCGTGCAGTGTCCGGTGCTGGTCATCCGCGGCGAGCGTTCCGACGTGCTCACCGCCGAGGTCGCCGAGCAGATGGCCGCGAGCCGGGCGCGCGTGCGCCTCGAGGTGCTGCCGGGCATCGGCCACGCGCCGACCCTCATGTCCGAGGAGCAGATCGCGCTGGTGGCCGAGTGGCTGTCGGAATGACCGTCAGGCGTCGATGCCGCCCAGGCAGAGGTATTTGATCTCCAGGAAGTCGTCCATGCCGTACTTGGAGCCCTCCCGGCCGATGCCCGATTCCTTGACGCCGCCGAAGGGTGCGACCTCGTTGGAGATGATGCCCTCGTTGACGCCGACGATGCCGTACTCGAGACCTTCGGCGACGCGCCAGATGCGGCCCACGTCGCGGCTGTAGAAATACGCCGCCAGTCCGAATTCGGTGTCGTTGGCCATGCGGATGGCCTCGGTCTCGTCGCCGAAGCGAAACAGCGGCGCCACCGGACCGAAAGTCTCCTCGCGGCTCACGGCCATCTCGCTGGTCACGCCCGAGAGCAGCGTCGGCTCGAAAAATGTGCCGCCGAGATCGTGCCGATGCCCGCCGGCCACGACCTTCGCGCCCTTCGCGGTGGCGTCGGCAATGTGCTCCTCGACCTTGGCCACGGCGGCCTCGTCGATGAGCGGGCCCTGCTGGACGCCGTCCTCGAGGCCGTTGCCGACCCTGAGCGCCTTGACCGCGTCGGCCATGCGCTCGGCGAAGGCGTCGTAGATGCCGTCCTGAACCAGAATGCGATTGGCGCACACGCAGGTCTGCCCGGCGTTGCGGTACTTCGATGCCATGGCGCCGACCACGGCGGCGTCCAGATCGGCGTCGTCGAAGACCATGAACGGCGCATTACCGCCGAGCTCGAGGGAGACCTTCTTCACGGTGCCGGCGCACTGGGCCATGAGCAGCTTGCCGATCGCGGTCGAGCCGGTGAAGCTCAGCTTGCGCACCGTCGGGTTCGAGGTGAGCTCAGCGCCGAGCACGCTGGCTTTTCCGGTGATCACGTTGAGCACGCCCCTGGGAATGCCGGCGCGCTCGGCGAGCTCGGCGAGCGCCAGCGCCGAGAGCGGCGTCTGCGAGGCCGGCTTGATGACCACCGGGCAGCCCGCCGCCATGGCCGGCGCGCACTTGCGCGTGATCATGGCCGCCGGAAAGTTCCACGGCGTGATGGCCGCGACCACGCCGATGGGCTGCTTGATGACGACGATGCGCTTGCCCGGCAGCGGGTGGTTGATGGTGTCGCCGTAGACGCGCTTGGCTTCCTCGGCGAACCACTCGATGAACGACGCCGCGTAGGCGATCTCGCCGCGGGACTCCAGCATGGGCTTGCCCTGCTCGCTGGTCATGAGCACCGCGAGATCTTCCTGATTCTCCATCATCAGCTCGTACCAGCGGCGCATGATGTTGCAGCGCTCCTTGCCGGTCCTGGCGCGCCACTCGGGCCAGGCGGCATCGGCGGCCTCGATGGCGCGGCGGGTTTGCCCGGCGCTCAGGCTCGGCACGCTGGCGATGATCTCGCCGGTGGCGGGATTGTTGACATCGATGCTGGCGCCGTCGTCGGCGTCCACCCAGGCGCCGTTCACATAGCACTGCTCGTGCAGCAGAGAGGGGTCTTTGAGCGAAATCTGCGTCTTGGTCTTGGTATCCATGGATCGCTCCTGCGCCGCCCGATGCGGACGGTATGCGCGTTGTCAGGGGTTCCGGCCGAGGGGCCGCGGGCCTTGCGCCAGATTACACCCGGCCTGGGTTCGCTGCCAGCGGGGGCGTGCTGTTGGGGCCGTGCCGGCGGGGCGAGAAAAGATCACGCGCACGCAAATNNATTTGCGTGCGCGTGATCTTTTCTCGCCCCTCTAGGCGCTTTACCAGTAGCTCGCCGCGCCGCGGTAGAGATTCTGCAGGTCGTCCTCGTTCACCGGCAGCGGTGAGTTGGCGAGGATGCGCTGCTGGGCGTAGGCGCCCTCGGCGAGCGCCGCGATGTCGCCCTCGCCGTAGCCGAGATCGGTGATGCCGTTGGGCATGCCGGTGTCGCGCATCATGGCGATGATGCTGCCGGCGAGCGCCTCGCCGGCGTCCTCTTGCCCGGCGCCGGCGACGTCGCCGCCGAGCAGCGCCGCCGCCTGCAGATGCCGCGCCGGCGAGGTGGGCGCCGTTAGCCGGAACACCGAAGGCGCGTCGACGATGACGGAGATGCCGTGCGGGCAGATGGCCTCGTCGCCCGGGTAGCCGTCCGGGTGGTAGCCGCGGATGAGTCCCGCGACGGAGTAGGCCATACCGTGGGGCAGGTGCACGCCGGAGTTACCGAAGGCGATGCCGGCGAGCGTGGCCGCGTACATCATGCCGTGGCGCGCCTCGGTGTCGCCGGCGTCGCGCACCGCGCGCACCAGGTACGCGCCGGTGCGGCGCAG
>JABAHR010001638.1_pt1 | contig 17796 bp, 20 predicted proteins | sample 7062101 | NCBI WGS metagenome assembly JABAHR01 (sample SAMN14534553, study PRJNA622989) | marine sediment metagenome | biome: marine biome [ENVO:00000428]; feature: marine pelagic biome [ENVO:01000023]; material: deep marine sediment [ENVO:00002113] | place: India: Gulf of Kutch | collected... | reverse complement strand
CATCAACAAGAACCTCGGTTTCTCCGAAGAGGACCGCAAGGAGAACATCCGTCGGATCGGCGAAGTCGCGAAACTGTTCGGCGATGCCGGGACGATCTCGCTGTCGAGTTTCATCAGTCCTTACAAAGCCGATCGCGACCAGGTCAGGGCCTTGCACCAGGCGGCCAACCTGCCGTTCGTCGAGGTTTTCGTCGACTGCGCGTTGAGCGTCGCAGAGGAGCGCGACCCGAAAGGCCTGTACAAGAAAGCGCGTGCCGGCGAAATCAAGAACTTCACCGGCATCGACGACCCCTACGAGCCGCCCGAGAGTCCGGAGATTCACCTGCGCACCGACGAGATGACGCTGCAGGAGGAAGTCTCGATGGTGATCGATTACCTCATGATGCACGACATCATCCGCAGGGAATATTTCACTCGATCCGACGACCGCGTCGCGGCATCTGCCTAAGGAGCGCCGGCGATGATCAAACCTCACGGGGCTGAATCCCTGATGCCGCGCTACGTCGCGAACGAGACCGAACGCAAGGCGCTGATGTCGGAGGCGGAGTTTCTGCCGTCGATGACCCTGAACTCGGCTGCCGCGGCGAATGCCGTCATGCTGGGCGCCGGCTATTTCACGCCACTCCGCGGATTCATGAATCTTGCGGATGCAATGAAGGTTGCGACCGGCATGCAGACGACGGACGGCTTGTTCTGGCCGGTGCCGGTGCTGAACCTGACGGACAACGTCGACGGGCTCGACGTCGACCGTCGGATTGCGCTTCGCGACCCGAACGTCAGCGGCAATCCGGTCATGGCGGTCATGGAGGTCGCCAGCATCGAGGTCGTCAGCGACGAACAGCTCGATACGATGACCGAGCAGATCTTCGGTACGCTGGATGAAGCGCACCCCGGCGTTGCGACCTTCCGCAGCCTGGGGCGGTTCTGCGTGGCGGGCGACATCCAGGTCCTGTCGTACAGCTATTTCGCTGACGAATTCGAGGGCACCTTCAAGACTGCCGTCGAGATTCGCGACGAGATTGCCGCGCGCGGTTGGGAAAAGGTCGTGGCTTTCCAGACGCGTAACCCGATGCACCGGGCCCATGAAGAATTGTGCCGCATGGCGCAGGAGCGACTCGGCGCAGACGGCATCGTGGTCCACATGCTGCTCGGGCGGCTGAAGGCGGGCGACATACCCGCCGACGTGCGCGACGCCTGTATCCGCAAGATGGTCGAAGTCTATTTCCCCGAAAACACCGTCATGGTGAACGGCTATGGTTTCGACATGCTGTATGCGGGACCGCGCGAAGCGCTGCTGCACGCCGTCTTCCGCCAGAACATGGGCGCGACGCACCTCATCGTCGGTCGCGATCACGCCGGCGTCAGCGACTTCTATGGTCCTTTTGACGCGCAGGCGATCTTCGACGAGATCCCGGAAGATGCGCTCGAAATCGAGATCTTTGCCGCGGATCACACGGCATACTCCAAAAAGCTCGGGCGCGTGGTGATGATGAGGGAAGCCCCGGACCACACGGCCGAGGACTACGAGCTCCTCTCCGGCACCCGCCTCCGGGAAATGCTGGCCGACGGCATAGCACCGCCAGCCGAAATCGTCCGCCCGGAAGTTGCCGATATCCTGATGGCGCATTATCAAAACGAAGCGCGCAAGGCGGCTGTCGGCGAATGAAACAATGCCAGGTGGCCCGTCCGGGCCACCTGGCGGCTGCGCCCGCAGCCAGAACCGGTTATCCTTCCGGCCTTTGCAGCAGGCGACATCGGAAACGGCAATACCGCGGATGGACAAAGCGTACAACCCCGAGCAGGTCGAGCGCGAAGCGCAGGCATTCTGGAAGGAGAATCGCTGCTTCGACGTCGATGAAGAGCCGGGGAAACAGAAATTCTACTGCCTGACCATGTTCCCGTACCCCAGCGGGCACCTGCACATGGGGCACGTACGCGTCTACACGATCTCCGACGTGATCGCCCGCTACCAGCGCATGCAGGGCAGGCATGTCATGCAGCCGATGGGTTGGGACGCTTTCGGCATGCCCGCCGAAAATGCCGCGATCAAACGCGGCATCCCGCCGGCGAAGTGGACCTATCAGAATATCGAGGATATGCGCGGTCAGTTCGATAGGCTCGGTTACGGCTATGACTGGCGCCGCGAGGTGACGACCTGCAAGCCCGAGTACTACCGCTGGGAGCAGTGGCTGTTTACCAAGATGCTCGAAAAAGGCCTGGTCTACCGGAAGAATTCGATCGTCAACTGGGATCCGGTGGACCAGACGGTACTGGCCAATGAGCAGGTCATCGACGGCCGCGGCTGGCGCTCCGACGCGCTGGTCGAGCGCCGCGAGATTCCGCAGTGGTTCATGAAGATCACGGCCTATGCGGACGAGTTGCTGGAGTATCTCGACCAGCTGGAAGGCTGGCCGGAGTCGGTCAAGTCCATGCAGCGCAACTGGATCGGCCGGTCCGAAGGCATAGAGCTGTCGTTCGAGGTCGAAGGCGAAGCCGAGCCGCTGTGGGTCTTCACGACCCGCCCGGATACCTTGATGGGCGTTACCTACATGGCTGTGGCCGCAGAGCATCCGCTGGCGTTGAAGGCTGCCGAGGGCGACGCAGACCTCAGCGCCTTCATCGAGGAATGCAAAACAATGCATACCGCGGAAGCCGAGATGGAGACGATGGAGAAGAAGGGCATGCCACTCGGCATCTCGGCAATCCATCCGGTCACCGGCGAGCAGGTGCCGCTCTGGGTCGCCAATTTCGTATTGATGGGTTATGGCACCGGCGCAGTGATGGCCGTGCCCGGCCACGATGAGCGCGACTGGGAATTTGCCGACAAGTACGGCCTGCCGATTACCCAGGTGATCGAATCGACCGACGGCACGGAGGTCGACGTCTCGAAAGCCGCCTTCATCGCTCACGGCAGGTCGATCAACTCGGACTTCATCGACGGGCTCGAGTTTGCAGAGGCGTTCGATGCGATCGCCGAGCGCTTCGAGAAGGAAGGTCGCGGCAAGCGGATGGTCAACTATCGCCTGCGCGACTGGGGCGTATCCCGCCAGCGCTACTGGGGCGCGCCGATCCCGGTCATCTACTGCGACGATTGCGGCGCTGTGCCGGTTCCGGAGGATCAGCTACCCGTCGTATTGCCCGAAAACGTCGAGTTTACGGGCGTCGGTTCGCCGTTGAAGGATATGCCGGCGTTCTACGCAACCGACTGTCCCGCCTGCGGCAAGGCGGCGCGGCGCGAAACCGACACCTTCGATACCTTCGTTGAGTCGTCGTGGTATTTCTCGCGCTACGCGAGTCCCGACTGTGATACCGCGATGGTGGACCAGCGCGAGGAATACTGGATGCCGGTCGACCAGTACACGGGCGGCATCGAGCACGCGATCCTGCATCTCCTGTATTCCCGTTTCTGGCAGAAGGTCATGCGCGACTTCGGGCTGTCATCTGCAGACGAGCCGTTCACTAACCTGCTGACCCAGGGCATGGTGCTGAAGGACGGCGCCAAGATGTCCAAGAACAAGGGCAACACGGTCGATCCGCAGGAGATGATCGAACGCTACGGCGCCGATACCGTGCGCCTGTTCATGATGTTCGCCGCGCCGCCCGAGCAGGCACTCGAGTGGTCGGATGAGGGCGTGCAGGGGGCGTCCCGTTTCCTCAAGCGTTTTTGGGGCGCCGTGCAGTCACACGTCGCCGCCGGCGAGGCGCCGGCGCTGGATATGGCAGCGCTCAACGATGACGAGAAGAAACTGCGTCGCAAGACGCATCAGACGATTGCCAAGGTCAGCGACGATATCGGCCGGCGCTACACGTTCAATACGGCGATTGCCGCCTGTATGGAATTGCTGAACGCAATCAACAAGCTGGATCATGGCTCTCCGCAGTCGCGGGCCGTCGAGCGGGAAGCCCTGGATGCCGTCGTGCTGGTCCTGTCGCCTATCGTGCCGCATATCTGCCACGCACTTTGGCAGATGCTGGGCCATGACACTGCTCCGGTCGCGGAGACATGGCCGGATTTCGACGCGTCGGCGCTCGAGCAGGATACGGTCGAGATCGTCGTGCAGGTCAACGGCAAGCTGCGCGGGCGTATCTCCGTCGCCGCCGACGCGGCTCAGGATGCGATCGCCGCACAGGCGCTGGCGGATCCTAATGTGCAGCGCTTCACCAAGGGCAAAGACGTCAGGAAGACCATCGTCGTGCCCGGAAGGCTGGTAAACATTGTCGTATAGATCGTCAGTCCTGCTTGTCCTGCTGCTCGCCGGCTGCGGCTTCCAGCTGCGCGGCGCCGCGACGGTTCCCGCAGAGATGTCGCGGACCTATATCGAGACAACGGATCGCCACAGCCTTTTCTACCGGCGTCTGCGCGATAGTTTCCGAACGGCCGGCGTCGAGATCGTCGACTCGCCCGTCGATGCGACGGCGACGTTCGCGATCGTCTCGGACGACACCGGGCAGCGCGTTTTGTCGGTATCGGCGCGCAACGTGCCGACCGAGTTCGAGGTCTATTACACGGTGGTATATGGTCTGCAGGCGACGGACAAGTCTTTGTTGCCGGTCCGGTCACAGACCCTGACGCGGGACTACACCTGGGACGAGACGCTGGTGCTCGGCAAGGAAAAGGAAGAGCAACTGTTGCGTGAAGCCATCGTCGACGATCTGGTCCGTGTCGTCATGATCCAGTTGTCGGGCATCTGAACGGCGCTGACGCAAGTCTGCCGGTACTGACCGTCGGCGATCTGCCGGTTGCCGACGTCGACCGTTTCCTGGCTCGGTTCGGCCTGGTTGCCGAGCGCGTCGCTCACGGCCAGACGATTACCGGCAGTTTCTGGGGCGAGCCCGAAGCCGGCATCGTCGGACACCGTGTTTTCATACGCGCCGACACCCCGGTTCACTCGATGTTGCACGAGGTTTGCCACATCGTCTGCATGCACGAGGAGCGGCGGGCAACGCTGCATCGCGATGCCGGCAGCAACGACCTCGAGGAAGCTGCCGTCTGTTACCTGCAGATCCTCGTGGCCGACTTCCTGCCCGGCGTCGGCAGCGCTCGACTGATGCAGGACATGGACAGCTGGGGCTATAGTTTCCGGCTGGGGAGCACGCATTCCTGGTACCGCGAGGATGCCGATGACGCCCGCGCCTGGTTGTCGAGCCACGCGCTGATCGACGACTCAGGGCGACCGACTTTCCGCCTGCGCGGCGCCTGACTCCAATGCTACTTCTTTAAATCAAGCACTTAGTAGCGAGTAAAGTACGCGCGCTGGCGCTCTCCCGAGACTCTCGGCAAACTGCAATGACCCTGTTCGTGCTCGATCCCCTATGGCGCTCATCCGTTACCTCTTCTATTTCCTCGGCATTGGCCTAGTGACATGGTTGCTGACCTCGCTCGAAATCTGGTCGCCCGGCAGCCTGCGCCTGCAACTCTACATGTACAACGGGGATGTTCTGGGTACGAGCGAGTATTCGCCGATCGAGATCATCCAGCCAGGGATGCTCGTCATTTGTGGACTTCTGTACGCCTGGGTTGCCAGGCACTGTCCCTCGCAGCGGCCGATCGCGTTCCTGTTCGGCGGCCTGGCGCTGATCTTCGCCATTCGCGAGCTCGACTACTTCCTCGATCGATTCGTAGCCGACAACTTCTGGCAATTACTGATCGGCATACTCGGCGCGTTGTTGATCGCCTATACCTGGCGTCATCGACGTCGCTTCCGCATCGCCTGGCTGCGCATGTGGCCTTCACCGGGCCTGACCCTGTTGTTTGCAGGGGCCACGATCAATTTCGCCTTCGTGCAACTCGTGGGACACGAACCGCTTTGGCAGTCGATTCTTGGCGACGACTACCAGCGCATAGTCAAGCTCGCGGTCGAGGAGTTCATCGAGTTGTCCGGTTATTTCCTGTGGCTGATCGGTACGATCGAATACACCTACCAGGCAAAAGCCATCGCTTTCAGGGAGCCACAGCCTGCTGCAGCGCGTCGCCGGGCCAGTCGCTTGCCCAGGTCCGAAGGCCGATTCTGAGGTTCGTCGCGGCATATGGTGGGCAGGCATTTTTTCAATCTCCTGTTGCTGACGATGCTGCTCGTCGCCGGACGGGCGACAGCACAGGACCTCGAGCCGCGGCGCTGGACGCCGCTGCCGCCGGGTTTGAATGTTGCTGGTGGCGGCTTCGTCATTAGCGAAGGCGATGTCCTCTTCGACCCGGCGCTCGAGATCGAAGGCGCAACCGTAGAAGCGGAGACGCTCGCAGTTTCCTACGTCCGGTCCTTTCGCATCGGCGACAGGCTCGCGAGATTCGACGCGACTTTGCCATGGCAACATGCCTACTACGAAGGATTGTTGCAGGGCGAGCCGGCATCCGCGACGCGGACGGGACTGATGGACCCGACGTTTCGTCTGTCGATGATTCTCAAAGGAGGAGCGCCGGATCCGACGGCAAGCTCGAATACCGTGGTCGGTGCGGCATTGGCGGTTGTCGCTCCGCTCGGCGAGTACAATGAGCAGTTCCTGATCAATCTCGGACAGAATCGCTGGGTGCTCCGCCCGCAGATGGGGATCGTCCATACGCGCGGAAAGTGGTCCTACGAGCTGACCGGTTCTCTCTACTTTTTCACCGACAACGACGAGTTTTTCGGTGACTCGGTGCGCGAACAGGACCCGCTGTATGCCGTCCAGGGACACGTCATTCGCACCTTCGACAGACCGGGCTACTGGCTGTCCCTCAGCGCCGGGTATGGCGGCAACGGTCAGTCGATCATCGACGCAAATCGAGTCGATGACGAGAAAAAGATGTTCCTGTCCGCGCTGTCGTTCGGCATGCCGCTCAGTCAGCGGCAGGGGCTCAAGTTCGCGATCATCCGGAGCCGGACGAATACCTCCAAGGGATCAAATACCAACTCACTCGCTGTCGGCTGGTCGATGGTCTTCTGATCGCCGAAACAGGACGAACTGGTACATCTGCTCGACGCCACCCGGCGTTACGTGCAGTTCCTTATGCTCGCGTAATAATTCCAGCTCGCTGCCGAAAAATGCGCACAGGCGGTCCACATCATAACGCTGCACGGGCAGGCCGCTGCACTTCGGCGGGGCTTCGGGGGCAAAGGTGCCGAGGATGACATAGCCGCCGGGACGCAGCGCACGCAGCAGGTTGTCGCGATATGCCGCTTGCTCCTCGGCCGTGGTCAGAAAGTGAAACATGGCCCGGTCGTGCCACAGTGCAAAGCGCTGCTCGGGAAGCCGGTAGGTCGTTACATCGGCCGCAAGCCACATGACCAGGTTGGCCTGGTGGCTCAGCCGCCTCCTGCTGACCTCGAGCGCGCTCGCGGAGATATCCACTACCGTTATCGACTCGAAACCTTCATCGACGAGATCGTCGACAAAGGTCGAGGCGCCGCCGCCGACGTCGACGATCGGATCGTCGGCGTCCAGGCCCAGCTCCGCGAGCCAATCGAGCGAACGATCGAGCCTTGGTTTGTACCAGCCGAGTTTCTCGGCCATGCGGGTCGCGTATACCCGCTCCCAGTGTTCCCTGCGATCCATTTCCGTTACCGGCTGCCGGCGTAGCCCACAGTATAAGTCTCTGCGGCCGCTTGCTGTCATGTGAAAATTCCGTGCGCTGTTTCGTGACCGGCGATTTCGATTCCATCGACCCGATTGTGTTCCGGTGACTGGACGGAGCGCCTGTCGGTTCACCCGGCGCGTGCTACCCTGACGCAGGACGCAACAACGACGAAGGTGCCGTCATGCATCAATTTGGCCGCCTGCACCGGGCCGTGCGCTCCTCTGCCACGATCCTGGTGTTACTTGTCTTTTCGGCAGCCCGGGCCGGCGAACCGCTGCCACAGGCCGATCCGGCCGAGGTGGGCATGTCGGCCGAGCGTCTCGAGCGGCTGACGGAGTCCATGCAGGCCTATGTCGATGACGGCAGGCTGCCCGGCGCCGTGGTGACCGTCGCAAGACGGGGCAGGATCGCTTACCAGCAAGCGTTCGGCAGCCGCGATATCGAGGCGGTAGCGACGATGCGCACCGATACGATCTTTCGCATCGCGTCGCAGACCAAGGCTGTTGTCAGTGTCGGCATCATGATGCTGCAGGAAGAGGGCGCGCTCCTGATCGGTGATCGGGTCAGCAAGTACCTGCCCGAGTTCGCGGCGACGACGGTCGCGGTCGCGGACGACAACGGCGGTTATGAGGTCGTGCCGGCCAAGCGCGAGATCACGATACGCGACCTGCTCACGCACACGGCCGGCATCGACTATGGCGACGGAACTGCGGCTGATCAGTGGGAGGCAGCCGGGATCACCGGCTGGTATTTCGCGGCTCGCGACGAGCCCGTCGGCGCGACGGTCGCTCGCATGGCGAGACTCCCGTTCCATGCGCAGCCGGGCGAGGCATGGGTCTATGGCTACTCGACCGACCTGCTCGGCGTGATTATCGAGGCCGTCAGTGGCCAATCGCTGGACCGGTTCCTGCAGGACCGCATATTCGTTCCACTCGGCATGCGCGACACACATTTCTACCTGCCGCCGTCGAAACGCGAACGGCTGGCCGCCGTTTATTCGCTGCGGCGCACCGGAGGTCTGTCGCGTGCGCCGAATCCGGGCGGGATGGTCGGGCAGGGCGCCTACGTGGATGGACCGCGCAAGAGTTTCTCGGGCGGCGCCGGGCTTTTGTCGACGGCCGATGACTACACGCGGTTTCTGCAGACGCTGCTCAATGGCGGTGAACTTGACGGCGAGCGGATACTCAGTCCCAAGACCGTCGAACTGATGACCGTCAATCATGTCGGTGATCTTTTCAGAGGCGGCAGCGGCTTCGGCCTCGGATTCTCCATCGTGCTTGACGTCGGCACGTTCGGCATGCCCGCCTCCTACGGCGAGTACGGCTGGGGCGGCGCGTATCACACGACTTACTGGGTGGATCCGGAGGAAGACCTCGTCGTGACTTACATGAGCCAGCTGCGCCCGGCAGCAGGGCTAGACGACCATGAGAAGCTCAGGACGCTGATCTACCAGGCGATCGTCGATTAGCGGCTACAGAATGGTCGGGTTGGGCGCATCTCCGTAGACCTCTTCCGGATCGAAGACTTTTTCGCTGTCCGTGAATTCCAGGCTGACCTGGCCGTCTACCTGGCGAGACGCGTAGTCCTCTCCGACCGGGATCTTGCGGTAGAAACACGAGCGATAACCTACATGGCAACTCGCGCCGCCGGCGACATCCACTTTGAGCCAGATGCAGTCCTGGTCGTCATCGACCATCAGCTCGACGACTTTCTGCACCAGGCCGCTGGTCGCGCCTTTGTGCCACAGTGTCTGCCGGCTACGGCTGTAGTAGTGCGCCTCGCCGGTCTCGATCGTCAGTTTGAGCGCCTCGGCGTTCATGTAGCCCTGCATGAGGAGCTCGCCGGTTTCTGCGTCGGTCGCGACCGCGGTAATCAACCCCCGGTCATCGAACTTCGGCGCAAGATCGGTACCTTCCTCGACCTGCTCGACGGACTGGCGCTCCTGGAATGCGATCGGACGGTCTGACATCGTTCCTCCTGAATTAACGCCATGGCGGGGTGGGTCGAGGATTATATGCGAGAAACGATCTCAGCAATATCCGCAAGCCCGGTTCCCGCAAGCGCTGTTATCATTGCGCCTTTCGAGAATCGCCCCGCGTCAGGCCTGATGACAATATATCTACACGATACGCTGCAGGGCAGGAAGTTGCCGTTCGAACCCCTCGAGCCGGGGACGGTGACGATGTATCTCTGTGGACCTACCGTCTACAACTATGCGCATATCGGCAATGCGCGTCCCGCTGTCGTGTTCGACGTGCTCGCGAGGGTTTTGCGGCGCCGCTATGAGCTGACGTTCGCCAGGAACATTACGGACGTCGATGACAAGATCAACCAGGCCAGCGTGGAGACCGGCAAGCCGATCGACGAGATCACCGCGCAATACATCGAGGCCTACAACGACGACATGGGCGCGCTCGGCGTTCGCATGCCGGATATCGAGCCCCGCGCAACGCGGCACATCGGCGAGATGATCGAGATGATCGACACCCTGATCGAGAAAGGCTTTGCCTACGAGGCCGATGGTCACGTGCTGTTCGACGTCTCCGCCGATCCCGATTATGGCCAGCTATCCAAACGCGACCTGCGGGAAATGATCGCGGGTGCGCGTGTCGAGGTCGCGCCTTATAAGCGCTCGGCACAGGATTTCGTGCTCTGGAAACCATCGACGCCGGAATTGCCCGGCTGGGACTCGCCGTGGGGGCGCGGCAGGCCGGGCTGGCACATCGAATGCTCGGCGATGTCGAAGAAACATCTCGGCATTACGATCGACATCCATGCCGGCGGCCAGGACCTGGTATTCCCGCATCACGAGAACGAACTCGCACAGAGCAGCTGTGCGCATGACGGCGCGCCGTTCGCTCGCTACTGGGTGCATAACGGTTTCCTGAGCATGGACAGTGAAAAGATGTCGAAGTCGCTCGGCAATGTGCTGCTCGTCCGCGACCTGGTCGATAAGTTTCCCGGGGAGGTGCTGCGACTTGCACTGTTGGGCGCGCATTACCGGCAACCGCTCGACTGGAACGATGACACGATCGAGTCCGCGAGGCGCATGCTCGACCGTTTCTACGGCGCCATACGCGGCATCGAGATCACTGCCGAGGAACGCGCAGCCGCTGAACCGCCGGCAGGATTCGTCGCAGCGCTGGAGGACGATATCAATTCGCCGAAAGCGCTCGCCGAGATGTTCGACGTGACCCGCGAACTCAACAAAGCTGCCGATCCCGGCGATCGCAAGGCACTGGCATTGTCATTACTGGCTGCTGGTGACGTCATCGGCCTGGTCCAGCATGACCCCGAGACCTGGTTTGCCGGCGGGGGCGATGACGAATGGACCGCCGAGCGGATCGAATCCTTGTTACAGGAGCGCGAAGCAGCGCGCGCCGACAAGGATTTTGCACGCGCCGACGAAATCCGCGATGCGCTGGCCGCCGCGGGTATCCAGATCGAGGATGGGGCCGACGGTACCCGCTGGCGGCGCAGCGGATGAACGACGTCGAGCAGGCACAGCAGGCGCTGATCGAGGAGTTCCAGTTCTTCGACGACTGGATGGATCGCTACCAGTACATCATCGACCTGGGCCGCCGCCTGCCCGAGTTTCCGGCAGCGGCGATGGCTGATGAGAACAAGATTCGCGGCTGCCAGTCGCAGGTCTGGTTCCTTGCCGATATGCAGGGTGAGCGACTGCACTTTCAGGCGGTCAGCGACGCGGCGATCGTCTCCGGGCTGATCGCGGTCTTGCTGCGGATCTACAACGACCGCAAGCCGCAGGACATTCTCGATACGCCGGCGGATTTCGTCGCCGCGCTCGGGCTCGAGCAGCACTTGAGCCCGACGAGGAGTAACGGTCTCGCCTCGATGCTGCAGGCGATCCGGCGCTTTGCCGAAGAGGCGCTGCAGGCCGCCTGATGAAAACCGTCGGGCAGGTGCTCGCGCTGCCCTTGCGGGGACTCGTCTGGCTTTACCGGTATGCAATATCACCGTTGATCGGCGCTAATTGTCGTTTTCAGCCGACCTGTTCGGCGTATGCGGAGGAGGCCTTGCGCCGCCACGGCGCATTCAAAGGCGGGTGGCTGGCGCTCAAAAGGATCGGCAAATGCCATCCCTGGGGCGGTTCGGGCTACGACCCGGTGCCCGGCGCAAACGGGGAGTGCGATGCCGCCGAGTGACCTTGCCAGGGAGTTGCTGCGGCCGTTTACCGATTCCGTGCTGCTGATCGCCATCGGCATATTCGGCGCCGCGCTCTGGCTGTCGCTCGTGATCATGCAGAGCGGTCCGCTGCTGGTCATATTTGGCCTGTTCATTGCGCTGCTGGTGCTGAGCACTCTGTGTCGCTACGCGGTGCAGGTGCTCGAGTGCCGGGCGCAGGGGTTGCGGACGCCGGTGGTCGACATCGACGCCGTATCCCTGTTCGGCAACCTGTGGACGCTCTCTACGCTGTTGCTGGTGATCGCCACTGCCTGGGGCGCGCTCTATCTCAATGGAAACGGCAACCCTGGCGCGGCCATCGCGCTGTCTGTCCTGCTGGTATTGCTGCTGCCGGCATCGACCGCCGTCCTGGCGATCACGCATTCGCCTCTGGAGAGTATCAAGCCGACCGCTGTCTACCGATTGATCGAGCGCTGCGGCGCCGGATATGCCTGGATTCCGACAGTCATCGCCGCCCTGCTGCTCGTAACCGCCGGCATGGCGCGGGCGGGCGCGCCGCTCCTGCTGATCGTGTTGGCAAGGACCTACGTGATCATCCTGCTGTTTACCTTGACCGGCGAAGTCGTCCGCCGGAGTGGCGTCTTCGGCGACGTCAGCGTCGGCCTGCAAGAGGCGGGCGCCGAATCGGACTACCGTGACCAACTGGCGGCAGATCGGCGAAAGGTTGCGGATCACGCTTACGGCATCATCAGCCGCGGTAACCGGGAAGGCGGTTTCAAACATATCCGGCAGTCCATCGCGGCCGATCCGGATCCGGACGCTGCCGTGCAGTGGTTCTTTGACGAGATGTTGCGTTGGGAAAGCAAAGATGCCGCGCTGTTCTTTGGCCAGGAGTGCCTGGCCCATTTCCTGCATCACGATCGGGAGGCAAGCGCGCTCAAGCTGATGTCGCGCTGCATCCACGAAAATCCCGCGTGGCGGCCCAGGGCGGAAGATCGCCAGGCTGCCATCGAATTGGCGGTAAAGTACGCGCGGGACGACCTGCTGCCGTCACTCAGGGGTTAAGCCGGCGACATGCTTCGAGAGCCGGAAATTCCGGTAATGCGTGATCGCGAGCGCCAGTGAGCCGACGATGGTCAGCGCCCGGTCGGCAATGATGCCGAAATGATTATGGGCGACGGTGCCGCCGATCGTGATAATGATCAGTCCCGCGGCGCCGGCCAGGACGATACCGGCGTGACGATGCCGGCGGAAGCCGAGTGCCAGCGCGACGACGCTGACGGGGATGACAACGACCAGCATCTGCAGGTGCAGGTGATCGTCAGCGAACTGCCCAAGGAAGGGCAGCAAGGCGATGGCGAATGGCAGCGCGAGGCAATGCACGAGGCACAGGCCGGACAGCGCGACCGCCAACTTGTCCAGGACTGCTGATGGTCCGGAACTGTTATCCATCGTTACTTGCCGATATGCTCAAGGATTGGCGCCGGCGTCCCGGAAGGGTCGAAAGCGCCGCAAGGGAGCGCCATGGTATAGCATCTTCGGCCTCTCAACAAGCTACTGATTTAAAAGACAAATTGACAAAAATGGACAAAAAGCTGCTGACCATTCTCTGTTGCCCTGTCACGCACAAGGGCCTGTCACTGGCAAAGCCGGACCTGCTGAAATCGGTCAATAAGGCGATCGCCGAAGGCAAGCTCAGGAATCGTGACGGCGCGGCGCTCGACACCGCCTTCAAAGAGGCGTTGGTGACCGATGACGGCAAACACCTGTACCCGGTCAGGGACGGGATACCGGTACTGCTGGACGGTGAAGCCGTGTCCCTGGATGCGCTGTGACTATGCGCCCCGGGCAGGTATCATCCCTTGAATAATAATAAGCCGTGGCTTGCGTGAAAATTTCCGCAAATCAGATACTGTCCCAACTCGACCGCACCCTGTTGCCCTGTTACCTGGTTACCGGCGACGAGCCGCTGCTCGTCCAGGAGACCCTGGATGCCATACGGGCGGCCGCGCGGAAACAGGGCTTCGGGTCCCGCGAGTCGTATTTCCAGACCACCGGCTTCGACTGGTCCGAGCTGGCTGCTGCCGGCGGCAACCTGTCCCTCTTCGCAGACCGGCAGATCATCGAGTTGCGGCTGCCGACCGGCAAGCCGGGCGTGAAAGGCAGCGCCGCGATTGCCGATTTCGCCGCCCGGGCGGGTGATGACATCCTGTTTCTCGTCAGTGCGCCGAAGCTCGACCGCAACGCCACCAAGGCCAAATGGGTCAAGGCCCTCGACGAACGTGGCGGGATCGTCCAGGTCTGGCCGGTCGATGCGCGTGAATTGCCGGGCTGGATTGCGGCGCGCATGAAACGGGCCGGCATGGCGCCCGACCGGGACGCCGTTCGCCTGATCGCCGATCGCGTGGAGGGCAACCTGCTTGCCGCGCAGCAGGAGATCGAAAAATTACGCTTGCTGCACGGCGAGGGTCAGCTTACCGCCGAAGAGGTCGATGCCGCCGTTGCCGACTCCAGCCGTTTCGACGTCTACAAGCTGGTCGATGCCGCGGTCGCCGGCAATGGCGCCAGGGCCGTTCGCGTCCTGAATGGCGTCAAGACAGAGGGGGTCGAGCCGGTGATCGTCATGTGGGCGTTGACGCGTGAATTACGGACCCTGGCGGCGCTGGCCGACAGCGTGGTGGGGGGCGGGGACCTCGGCGCCGCGATGCGGCGTATGCGCGTCTGGCAAAACCGCCAGGGGATCGTGCGTGCCTGCGTCAGCCGCCACCAGCCGGTCGACTTCTACCGCCTGCTGAAAGCGTCGCGCGACGCTGACGCCGCCGCCAAGGGGCAGAAACGCGCTGATCCATGGCAGCTCGCTACCCGGATCGTGCTGGATCTCGCCTCGGCCGAACAGGTCGCCGCATGACGGGGGTGAGCGCATGAGTTCCATGGGGGTTTTCGGCGGGACCTTCGACCCGATTCACTACGGTCACCTGCGGACGGCTTTCGAGATTTTGCAGGCGTTGCGCTTCGACGAGGTTCGCTTCATGCCCTGTGGCATCCCCCCGCACCGGGAAACCCCGCATGCAGACGCCGAACTGCGCCTCGAGATGGTGCGGGTCGCGACCGAAGGACAACACGGCTTTGTCGTCGACGACAGAGAACTGCAGCGTGACGGACCGTCCTACTCGGTCGATACCCTGTCGGCCTTACGCACGGAATTCCCGCTGCGTCCGATCGGTCTGATCATCGGTATGGACGCATTCTTGAGCCTGCCGAAGTGGTATCACTGGCGTGAAATTCTGCAACTTGCCCATATTATCGTTGCCCACCGGCCAGGGTGGCGCGCTCCTGATATCGGTCCACTCGGTGAACTCCTGGCGGATCGCGGCACGCATCGCATCGGTGATCTGCACCAGGCCAAGGCCGGACATATTTTCATCCACGATGTGACTCAGCTGGAGATTTCATCGTCGGAAATCCGCGAGCTCATCGCCATGGGCCGCGACGCGCGTTTCCTGCTTCCGGATTCGGTCCGGGATGTCATTCAGAGGAGCGGCTGTTACGCGGCGACGACAGGCGAGGACGCGGACGAGTAAACGAATTTTAATGGTTGAACGGATTGGTTGATGAATAGCGAACAGTTGAGTGAACTGGTTGTTGACGCGCTCGAGGAAATCAAAGGTCAGGACATCATCAAGCTGGATGTAAGCGACATGACGACGGTGACCGACTACATGGTCGTTGCCAGCGGCACATCGAATCGCCACGTCAAGGCGCTGGCCGACAATGTCGCCGATAAGGCCAAGCAAGCCGGTCACCGACCGGCGGGCATCGAGGGCGAGGAAGGCAGCGAGTGGGTGCTTCTCGACCTCGGCGATACGCTCGTGCACGTCATGCTGCCGCGCGTACGCGAGTTTTATAACCTCGAGAAGCTCTGGTCACTCTCCCCGGCAAACGAGCGGGCCGCAACCGACGGGTGATGCGTGCACATCCGTCTGCTTGCCGTCGGTGATCGGCAGCCGTCCTGGGTCGATTCCGCGTTTGAGGGCTATGCCATGCGTCTGCCACGACAGTGGCAGTTTCATGCCGAGACCATCGCCACGATGGACCGCCGGCGCGCCCGGGACGCCGCCCGGGCAGTCGCTGCCGAAGGCGACAAATTACTGGCCAGACTGAAGCCGGCGGAACGACTCGTCCTGCTCGACGAGAACGGCCAGCAGTTCACCAGCAGGGAACTCGCGCAACGCCTCGGCGAGTGGCAGGCGCACGGCGACGATCTTGCTTTCATCATCGGCGGGCCCGACGGTGTCTCCGCCGCGGTCCGCGAGCGCGCGGCGCTGACCTGGTCATTGTCGAAGCTGACCCTGCCGCACGGACTCGCGCGCGTCCTTTTCGCCGAGCAACTGTACCGGGCCTGGTCGCTGTCGACCGGTCACCCCTATCACCGGGACTGATGATGACCGACCCGTGCATCTATCTTGCCTCCGCGTCGCCCCGCCGCAGGGAGATTCTCGACACGCTCGGCATTCGATTCATCCACGGGGGGGTCGACCTCGACGAGTCTGCCCGGGATGGCGAGCGTGCACACGAGATGGCGCAGCGACTGGCGCACGAAAAATCGCTGGCGGTGACTGCGGAGACGGCGCGCGGCTTGCCCGTGCTCGGCGCCGACACCGTGGTGGTCCTCGGTGAACGGATATTCGGCAAGCCTGCGTCGGCTGCGGATGCGCTCGAGATGTTGTCCGCGTTGTCAGGGCGGTCCCACCATGTGCTGACGGCCGTTGCGCTCCGCGCAGGCAGCGACGTCAGGACTGCAATCTCTGATACTGAAGTGCGTTTTCGTGACATCAGCACCCTGGAAGCGCAGCGATACTGGCAAACTGGAGAGCCGCGGGACAAGGCTGGCGGCTATGCCATCCAGGGACTCGGCGGCATCTTTGTCGACTCGATCTGCGGCAGCTACTCAGGCGTAGTCGGGCTGCCGGTTTTCGAAACGGCAACGCTGCTCCGGAAAGCGGGCATCGACGTACTGGACCAGCGGGGATGAGATGACGGAAGAATCGCCCAGGGAAGAGATCCTGATCAACGTTACGCCGCGAGAAGTGCGCGCAGCGCTGCTCGAGAATGGCGTGCTGCAGGAAGTGACGATCGAACGGGCCGCGCGCCGCGGCCTGATCAGCAACATCTATAAAGGCAAGGTTTCCCGGGTCCTGCCGGGCATGCAGGCCGCATTCATCGACATCGGCCTCGCGCGGACTGCATTTCTGCATGCATCGGATATTGCGCGAAACGGCGACCAGGTAGAGAGCGCGAACGAGGATGATCCGCCGGATATACGCGAACTGATTCGCGAAGGGCAGGATGTGCTCGTGCAGGTCGTCAAAGATCCGCTGGGCACCAAAGGCGCACGATTGACGACCTTCATTACGCTGCCGTCGCGATTCCTGGTGCTGATGCCGGCCGGCTCCGGGGTCGGCATATCGGCGCGCATAGAGGACGAAGCCGAGCGCGAGCGCCTGCGGTCGGAGGTCGAGACGATCCTCGACAACGAGGATGGCGCCGGCGGGGTCATTGTCAGGACGGCTGCCGAGGGCGTAAGCCGCGACGCGCTGCGGGCCGACCTTGCCTTCCTCCGCAAACTCTGGTCCGCCGTTCAGGATCAGTGCAGGAAAGCGCCGCTAAAGTCGCTGGTGCACGAGGACCTGCCGCTGCCGATCCGCGTGCTGCGGGACCTGGTGACCGGAGACGTCGAGCGGATTCTGGTCGATTCCGAGCCGGATTTTCAAAAAATGCGCGCATTTACAGAGAGTTTCCTGCCCGAACTGACGCCGATCCTGGCGCTCTACAAGCGTCGCAGGCCGATTTTCGACCTGCATGGCACGGAGGACGAGATAAATAAGGCCCTCCAACGAAGTATTTCTTTAAAATCAGGCGGATATGTCATCATTGACCAGACTGAGGCGATGACGACCATCGACGTGAACACCGGCGGCTATGTCGGCCACCGCAACCTGGAGGAGACGATCTATCGAACGAACCTGGAAGCCGCGGTAACGATTGCCCGTCAGCTGCGTCTAAGGAACCTGGGCGGCATCATCATTATCGATTTCATC
>JABAHR010011617.1_pt3 | contig 17804 bp, 21 predicted proteins | sample 7062101 | NCBI WGS metagenome assembly JABAHR01 (sample SAMN14534553, study PRJNA622989) | marine sediment metagenome | biome: marine biome [ENVO:00000428]; feature: marine pelagic biome [ENVO:01000023]; material: deep marine sediment [ENVO:00002113] | place: India: Gulf of Kutch | collected... | reverse complement strand
GGCAACAATTACAGGCTTGTATGTAATACCAATGGCCAAACCCAAAACAAATTCCCAAATTTCTTATGTAGAAAAATATCATCTTAATAATGCAGCAAAGTTTATGGCCAAAGCTAAAAAACGTTCAGCACAAAATGGAATTCTCTTTGATGATGATATAGTATATGGAGAAGAGGGCCCAAAAATCATTAATTTTGCGACCAGTAAATCCTATGACATCATCATAATTGGTTCAAGAGGAATGAGTCCTCTGAAAGAAGCTTTTCTGGGAAGTACTTCTAATTACGTCCTTCATAAATCAAAAATTCCAGTATTAATAGTAAAATAGTTACATTCAACAATCAAATTTCTTAAGATGAAAATGAGGGTCTTCTTTATTAGAATATAAACTTCGATTAAATCATGGCTCATACCTTTGTAAAAGATGTAATGATTAGCAACGTAGCCACCCTTGATGCTTCTTCAATGATCAAAGATGCAGCAAAATTAATGGATGAAAAAAACATAGGGTGTATTATTATAACTCAAAATGATTTACCAATTGGTATTCTTACAGAAAGAGACTTTGTTAAGAGAATTGCATCTAAAGAAAAACCATTGACATCTACTTTAAAAGAAGTGATGTCATCTCCACTTATCTCAATTGATCCTGATGAAACTGTCTGGGAAGCAGCAGAACAAATGAAAGTAAACAACATTCACAAGTTACCAGTAATAAAAGAAAATGAAATTAGTGGAATAATTACCACTTCTGATCTCGTTGAAATTTGCAGTGTTGGATCTGACTCTGAAATGAGACGAATATGTGATGAAATAATTACAAGAATGCAAGAGGAATAGTTGAGGAAATTTTGGTTTATTCCTATCAAGTAATTAAATTTCAGACAATTTCCTTTGTTCAAGGAACTCATTGGTCTCAATCAATTGGCGATAAAGGAATTTTATACAAAGCCACCAAGGATCCTTATTCTAAAATAATAATTCAACCTGCAACTGGTTCAAAAAAATTATTTCGGGTTCCAAAAGATCGAACAGTTATTGTTGATAAAGAAACTGTTCACTTTTTAGGAGAATTATCATGATATTATCTCACGATTAAAACTGGACACTTTGCATTCTCAGAAACTCTTCTACTAACACTTCCAAGAGTTTTTAATTTTCCAATTCCATGAAGGCCATGACTTCCTATTACAATCAATGAAATCTTTTTCTTAGTTGCGAAGTCCAAAATTTTGCCTGAAATTTCCCCTTCAGATATTACATATGAGGCAGAAATTCCTTTTGATTCACATTTTTTCAATGCATTTTTCATCATTTTTTCAGTATCAGTTTTGACAGATTTTGACCATCTTTTTATGGCATCTTTTTCTTTTTTGGATTTTATTATCCCAAGTAATCCAGGAGGAGAAACATATCCTACATTTACAACTGAAAATAAAATTATCTCAGAGTCTAAATTATGGGCAAGCTCAGTTGCTCTTGTCAAAGCTTTCATTGAGTATTTGGATCCATCATATGGAACTAGAATTTTGGATAACATTTTTGAGAACATATCACTACTTCACTACTAAAACTGGTATTTTGGACTTGTGGACTACTGCATTAGCAACACTTCCCAAAAAGGCTTCTTTTAAACCACTTTGGCCTCTAGATCCAATGATAATGACGTCAAATTTTCCTTTTTGAGATAATTCTTCAATCTCTACTGTTGGACTTCCAAAGATGATTTTGGATTTGAAAACAATTCCATGTTGAGCACTTCTTTTCTTTGCTTCATCCATGAATTTTTTAGCTTCCTTATTAAGATGAATTTGAAATGGCATAATTGCATCAGCTAAATTTCTAGGATAGATTGGTATTACATACAAGCCTGTAATTGTTGCCTGACATTGTCTGGCAAGATAAATTCCCTCATCTAGACCTCTAAGAGAATTTTTAGAACCATCTAAAGGGACAAGAATTTTTTTGATTTTTCTCATATCTTAATGGTATTTTGAGAGAATTTAAGAAGTTTTAGGGATTTCAAAATAAGGATTTCAGGTTATATTCTACGAATTGATTTTCAATAATGAGATTAAGGAAATCTCTATAATATGTGAAGATGGAAATCAAATTGGAATGAATCAGGATGCAAGATCGATAACTGTGAAAGATGTAATGACAAAATCTGTAATTTCAGTTGATGCTGGAATTACGGTAAATGAAGCAGCAAAAATGATGGAGGATGCAAAAGTTGGTGCGGTAATTGTCATGGAAAATAATACTCCTGTTGGAATCATCACAGATAGAGACTTCGCAGTAAAAATTGTTGCGCATGCTTACCAGATCACAACTCCTGTAAAACAAATTATGTCATCCCCACTTATTGCTACGGGTCCTGATGAAACTGTTTTGATGGCAGCAGATTTAATGTATACAAGAGATATTCGAAAATTACCTGTTATTGATAATGATAAGGTGATTGGAATTATTACTGCTACGGATCTTGTAAATCAACTAGCAATTTGCACAGAAGAAGATATTCAAAAAATGTATCACGAATCAGTGATCAAAGTCTATAAACAATATAGTCCCTACAACTAATTAGCTATTTACTATAGCAGACATTACAGACTTTCCTGCAATAAGAGCCCCGATAGATAGTCCTATGTTGGTTAAAATATTCACCGCTAATGCACTATAATGTTGATTATCTATTAGATTACTGGAATCGAGTGCAAATGAAGACATTGTAGTTAATGAGCCACAAAATCCCACAGCTGTTAACAATGAATATCTTCCATCCAAATTCCATTGTTCAGACAAAATTACAAAAATACCCAAAATAAAAGCGCCAATTACATTGACAATCAAAACGTTAAGGGGTAAGGTATTGAAAAGCAGTGGAGATTCAGTTATCTTATACCTTAAAAAAGCCCCAAAAACAGATCCTGCTGCCAAAAATATGAATTCAAGACCCTTCATTTTCTATCTTGTTAGTTCTGTTTTATTTAGCATTAACATATAGGCATGAAATTTTGAGTATATTGAATAACGTACCTAGGATTTTTATAGCCTCAATATTTTTTCACGCTGATGACCCTTAAGCTTCGTTGTGACGAATATGGTTTTGAGTGTGATTTTTCTCTAGAAGGGGAAAAAAGTCTTGAACTACTTGAGAAATTAAGAGTGCATTTTGAGGAAGAACATGGCATTGAATACCCAATTGATGCAGTAATTCAAATGATTGTAAACCGTGGACATTCTCTTGATTCAATAAAGAAATAAGTTTTTTAGAAAATATTTTTTATTTTATTTTTAACATTTAATAGAATGTGTTTTGTATCTCAACTAAGTTTTATTTTTAGAAAAATTTCTAGGAATTTTTAGTATTGAAAACTGATTTTCATTTACAAAATTACCACTATCATTTTCCTTTTATCTGATGAATGTACACAGTAGACAGTAGTGGTAGCGTATTATTCTAGTGATTATGATGTTAAGTGTCAACTCGATACTTGCAAAACCTACCCTGTGATTACTGATTCTAATAGAGGAGAAGTTTTTTGTGGGGGTTGCGGGGTTGTGTTAGTGCAAAACTTAGACGATACAACAAATGAAAATCGAAGTTATAGTTCAGAAGAGTTTATGAAAAATGCTAGAACAGGTCCTGGGGCATCTTTGACAATGTTTGATAAAGGGTTATCAACGGTTATAGGTGCTGATAAGGATTCATCTGGAAAGAGTTTACCTAGTAAAACAAAATATGAGTTTAACCGACTTCGTACATGGGACCAAAGAAGTAAATCCAGAAAAACTTCATCGTTAAGTAAAGCATTCACTTTGTTACACGGAATGAAAACGAAAATTGGAGTTCCTGATAATGTTGTTGAAAATGCAGCCTATATTTACAGAAAAGCAGTAGGTGCAAAACTTACAAGAGGTAGAACAATGGCATCACTAATTTCTGCCTCACTATATGCCGCATGTAGACAGAACAACATTCCAAGAACTTTAGATGATATAGCCGATGCAGGAAATGTAGAAAGACGAATTTTATCACGGGATCTCAGGACTATAATCAAAAAACTAGGATTGAATCTAAATCAGTATGATACTACATCATTTATTGCCAAGATTTCTAATAACATGAACTTGAGCGAAAAAACAAAAAGAGATGCATTTGAAATTCTAAAAAAATGTGAAGATCAGAAAATTACTGCCGGAAAGCATCCTGTCGCACAAGCTGCAGCATCATTGTATATTTCATCAATTTTAAATGGAGAAAAAATTAGTCAAAAGAAATTTTCAAATGAATCTGGAGTTAGCGATGTTACTATTAGGAATAGAGCTACTTTGATCAAAAAAACTCTTAAGATTATTGACTAGAAATTCAAATTTTTTAGGTTTTCTGAAAAGGAAATAGGAAGATCAAAAATTGTTTTTTGAATTTGCTCTACGAGTTGCATTATTACTTTGATTTGTTCTAATGTAATTGCTTGAAGGTTTTCAATTATTTTATTTAATTCCGTTACTTGAATTTTTAATTGAAGATTTTCTTCTTTTAGTTGAGTGTTCTCTTCGGTTAGCCGTTTTATTTTTTCAGTATCACTTTCTTCCGGAAATGGTTCTCTGATTGGTTCTGGTTCAGGAGATGGGATTGGTTCTGGTTCAGGAGATGGTTCAGGTAATCTTGGAGGACCTGGTTCTTGGGAATACGCAGGATTAATTAAAATCAAGGAGAATATTATTGAAGTAGTTAAAAAGATAATTTTTCTATCCAATATAATCACCAAAATAATAAATTATTTTTTGTATTTGAATATGATTACTATTTTCTAAGTCTGATAATGTCTATAATATTTGGGAGAAAGTTACTTAAAGAAATCAAATTCTTGATCTCTTTTTTGTTTAGGTAAATCTTCCATTACCGCTTGGACTACCTCATTGTGATTGTATGTAAGATGTCTTAGGAACTTTGCTGATTCACTACTTCTTGTGGCCTCATCTGCTAGCAACATCTCTGGGCTGCTTAGTTCCTTCATCATTGTATTACATTCTTGGCATGGTTCAAAGTCAAGATATAATTTCATGAATTAGGTCATTCCCCTTAGTATTTAGACTATTTTATCGAATGAGTCATAGGAGACTCTTTTTTTCTAGGCTTAACTTTGTCAATAGCCTCCAAGAGGTCTTGTTGAGTCACTTTGATTTCTTTAATATTTTGAGATTTTCCGCCAACGTACCTTTTCAAGGCTGTAATTGCAGCTCTATTTGCAACTGCAGCTATTTCTGCTCCACTAAATCCTTCGGTAAGTTCTACTAGTTTGGAGATACTAACATCTTCTGAAAGTGGTTTCTTTTTCGTATGAATTCTGAAAATTTGTTCTCTTCCTTTATTGTCCGGTTTTGGAACTTCAATTACTCTATCGAATCTTCCTGGTCTAAGTAATGCTTCATCTACTATATCTAATCTGTTTGTAGCTCCAATAATCAGAACATTGTGAAGTTCTTCTAATCCATCGATTTCAGTTAGAATTTGAGAAACTACATTTTCGGTTACATGTGATTCAGATCCCCCACTTCCTCTTCGAGGTACTAAAGCATCTACCTCATCGAAGAAAATTATACATGGTGCAGCTTGTCTAGCTTTTCTAAAAATTTCTCTAACACCTTTTTCTGATTCTCCAACCCATTTAGAAAGTAATTCTGGTCCTTTAATACTGATAAAGTTTGATTCTGTCATTTTTGCCAGAGCTTTGGCAATCAGAGTTTTTCCTGTTCCAGGTGGGCCGTGAAGTAGAATTCCTTTTGGAGTTTCAACATCGACATAATCAAAGGCTTCTTTGTGTTTTATAGGCCATTCAACAGCTTCTCTTAGTTCTTCTTTTAGATCTTTTAGTCCTCCAACTTCATCCCAACTTACATTTGGAATTTGAACTTGCACTTCACGTAAAGCACTTGGTCTAACTTCCTTTAGAGCATCTCGGAAATCCTCATTGGTTATCTGAATTTTTTGGAGGATTTCAGCTGAGATTTTATCCTCATCAAGATCTATTTCTGGTAAAATTCTTCTAAGGGATCTCATGGCAGCTTCTTTGGATAATACTTCCAAGTCCGCTCCTACAAATCCATGAGTAGTCTTAGAGATCTGTTTGAGGTCAACTTTTTCATCAATTGGCATTCCCCGTGTATGGATTGAAAGGATGTCAAACCTTCCATCGTCATCTGGAATTCCAATTTCAATTTCTCTGTCTAATCTTCCAGGTCTTCTTAAAGCTGGATCAATAGAGTCTGGTCTGTTTGTAGCAGCAATAACTACCACTTTTCCTCTACTTTTCATTCCATCCATCAATGTCAATAACTGAGAGACAATTCTTTTTTCAACTTCGCCAGAAACTTCATCTCTTTTTGGAGCTATCGAATCAATTTCATCAATGAATACTATGCTAGGAGAATTTTCTTCTGCTTGTTTGAAGATTTCTCTGATTCTTTCTTCACTTTCACCATAGTATTTACCCATAATTTCCGGTCCACTAAGAGAGATAAAATGAGCATTAGTCTCCCCAGCAACTGCTTTAGCTAATAGAGTTTTTCCTGTTCCAGGTGGTCCATACAATAATACTCCTTTTGGGGCTTCAACACCTATTTTCTCAAATAATTCAGGATGTCTCATTGGTAACTCTACCATCTCGCGGATTTTTTGGACTTCATTTTTCAATCCCCCTAATTCATCATAGGTAACTCTAGGTATAGATGAATCAATTGCTTTAGTCATTGGTCCTAGTTTGAAAATTGTCTCTTCGGTAACAATAACAGGTTTAGATGGTTTTGTACTAGTTATCACAAACTGAACCTTTCCCCCCATTTGGGTGCTTAGCGAAATTGTATCTCCAGTAGTAAATACATGATTCAAGTAATTGTAAATCATGTATTGTTGAATACCTTCAGCGTTGATTTTTTCAGTTGGCGATATTGTAATTTGCTCAGCATTCACTGCTTCAACCGGTTTTACTGAGATTTTATCTCCAATTCCAGCTCCAATATTTTGTCTGGTAATTCCATCAATTTTGATTATGCCTCCTCCATATTCTTCAGGAGAACCAGGCCAAAGTTTTACGTGTGTTTTTTTATTATAAGTTAATTCTAAAATTTGTCCGGTGTTCCAATTATTATCTTCCATAATTTTTGGATCAATTATAGCTCTTCCTCTTCCCACATGTTGTTGTGGTACTTCATCAATTTTTAAAACAATTTCACTCATTTAATCACCATAAAAATTTGAGGGGTTTATTCAACCTCCACAGTTTTGCCTTTTGGTTTTTCCTCTTCTGCTAGTTTGAATATTAATTCAAGAATTCCATTTTTGTAAGAGGCTTTTGCAGAATTTTCATCCACTTTGTATTTTATTGGAACATTGGCGTGGTACTTCTTGTCGCCGTGTTCTGCAGAAATATCTACTAGTTTGTCCTGGACTACTATCTTTAAATCAGATTTTTCGACTCCTGGCATTTCTGCAACAAGTTTTACCAATTTTTCCTTCTCGTCTAAAATGGAATCAACCATTGGTTCTCGAACATCTGAAGGAGAAACCAGTTGCGGTTTGACATTGCCGTACTCCTTTACTACAGGCTTTCCATCAGGACCAACTGTCATAGTATAACCATAGTAATATGGGCCAGTAGAGGATCCTTTGGTCTTGAAATCTTCAAAAATGTCATCTATGTTAAAAAAAGAGTTTGACATTTTCTTGAAGATTCTATTGAATTCATCATCAAATATTGTCATATTTATCTACTTAATGTAATATATATGACATTATATAAATATTACTTACATTATATTGATTTCTTACAAAATGCTATTATATATGACATTATTTAATATTATTTGATGAGGCTATCTACAATGTCTGTCCCAGAGGTAGTTAGAGAGATAATTACTCGAAATCGTTCTGTGTTTGACTGTATGAAGATGGATTTGATCAATTATACAGCACTTGCAGTAAAAATCCAACCTGATGTTGAGAGAATTCTTGGGAATTCTGTTAATTTGAATACCATTGTAGTAGCTATCAAACGATTTGCAGATTCTCTTGAGGCAAAAGAGGATGTCGAAGAGCAGTCCGTTTTAAAAAATGCTCGATTGGCACTAACAGATGGTATAGTAGATATCAAATTTTCTGTGAAGGATTCTCATGGTGTAGATCCTCTCACCATTTTGGATAAATTCTCCAAAATAACCAGTAATTATGACTTTTTTAGATCTTCGGACACATTTAGGTTCCTTACTGAAGACCTGGATGATGTAAGACAAATATTCGAGACTATTCCAAACAGAGAAAATATTTTCAATACAGGTTTGGCAAAAATTAGAATTTCAATTCCACCAAATCAAAATAAATCAGATGTCGTGTCATATGTAGCAGAAGTTTTGCACGCTAATGGAGTAGAATTAGTTAATGCATTTTTCAGTCAGGATAACATTATTCTCATCCTAAATGAGAAGGATTCTTCAAGAGCCTATGAAATTCTTCATTCTGATATCCTAAGAACAGCCTAAATCTCAAATTTTTTGCTAAAAATAGATCTCATAGGATATATTCGTCTGTTTTTAGAGATAAATCCTATTGGTAGAAAAAAAGAAGAAAATCGTTGTTTTAGGTGGCGGATATGGTGGGGTAGAATGTACCCAAAAATTGGAGGAATATTTCAAAGATGATGACGATGTAGAAATTGTGCTAATAAGTGAAGATAATTTTCTTTTGTTCACCCCAATGCTTCCTCAGGTCGCTGCCGGAATGTTAGCAACTAGGCATATAGTTATGCCAATTCGTACAATTATCAAAAAGACTACATTTTATGAAGGCAGGGTAAAGAACATTGATCCTTATGGAAAAATTGTAAATTTATGGGGAACAAATGAGAAAAGAGGAGTATCAATTCACTATGATTTTCTTGTAGTTTCTCTTGGAAGTGAAACTAACTTTTTTGGGATGACTGATGTAGAAAAACATGCGTATACTATAAAAAATCTCAATGATGCGATGACAATTCGCAATAGAGTAATAGATATGCTTGAGCAAGCAGAAAATGAATCAAATCCTATTCTCCGAAAAAGTTTACTTACCTTTGTTATTGTAGGAGGGGGATTTGCAGGAATTGAAACTGCAGGAGAATTAATGGATTTATTATTGGATGCTTCAAAATATTATCCGAAAATTCAAAAGGATGAAATTCAAGTTATGGTTTTAGAAGCCTTACCCAATATTCTCCCAGGATTTGATCCAAAACTTGCAAGTTTTGCGCATAATTTGTTGGAAAAGCATGGAATTGAAATTAAACTAAAGACAGCAGTTACAAGTTTTGATGGTTATGAAATTAAAATGAAGAAAATTGTGGATAAATCAAAAGGTGAAAAATCTGAAACTGAAGCTTATCAAACTCGAACTGTGATTTGGACTGCAGGAGTTACTCCAGTAAACACAATCAAAAGATCTATGTTCAAAACTGAAAGAGGAAAAATAATTGTAAATGACTTTTTAGAAGTTTCAGATTTTCCAGGAGTTTTTGCAATTGGTGATTGTGCACTCTTTATTGATCCTACCACTGATAGGCCATTTGCACCAACAGCTCAATTAGCTGAGGCGCAAGCAAAGACTGCTGCTTATAATTTGCATTCTTTAATTAGAAATGAAAAGATGAAGAAATTTGATTATCAATCAAGAGGTCAAATGGCGATAATCGGAAAAAGAAATGGAGTTGCATCTGTGTTTGGAATGAATATTAGTGGAATCTGGGCATGGGCGTTATGGAGAAATGTGTATCTTTCAAAAATTCCAAAATGGGATAAAAGATTGAGAGTTTTACTAGATTGGACCATTGATTTATTTTTTGATAGAGATATTTCAAGATTAAAATTTGAGGACAAAAAACCAACCAAGGAATATCGAGTTCTGGATGAAGTCGATGATGTTTGGTAGAATGGTTTTATGAGTTGTAAAATTACTTTTTAATTCTATGAATTACGAATGCGGGTGCAGCCAAATACATTCCAATATTCAGTGCAATAATACTAATTCCATACGCTAACATTTCATGTTCAGAATCAACATTGACATAATTCAGAATTGATAAAGAGGTTAGCATTGGGGTAATAGCAATTTTTACCATTTCTTTGAAAGCTGGATTTTCTCGCTCAAAATCAGCAATTGAGGGTGAGAATGAATAATACAGTTGGTTGAAACCTGTCATGAAGGTCATGCCAGAATGAGTTGAAAGTATAGTCTGGTCCCTTAATTCTCTTAATTGTTGTACTTGGGGTGCAAGTTCAGAACCATAAGTTGCAGTTGCAATTAGGCAACCACCACCTTCATCTATCTGTTCAGGTGTTTCGGTTATCTCTTGTTTGGATTCATCTGATAATATTTTAAAAGAATCAATGGAATCATCAAATCTCGATAATTGGTTATCAAAATCGTCTACTCCATTACTATAAGCGAAAGTATAAAATTTATCATTTCCAGAAATTGAAATTTCTTTGAATTTTACATCAAATGATCCATTAGCAGTTGAAAAAGTTCCTATTGCATCAGTAACATATGCTTCTTTTTCTTTAAGGATAGATTTTTCCTGAGAAATTATTTCCAAGGTTCCTGCTTCTATAACCTCTTTTAACACCTCATTTTTTTCTGAAATAAAATCATCAAATGATTTTCCATCTTTATCAATAACCCTCAAGGAAATCACAGGATTGATTAGACCTGTTTTAGGTCCTACAGCTACAACGTCAGGGGTGTTTTCATCTACTTTTTCTGGTTGTTGTAGAGCCCAGCCTTCAGGAACTCCAAAATGAATATCAAATTGTTCACTTTCAAAAGTTTGTGTTCCAGTTCCCTCTGTTGGTTGTGTTGGAATATCCATCGTAGAAGTTACTCTTTCTGGATCTCCTAATTCTAATAAGTCAGATACTTCTGAACGATTTACAGTTTTTGCAGTATTAATTTTCACTTCATTTGTATTCACAGGAATGTCTCTTTGACCTGTTTCGACAGATGCAATTTTGTCCAAAGTCTCAAAACTTTCATCTGTGACAATTCTTCCAAAAACGGTATATTGTTGATCTAAGAAATTAGAATTTTGATGGACAATGAAGAATTGTGATCCTGCACTATTGGGATCCTGAGATCTTGCCATAGAGACTATACCACGATTGTGTTTAATGTCATTGAATTCAGCATCTACAGAATGAGGGGGACCTCCAATTCCCCATGTGCTATCATCATCATTTTTTGTATTTGGATCGCCTCCTTGGATCATAAATCCTGGGATTATCCTATGAAATAGGACTCCATCATAAAATCCACTATCAGTTAAGTTCATGAAATTAGCTACATGGTTTGGGGCGTCTTCAGGAAAAAATTCAATTACAATATTTCCTTGACTCGTTTCTAAAATTGCTAATTTATCCTCAGATTGTGCAAAAGATTGACTTATTGGGATTATCATAATAGATAGGATAAAAAAAGTAACAATTCTTTGCAACAAAAATTCTTTAGACCTCTTCCATAAAAGCTAATTGTATTAGTTTTTAACAAGNNCAAGTTAATTTTAATGACCGACATGGAACCTGATGAAAAAATTCAGGCACACTTAGTTTCAATATGGAGAGAAGCCAAAAAATTCTTTTCCATAGGTGGGCGAGAAGGGATGTTAATTTTAACAAACAAACATCTCATGTTTGTTCACAAAACTGAGGCTAAAAAAAAGTGGTGGGACGCAATTAGACAAAGACAAACTGTCCATTTTTTAAAAACAAAAGACACTATGATTACTCATGATGGTTATGATGAAAGTAACTTGAAAGAAGATATGGAAAATGAAAAGAATGTAGAATTAAGATTTGATGATATTTTAGATATTTCTTTTGAGGAAAAAGATTGGGGAAGTGTTTTGTTAGTTGAATATGAAATAGATGGGAAATTAGAAAAACATCAGTATTCCATAGCACAAGATTGGGTAAAATATCCTGCAAAAGAACCTACAAAATACATGAGGGTAGATTGGGAGCCTTTTGTGCAATTTATTAAAGATAGGCAAAAAATTACGAAGTAAATTGGGGAAAATCTACGCGGTAGGTGTCGGGCCTGGTTCATCAAAATATGTTACAGATATCGTAAAGGAGATTATTCTAAATTGTGATATTGTTATAGGTTACAAATACACTCTAAAAACAATTGAATCTTTTCTAGAAGGAAAAGAAATTCATGAAATTACAATGAGTGATCAAGAGGAGTCATATCAAAAAATACTACCAGATTTGGGGAATCGGACTTTGGTTATTCCTTTTACTGGTGATGTAAATTTCTCTGAATCAGAAGTGGTAGATAGATTGATTGAAATTTTTGGTGATGTGGAAATAATTCCTGGTATTAGTTCTATTCAGGTAGCTGCCTCAAGGGCTCAAGTTCCCTTGGATAAATCCAAGGTAATTACCATGCATGTTACCACCCCTATTGAAGAAAAAAAACTCGAACTGCAAAAAGCATTGATTGATGGTTTTAGTGTAATTTTGGTACCTAGACCGTGGCCCAAACAACCTGACAAACACTTTATGCCTAATGAAATTTCAAAATATCTTAAAAAAAATAATTTCAAAACAGATAAGATGAAAGTTCATGTTTTTGAAGCACTAACCACTGAGAATGAGACTAGTTTTGTTGGAACTGTAAAAGATTTGGAAGGAAAGGAGTTTTCTGATTTATCCGTAATGGTTTTCAATCAAACAAAATTGGATTCTTATATGAATTACAGGTGGCAGTGGGAAAACTAGTTTCCTTGTTGATTTTTGGTTGTTCCCAGGATTATATTATCTACATCTGAAAAAGAATACACAATTATTTCCATCCAAGGATATGTTGGATCATATAATCTGTAAAAACCCATTTCTTCAAATGTAATGGTAAGAGAATCTCCAGGTGCAATATCTTCTGTAGTAATTCGTCCGTCAGGCGTGAAAGGATTGTATCGATCTCCATAGTTTTCCTTTCCACTAACAATACTATGAGAAACGGTGTCTTCATTTACAAAAATAACACTGGTTCCAGGCTCGAGGGTTATCCTATCTTGAGAATAATATCCTAATCTACCCACATCAATTCTTGGGTCCCTAACCTCACCACTAGGAATATAGCTACTTGCTATACCTTGGGTTGAAGATCCAGGAAGAATTCTTATCGTTAGAATTTCTTCCGTAGTGGATTCAGTAGTTTCGACAATTTTTGTTAATTGAGATAATTTTGCTGTGTAGATTATTTTGTATGAATTGTCTGGAGTGTTGATTCTCCCTGTAAATCCATAAACTGATGCATTTTGACTTTCTTCTACTAGTCTGCCAAAGAAACTAATTGTTGTATCAAATCCTTGTGAACTTTCAACGTTTCCATTAATTCTGATATAACGTCCTTCACGAAGAAATTTCCCTTCAATTTCGGATATTACAAAATCTTCATTATCTAAGGTGATAAATCCATCTTCAATTAAAAAGTCAATACTACTGCCTGATTGTTGGTGAGATGATAGACCAATATCAATTTCTGAAAGTCTAATTATTTTTTCAGTTACAGCAAATCCTGAACCTTCAATAAGATATGCTGAATTTTCATTAACTTCTGCAAAGGTATTGTTTATAAAAAATCCAGATGAAATGACTAGTAAAGCTGCTAGTCCTAAAATGGAAAGATTCACGGTATATTTTCCTGATAATTTGGTTTATAATTTGCTACTAAAGAATTTTAGACTGGATACACAAATCCATGGGTTTTTTGAGGCTAAAGGGATGGCATTTCAAATCCATCTTTTTGTGCCAGTTTAATCATGTAATCTTCTAAAAATCCACCTGCTAAAAGTAGACCAACCACAATCCCGATCTCAATTAGGGTTGGCTTCAAGAAAGGTGTAAGATTGGTTTTTTTGGTTATTGCTCTAATCAGAATAAAACTTCTTGATGTTGCAAGCGAATAAGCACAAAGTTCCATCAATCCAAATGGAGATAGGAACAAAATAGTTAGAGGTGGGATTTGTTCTAATTCTGGGGTAATTGTGACAATAGNNATAGCTGCAAAAGCAAATCCTGTGGACCACGCAGAAAATAGCCCCCATGCTACCCCGAAGCCAGGGATAAACATTGGTAACGAAATAGTGGTATTATGAACAAAGATTCCAATAGCATCTATATCTTCAATCAATTTTTCAAATTCTTTCATGAAGATGTTTGCCTCATCTTCACTTACTTCAGACATTGATCCTAATTGAAAAGCTGCGGCAAATAACCCCATAAAGACAAAGAATGTAATTATTCTAATTCTAGACACATTCTCATTTTCAAGATTCAATATTTGAGGGTTCTTAGCAGGCGCAGATTTAATTAAACCAGATTTTATTTTTGGGTGTGAAGAAAGAGTTAACTTTTGCACTTAATTATGCCCTAAAAAAGGGATTTCAAATTCATCCTGATGCATTTGAATTTTTAGAAAATGTGGATGTAAAGAAACTAGAAAAAATAATCAAAGATATTGTAAGAGAAAAAACTCGAAAAAAATTATTTCAAATTAATCAGGATGATTTGGAGAGCTATTTTGGAATAAAAGATGATAAGGATATGACCTGTGAATACAAGGTGATTTTTGATCCTACTTCAAAAATCACCAGTGGTGAAGGGGTAAGTGGTTATAATTCGTTATTTGCAAGTCGATTTACAAAATTAAAAAGAATAATTTCTGATAGGCCAGAATCAAGGATGTTAAAACCCATAACTTCTGTAAAATCTGTAAAGTCTGAGGATGACATGTACATCTGTGGTCTCGTTACCAACAGAATTACAGAAAGAAATATCACAAAATTAGTTCTAGAGGATCCTTCAGGCTCATTTGAGGGGATAATTTTTGATAATGAATTACAAAAATCGGCAGATGCTCTACTAAGTGACCAATTCGTTATGGTAAGAATAGGAATAGGTAAAAATTCTGGTTTTATCATTAAAGATTTGATCCTTCCTGATATACCTGATCAGGCATCAAACAAATCAGAATCAGAGGTCTTTGCCGTATTTTTATCTGATTTGCATATTGGAAGTAAGTATTTCATGGAAGAGGAACTCACGGAGTTCATTTCTTGGTTATCCAGTCCGGATCCGGTAGCTCGTAAAGTTAGATTCATCTTAATTGGAGGCGATGCAGTTGATGGAGTGGGGATTTATCCTAACCAAGATAAGGAATTAGTCTGCCAGACAATTGAAGAACAACTTAAAAAAATGGAAGATTTGATTAGTAAGGTTCCAAATTACATCAAAATATTCATCATGCCTGGAAATCATGATCCAGGTAGAAGAGCCCTTCCTCAACCAGCAATACCTAAAAAATACAATTCTAATCTTTGGGAAAAAGAAAATGTAACCATGGTTGGTAATCCAGCTGTTGTTTCTTTGAATGGGGTAAAGGTGTTGATGTTTCATGGTCAAAGTATTGATGATATTGTAAAAACAACTCCAGGATTGAGTTATGACAATCCTACCAATGTGATGAAACATTTGCTTCGTGCTCGACATCTAAGTCCAATTTATGGAAGCCAGACCCCTATTGCACCGGAGGTCGAGGATCTAATGGTTATTGAAGAGATTCCCGATATTTTCCATGTAGGCCACGTTCATAGAGCACAGTTGGATATGTACAAGGGTATTCTTTTGATAAACTCTGGGTCTTGGCAAAATCAAACACCATTTCAGGCAAGTGTAGGAATGACACCTAATCCAGGGATTGCCCTAATGGTTAATTTGAAAACTTTCCAGGTATTGCATCAAAATTATAATTTAAAACTAGACAATATCTTGCAAAGTTAAGTCATCTTTGAAAGTCTTTTTTACCATTTCTGGAGAAACTGTAAGTTTGTATTTTTTAGTCCTTCCATGAATCCCTTGATGAACCAACCTTCCGGTAATTATTCCGGATAATTCTATTTCGCTTAACATTTGAGTAATTCTTCTTTGGGTAAGCTCATCTCTTCCAACAGTCTTGCATAAGGCCTTATAGGATGAATAGATTTCTCCTGTTGATTGTCCTCCTGCTTTCAAAATGGCTAAAATCACCAATTTTTCATGAAGAGGATATGATTTGAGTGACGTTTCTTCTTTATTTTCTTCAATTTTTTGAGATGCTTCCCGTACATGCTCTTCAGTAACTTGGTCAGATTGTTGTCTTTCAGCAATTTCTCCGGCTACCCGTATCAAATCTATGGCTCTTCTGGCGTCTCCATGTTCCCCCCCAGCAAGCGCTGCACATAGGTTTAGTGCAGGGTCTTGTACGGTTTGGGGTAGAAATGCTTGTTGAATCCTTTGCTCGAGAATTTTTTTGATTTGGTCCACGTTATAGTTTGTAAATACGATTTCTTCTTCTCCTAGACTACTAATGACTCTAGGATCGAGTTTTTCTTTGAAAGTGAGGTCATTTGAAATTCCAACCAATGTTAATGACCCTTGATTTAGTCTCTCATTTGCCCTAGTTAGTTGGTAAAGGATGTCTTTTCCTGTTTTAGAGACTAGTTGAGCTAGATAATCAATTTCATCTATAACGAAAATTGCATTTATTTTTTCTAATTCTAAAGTATTTAGGATTCGTTTGAAGACCTCACTTATGGCTAGTCCTGTGGTAGGAAGTTCTTTATCAGTTAATCCTAATTGCCTTCCTAAACTTACTAATAATCCGTAAAGAGTGGTTTCATCCTTAGAATTAGAATATATTAATTTGATTGGGAAATTGGATTTTTCAACTCTATCCTGGATTTTAGAAATCACCTTTTTTACGACTAGAGTTTTACCAGTTCCAGGTTTACCATAGACTAGAAGGTTAGAAGGTCTGGATTGTTTTAGAATAGGTAATAATGATTGAGTAACCTGTTCTTGTTCAGAATTTCTATGTTGAATAGTTTCTGGAATATAGGTAAAGTGAAGAATTTCACGATTTTTTATTATTGACTTTCCAGATTCAGCCGCATCAAGTAATCTATCAATTGGATCTTCCATACTCACACACCTTTGTTTCTACTAGATAACATCATTATCATATCTTAATTTAGAGAGTATAGAATAGAATAGTAACTGTAGTTTAGTTTGTAATTAATTATTTTTAGTTAGATTTTCTCAAAAAAAAAAATTAGAAAAAGATAGAGTGGAAATATTGGTGTGTGGGTAATTCCTACTATTTGGGGTTAACAAATTGTTAATTTTATGTTAAGAAATCATCAAAAAAGGTCATTTTACCCCCTTTATTTCCATTCCAGGCGTTAAGAAAGATGTTAACAATGTGAATATGTAGAAATTGACCCCATAATTTCCACTCCAGGCATAAAATTATTGAATTTTTAACATGAAAGGCCCTATCAGATGTTAATAACAAAAATTCTGTTAGGCGTGGGCTAGGCAGTCAATGTTAACAAACCTTTTAGTTAACAAAACTTCTCTGATCAATTGAACTGTTAACATTAGATCCTCAAAGATCTCAAAGATGGCAAAAAAACGAATACGTATCGATATGGAAGACTCCGATGGAGCACGATATGATATAAAATTAGAAGGAAATGTTACTCGTGATAAAGTCTTAAAGATTTTTGAAATGATGGACTTGATGAATATTGAAGAAGAACAAGAAACTACCAAAATTGATTCTATAGGGGCTAAAATCTGGCATATTGTGGATAAATTCTTCCCTATGGGTAAATTCACATCTACAAATATTTTGGAAAAGTATGAAGATGAATATAACGAACCAGTAAAAT
>JABAHR010008859.1_pt2 | contig 17807 bp, 17 predicted proteins | sample 7062101 | NCBI WGS metagenome assembly JABAHR01 (sample SAMN14534553, study PRJNA622989) | marine sediment metagenome | biome: marine biome [ENVO:00000428]; feature: marine pelagic biome [ENVO:01000023]; material: deep marine sediment [ENVO:00002113] | place: India: Gulf of Kutch | collected... | reverse complement strand
TGGCCAGCACCTACTACACCGGCGCCCTGCCCACGACGACTTACCACCTGCCCGCGTATCAGTTCGAGGCGGTGCGCGCGTTCACCAACAAACCGCCGTGCGGGCCGAAGCGGGGCCACGGCACGCCCCAGCCGCGCTATGCCCTCGAAGTGCATCTCGACAAAGCGGCACATATGCTCGGCATCGACCCCGCCGAGCTGCGACTGCGCAACATCGCCTCCGCCGGCTCCGTGACCGCCAACTGGCTGCAGCTGGGCACCATCGGTCTGGCCAAGTGCATGGAGGCCGTGGTCGCCGGCAGTGGATGGCGGAAACGCTACGGCAGGCTGCACCACGGGCGCGGACTCGGGCTCGCCTGCGGCGCCTATCTCTGCGGGGCAGGGCTGCCCATCTACTGGAACCACATGCCGCAGTCCGGCGTGCACATCAAGCTGGATCGCAGCGGCAACGTCGCCGTGTTCTGCGGAGAGGCCGAGATCGGCCAGGGATCCGACAGCGTGTTGGCGGCCATCGTCGCCGAAATTCTGGGCATAGAGCTCGCGGACGTTCGGCTGTGCGTCGCCGACACCGATCTCACGCCGGTGGACCTCGGCAGCTACTCGTCTCGGGTAACGCTGATGGTGGGTCATGCCGCCGTCGAGGCCGCCGAGCGCGCGCGCGCCGTCATCGTCAAGGCGGTGGCCGCGCAGCTCGACGTGCCGCCGGAGCAGCTGGTCTTCGCCGAGGGGCGCGTGTTCGACGCGCGGGATCCCTCCTCCGGCCTGTCTTTCGCCGACGCCGTGGTCGCGGCGGAGGCCCGATTCGGCACACTCGTGACGGCCGGATCGTACACGCCGCCGAGGGCGCCGGGGCGCTACCGCGGTGCCGGCGTCGGTCCGTCGCCGACCTACTCCTACACGGCCGCCGTCATCGAAGTGGAGGTCGACCCAGAGACCGGCCTCTTCGACGTCGAGCATGTCTGGATTGCTCATGACATCGGCAAAGCAATCAATCCCGTGTTGGCGCTCGGACAGATCGAGGGCAGTGTCTACATGGGGCTCGGCGAAGCGATGATGGAGGAGCAGGCATTCCGCCGCCTGCCGCCACGACTCTCCGGCGCCCTGGTGCACAAGATGCCTTCGATGCTCGAGTACAAGAGCCCGAGCTTCCAGGACATGCCGGAGATCACCAGCTATCTCATCGAATCCCCCGATCCCCAGGGGCCGTTCGGCGCCAAGGAGGTCGGCCAGGGTCCGCTCCTGCCGATCATGCCCGCGCTGGCCAACGCCGTCTTCGACGCCGTCGGCGTGCGCATCGACGAGGTGCCTATTCAACCAGACCTGCTGCTGAAGGCGCTGGCGACGGCGGAGAAGGGTCGCGAGCCGCGCATCGGCCCCAACGCGTTCCCCGACGTCGACTTCGGCGAACCGCTGCGCGTGCCGACACCGCAGCAGGGCGGCGACGGGCGCGCCCTGGACGACCCGCGCCGCCAGAAAGCGCTCGGCACCCGCTCCGCCGACGGAACCATGAGCGAGCGCGAGCAGGCGCTGCGCAAGGGCCACGATGCTGCGCTTACCACCCCTTGAGCTCAGACGTCCCACGACGGTGGGCGACGCCGCCGCGATGCTCGCCGCCGCGGGCGACGCCGCCCGCCTCGTGGCCGGCGGCACCGATCTGTGGCCCAACATGAAACGCCGCCATCAACGTGCCGACACGGTGATCAGTCTCACGGGCATCGACACGCTGCGTGGTATCCAACTCCAGACAGACGCGCTGCGCATCGGCGCGACGACGACGCTGTCCGCCATCGTGCGGGACGCCCGCGTTCGGCAGGCCTATCCCGGCCTGGCCCGGGCCGTCGCCTCAATCTCCTCTCCGCCGCTTCGGAACATGGGCACGCTGGGCGGAAACCTCTGCGTGGACACACGCTGCACCTATTACAACCAGAGCGAGGAGTGGCGGCGCGCCATCGACTACTGCCTCAAGGAGGCGGGTGAGATCTGCTGGGTGGCCACGAAGTCCCCGCGCTGCTGGGCGCACTCGGCAAGCGACGCGGCGCCGATGCTGTGCGCGCTGGGCGCCAGCGTCCAGCTCGCGTCCGAACACGGCGAACGCCGACTGCCCGTCGCCGATCTGTATCGCGACGACGGCATCGACTACCTTGCCAAGCATCCTCACGAGATCGTCACCGACGTGCTGGTGCCCGCCGCGTCCGAGTCCGGTCGCTGCCGGTCGGCATTCTGGAAGCTGCGCCGCCGCGGTGCGATCGACTTCGCGGTGCTGTCCGTCGCAGCGGCGGTATGGCTCTCGAGGGACGGCCACGTCGAGCGCGCAGCGCTGTACCTGGGTGCGGTAGGCTCCCGCCCGACGCCCGTCGAGGGCGCGGAGCAGATCCTGGCCGGGCAGCGCCTCGACGACGAGAACATCGCCGCCGTCTGTCGCCTCGCGCACCGCGCAGCGCGGCCCATGGACAATACGGACTTCGTGCCCGCCTGGCGCGGCAAGATGGTGGAGAAATACACCGAGGCGGCCCTGCGCGAGATCGCCGGCCTGCCGGTGGCGCGGGCCGCACCGCGCCACGGTCTCGTCGGGGTGTGACCGCGGCTGCAGCCGGATCTTCCGGCGCAACGACCCGCAGTTCCAGGGTGACGACCAGCTCTCCTCGTTGCCGATACGCCCCCGTTAGCGCTGGACATTAGGGTGTGGCAAGCACCTCGAACAGCAGCGCGCTCGGCGTCTCCGCGCTCGAGAGTCGCAGCCGCCCGAAAGAGAAGCCGATCTGCGTCACCTCTTCGAGGCGCTCCAGATACGTTGTCTCCTGCTCCATGACCGGTTCAGGGCACGCCATGCGCGTGCTCAGCAGCGGACCGATGGCGATGCCGGCGAACCCGCCGTCCGCCACGCTGCCCGAATAGCGATTGCAGCCCGCGGTGCCGGCCACGCGATCGGCGGAGAACTCCGCCGTCAGCTCCGTGTCGGCCATCACCTCGCCCTCGCCGTCGATGCGCAACAGCCGCCACGCCGTGCCGGCCAAATCCGCAATCGACAGCGGTCCGTCATCCTCGTCGGGGCGTGGTGACAGCTGGCCATCGCGCCAGTCGAACGTCACCCGTCGCTTGCGCGTCGGCCTCGGCATGGCGTCGGCGGGGGCGTGCACGAGTGTCTCGGCGACGATCGCGCCGTCGTCGACGGCGAGGCGCCGTATACTCGCACGGTCGCCCACCAGGACGGTGCCCGCGTTGAGCGCCTCGCCGTCGCGATCGAGCATCGCGGCGAGGTAGATGAAGCTGCCGCTGCCGCCGGAGCTCTCGACGAGCAGTACCGCCGCGTCGGCGCGTCCGTCGCCGTCGAGATCACCGTGCGCCACGAGATGGTCGACCATGACGACGACGGGTCGCGACGCACCGCCCGGCACGAAAGGGGGACCCTCATAGCGACCGTCCGTCAGCGAGACCGGCTCGTCATAGATACCGGCGTACGTGGCCGAACGCAGCTGCTCCACCCCGAGCGCCGAGGCGGCGCTAGCGACGCCGAGCACGCAGCCCGAAAGCAACAACCCACCCGTCAATAAACTGGCACGCATCTAGCTCTCCTTTTCCGCAAGCCCCTCGTACCGGCACGCGAGCACCGCTCGAGCCTTCCGGCCCGCAGGCGATCATAGCCTCGAGCAATGTCGACGTACATCTGACTCGGGTGACGGATGTCCAGCCTCTGACGCCCTTCGCGACGCCGATCGGGGATAATGCGCTATCGTCACGGCAGCGCTGCCGCCGGCCTTGCTCGGCGACCCCGCTTGCCTTCGCGGCGCGTCGGGGCATGGTCACCATCCACACCGGCTGCGAGACCGTGTCCGGGCCCAAGGCAGGCGCTGGTCCCCGGGTCACCCGGGAAATGGTGGCGGCGTCGAGGTCGTCGGCGGAGGAGTTCGCAGATGTACGGGAATCCGTCCTGTGGCGTCATCGTCATAGCGGCGCTTCTGGCCTCGCCGGTTTTGGCGCAGGCCGCGTCGCCGAGCTACGACTGTGCCAAAGCGCGTGGCGAGGTGGAGTCGTTGATCTGTGCCGACGAGGGTCTTGCGGGCCTCGACCGTCGTATGGCGGAGGTCTTCGGCAAGGCGCTCGAGCGCTGGCCGACCGCCGAGGTGGCGAACCAGCGCGCCTTCCAGCGCGGTTGGATCAAGGGGCGCAACGACTGCTGGAAATCCGACGAAGTGCGAGCTTGCGTCGACTCCGCCTACCGAACGCGGCTCGTAGAGATCCAGATCCAATCGGGTCAGCTCAGCGCGCCCACACCTGTCGGCTACGCCTGTGACGACGGCGACGAAAAGCCCTTCTTTGTTGCCTTTTATCGGCAAACCGATCCGCCGAGCGCCGTGATCACCTATGGCGACGCTCAGCTGATCGCGTTGCTCGCTCCTTCCGGCAGCGGCGCAAAGTACACGGCGGGGAACGTCATGTTCTGGGAGCACCACGGCGAGGCCGCCGTCGACTGGTTCGGAACCAAGCTCGTGTGCCGCGCCAGGGCAGGGGCCGCGATCGGACAACGCCGCCCGATGTCGGCTACCCGGTCCGCGACCGAGGACTTTCGAACCCTCTGCGGAGTCATCGTCGGCGGCGACACCTATCGCTACCTCTGTGATGTTACGAACCAGCACCACGACAGCCGGGTTGTGGAGACCACATTGCGCTATCCGGACATCGAATTTCAGCTGCTGTGGGAAGGAGCGCATCGCGTTCGGATGCGAAGCGAGGGCGCCGTTCCCTTCGTGGGTCGGTATTCCACCTACGAAGGCGAGACGAACATCGTCGTCGAGGACGGCTCCGATCAGAAGGTCTACTTCTACGTGTCCGATAAAGACGCGGCGGCACGCGAGGTCGGGAACGTCGGCCCTTGATGCCTCTCGGGCCGGGCGTCGGGTGCTCTGCTGCTCAACATCCGTCGCAGCAGAGCGGCGGTGCCCACGGCGACAGCGACGGTGCGTGAGCGGGCAGCGGTCCCGCCTGCCCTTCGTTCGACCGAGGCCGTCGCGCGCGGGCCTCGGGCTGCGCCATCAGGCGTTGGAGACGTCAGCCTGGTGAATCGTCAGCTGGGCGAAGGGAATTCCCCAACCTTCGCGGTTGCAGACGTCGACGCAGGTCTGCTGAACCAGGCGGCCGACCGCAAAATAGGCGTCCGCCGCCTCCCCACCCATGGTCACGTAGACCAGATAATCCAGCGAGCTGGCGCCGGCCTCCTTGAGCTCGACCAGCAGCTCCCGCAGCGCACCGCCCAGCCCCGCGCGACCGAAGGCCTCGATTAGCGCGGCGTGAAAGCGCGCCGGCACGACATCCAGGGCGATGCTCTGATGGCGATAGTCGACGCCGAAAGTGATCGGGATACCGTAGCCCTCGCGCGAAAGGTTGCTGAAGCCCAGCCGCAGCAATTCAGCCGTCCCCAGCTGCACGACGCTGCCGCGTGCCTTGAGCGTGACCGTCTCCACCGTCTGCTGCAGCACCTCGCCAACGCGACCATCCGGCAACAGCAGGTATTCGCCCGCACGGCAGGGAAACCAGGGTTCCTCGCCGACGGGGCGCGAGACCAGTCCCTGCAATCCCGAAAGCGGCAGACGCACCGTACCCTCGAGCTCTGGATTGCGGAGCTCGGGATACATCGTTATGGGCCCCACCTGGAACGGCACCCCGTTGTACAGCACCCGCTCACCTTCACGCACCGATCCGACGTTCATCAACAGCCGCACCTCGGCGACATAGCGCGGCGCGTACTGCCGCGCGCCAAGTGCCAGCATGACCAGGGCGAACACCGTCAGCAGCAGCAGCAGCAAGTCACCGCGCGCGTAGAAGACCGCCAGCACGGCGAGCACGACGATCAGTGCGGTAGCCAGGCGGTAGCCGTAGAGCAGGGCGCGGCCCCAGGTCGCGGGGGAGCGCACCCGGCCGTGCAGCACAAAGGCCCGGTACACGAGCGGCACCAGCCGCAACGCTGCCCACACGATGGCGCCGGTCACCACGGCGAGCAGCAGCGTCAGCCCGCGACCCTTGGCGAAATCGCTCAGCACCTTACGCACGCCGTGCAGCAGCTCGACGCGCTGCCCCTGCAGGTTGCCGAGCTGGTAGCGGGCAATATCGCGCGCGCGCTCCACTTCTCGCCGCCGTTGGCGCCACTCGGCGGCGAGCTCACCCAGGCCCTCGGCGACAACGGGCGGTGGGGCGAGCTGCTCGAGCGCGGTGACCGACAACATGGCCTTGTCGATCGCATCGAGCTGCTGGTCGTAATGGTCCAGCAGCGCCCGTAGCTCCTCTATCCTGCGCGGTTTCTCGGTGAGCTGCTTGAGGCTGTTGAGCACCGGCCGGGTGATTTGCACGAGCTCCGCGCGCCAGTCGAAATCGTCCTTGGGCTGCTCGGCGAAAACGCTCAGATCGACACCGCCGATGGCCAGCGTCTCGAAGGATTGCTCGAGCTCCGGGATCTTGGTCTTCAGGCGCTCGAGCTCCCGTTGCGCATGCTCCCGATCGGTGCCCTCCAGGGCCTCGATCTCACGCTGCAGATTGGCCGTGCGCTCCGCGTGCTCCCTGACTGCCAGACGAATGCTGTGAAGCTGCTCGACGGCCTCCCGCAGACGCTCGACGAACTCCGGCGCCTCCGCCTCGCTCTGCGCGCCGAGCGGTGTGGCGACGACGAGCAAGAACATCGCCAGCCCCGCCATGCGCTTCACCCACGACCTGTCAGCTCGCACCGCGTGTGTGCGCATCACGATACCCCCGGCACCACTGTTCCGAGCTCGCGAGAACCCGCGCCGTCCCCGGCCGCTAGGGACAACCACACCGGCAGACGGCCGCCACCCGATGCAGCTCGCGGGCAGTGCCGTCGCGTCACCCGCACTATCGCCACGGCTCACAGACGCTCGCCGGAGGCCATGTCCATGTGCGACCAAGGCACCGAGCCGTACGGCGCATCGCCATCCCCTCACCGCGCCTGCGAGCTCAGTAGTAATGGTACTCGCTGTCGCGAATGTGGCCGCGGCCGTCGAAGAAGCACGTGTACTCGAAGCGGCTCTTGGGATGGTGTGCCCAGCGCACGATCCCTTCGCCGCTCAGGGTGCGTCCGCGGAGGTCTTTGCTTTGCAGGCTCAAAGCGACATGCTCGCGGTGCTCGTGGCGCATGCGCTGGGCGAGCTCGTCGTAGCAGTCATCCTCGAGGAGCTCGGCGTCCCGATCGGTGCTCGCCTCGAAGTCGTAGTAGTCGTCGTCCTCGGCGTCGCCACCTTTGGACGCCAGTGCGGCGATGATGGCCAGCCCCGCACCGACCGCCAGCGCCGTGCCCAGCTTTGAGTCGTCATTGCTCTCGTGAGCACGATGCGGCCCATTGTAGTAGTACGACTTGACGTAGCCGTTCTTGATCCTGCACTCGAACGGATAGCGCTGTCGCCCGTACTTCGCTTTGCCATGCACCTCAAAGCTGCGGTTGCCGGTTTGGTCCACCCAGACGTCTCGGAAGGAATCGAGACCGTAGCGCTCGGTCATCTTCTGCTCGCAGAGCCGCGCCGCCTGATTCTTGCCCTGCCGGGCCTGCGCGTCGGGCACGGTTGCGGCGATGGACAGCAAAACAGCGCAAAGCGGCGACAACAGGTTCATTCGCTTGGTCATGCGTAACTCCCTAAGTTCAGCAGCAGCGCGATGACGATACCGATCAACGATCCCACTAGGACCTCCATCTCAGCTCTCCTGGCAATGCGTTCGGAGAATGCCGCCGTCGTGCACCCGCGAGATTCGACCCGATGGCGGAGTCGGTCGGGTCGACGCCGGGTCCCGGCAGCGCAAGGCGCCGAGAGTATCCGAACGGCCGCCCCAAAAAAACACACGATGCTTGCCGATAAGCCTTCGACGGCGAGCACGCATGTGGCCGCCGCGGCGATCGTCTCCCTCTGCGTTCCTGAGCACCTCTGCGGTTGTCGCCAAAACGCGTCTAGCGGATCGACGCGCACCCGGCCCCGGCACCGCGGGTCGGCGACCCCGACGCCTAGCGGACCGTATCGCCGGCGCCCCGTCGCTGCGGCGCCGCATACCGCCCCGATCCCCGCCGGGGTCCCTTGGGCAGCGCGAAGCCTTGCTGATGGCAAGCACGCGTAATCACCGCGAACTTCCAGAGCGCCCCACCCGCGATCGCCGCCGCGCCGGCAAATACATACAGCCCGCGCGGTGATTCGATGTGCAGCGCGGCGCCGAGCAGCGCGGTGGGCAACAAGTGACCCACGCCATGTAGCCACGGCGTCACGTCATCGATGGCGGCGCGCGCAGGCCGACCGACGCCGTTGCCGGCCGCGCCTCGACGGTAGCGATGCCACAGCGCCGCGTTGACACCAGCAAGCACGATGCCGGCTACCGCTATCGGCGCCGTGAGCGCCGCAGACGGCAACAGCAGCCCGGCCGTCAGCGCGAGCAGACCGACGCCTTCGAGCACGCCACTGGCCAGCAGCATCCACGGCATGAGCGGAACACGCCAGGCGGGAATCCCCTTCGCCGCGTGCAGAAGACGCGCCTGGCAGTACAGAAAGGTCAGCGCCGCCAGCGCCGCCCCCGCGTGCGCCAACGGCGACGGTGCCACGACGACACCCAAGACGAACGCGTAGAACAAAGCAACGGCATAGACCTCGCGCGTCATCCACGATGTCTGCGGCCGGCGCACGACATACGCAAACCGCACCTTGCGGCCGATTTCCAGAAACACGACGAGCAGGCCGGCGGCGATGAGGACAGCGCTCGACACGAACAGCCCCGGCAGCGTCGAGCTCGGAACGGCTCCGACGAGATGCGAGAGATAGGCCATGACGGCAAGCCCGGCGCCGCCGCCGCCCAGGGTGAAGTTGGTCGCCGCCCGAGCGTCCCACCAGCGCTGCGGCGTGCCGCCCAGCACCGACGAGCCGTCCGCGGCACAAGGCGGCGCGTCGTCGTCCGCGGTGATGGCACGGCCGGGCACGGCGGGGTGTTCGTAGAGATAACGAATCTGGGGATCGGTACCGAGCTCGGCGTGCATCTGAAAGCTCGGAACGGCCGCAACGAGCTTCGAGACTGCACTGTCGGTGTCGTTGAAGTCGCCGAAGCGGATCGCCTGGGCAATACAGGACGCCGCGCAGGCGGGCGTCACGGCAGGATCGCTTCCCGGGTCGAGGCGGGTGCTCCGCGCTTCGTCGATCTTCTCGACGCAGAACGTGCACTTCTGTGCCACGCCCAGTCGCTCGGGGTGAGCGACGGCACGCTCCTGCAGGGTTGGTGCATCAAAGTACCAGGCCCCCTCATGGACGATGCTGCGCGCCTGGTAAGGACAGGCCACCGCGCAGTAGCCGCAGCCGAGGCAGAGATCGTAATCCATGGCTACGAGCCCGTCCTCGCGCTGATAGGTCGCTCCGCTGGGACACACCGGGACGCACGGCGGCTCCGCACAGTGCTGACAGCCGACCACCAGGAACAGGCGCTCGACGTCGGGGTAGCGGCCCATCTCGACGTCGAGCACCTGCCGCCACTGCACGCTCGGCAAGGTGTCATTGGCGTGCTTACAGGCAGCCGTGCACGTCTGGCAGCCGACGCAGCGATTGAGATCGACGACCATGCCATACCGCGGACTCACGGAGATCCCCGCTGTCGCGCCGCGTCGCGGCGGATGCGCACGCGTGCAATGTCCGACGTGCTGCCGGTGGCGTCGGTCAGCTCGAGCGCCAGCGACTGCACGGAGTTCAAGCTGGGCACGCCAAGGTCCTTGGCAACCGGCGTCGCCCAGTGATCGAACTGCCCGATCATGAGCACGGTATCGGGGCGAATTCCTTCGCGAAGCACGGCATGCCCGCGCGTCTCACCCGCCACCGATTCGATGACGACGGGATCGCCGTCGCCGATGCCGAGCTGGCGGGCCGTGCGCCGGTTCATCACCNNTGGGCCACCTCGTTGATCAGCGGAATGCCGACATTGGCGCCCCAGGAGTACTGCATGCTGCGCGCGGTCAGCGCCCACAGCGGATACGCGTCGGGATCGACGCCGCGGTCGCGCAGGAAATCGAGCCAGATGTCGGGCAGGCGCCGGTAGCGCGGCAGCGGCTCGTACTCCTCGAGCTGTCGGTCCCACCAGGCGACGCCGATTTCGTGCAACCGACGGGCGAGCTGCGTGCCGTGCCGCAGTATCCCCTCCTGGTAGGGCAGCTCGAAGCGCATGCCGCGGCGCTTGAAGTGCGGATAGAGAAACCAGTTGATCTCAGCGAACGGGCGCACCATGTAGCCGTGCTTCCGGAACCACTCGAGATCACGCACCTCCGCACCCGCGGACAGATCGTGACTCGCCGCATGCGCCACGGCGTCCCAGATCCCCTCGCGGCTGTGTGCCGTGTTCGCATCGAGCCCATAGTCGTAATCATCGCTCACGAGCTTGACGCCGGCAGCGCCGCGGTTGATGGCCGCGTTGTATACCTCCAGCAGGCCCGTCCGGCGCGCGAGCTCGCTGGCGATGTCGGTCATGTCCATGCAGTCGACGACGGGCTCCACGACCGGCTGGCGTATCGCCCACCCCTCGTGCCGCCACAGCTGCTCGACGAACTTGGTGCTGCCGATCTGCATGAGCTGAAGGCTCTCGAGGTCCGTCGCCTCGGGGAGCAGAATGTCGGCCATGTGATTGGTCTCGTCGCGGGTGTAGGCGAACGAAACGACGAACGGAAACAGGGCCATCTGCTCGGCGACCTCGCGGGTGTTCCACGACGAGATCGCCGGGTTGGTCCGGTAGGTGAACCAGATCTCCGGGCGCGTGGGCGCGGGCCAGTGCTCAGGCGGGGATCGCAGAAACAGCCAGGGCAAATGCGCCGGCCCGAGCGCCGGCGACCAAGGGGAGTTGGCGACCAGGGGCACCAGCGTGCGATAGGCGTTGCGAATACCGGGCTGCCGCTGCCACGCCTCCCTTGACGTGTCGTTGAAGGGATAGGCCATGAAGCCGTCTGGACCCGGCAGCGCCGAGGCGGCGCGATCGTGCGCCGGCCGATTGAGCTTGACGTTGGTGCCTACCACCCCGCCCGCGACTTCCAGCGCGCCCACGAGGCACAACAGCACCGTGCGCGCCCAGCAGCACTGGTAGCCGCCCCAGCCGTTGTTGACGGTCTTTCCGAGCAGAATCGCGACCGGCCGCAGGGGCAGCGTGTGCCCGTCGATCGACACGGTGTCGCCAATGCGGGCATGAGCGAGAAACTCGTCGGCCACCGCCCGGATACGCGCCGCGGGCACGTCGCACTCCGCTGCAGCCCATTCGGGTGTGTTGCAGGCAACATGTTCGATCAGACATTGAAATGCCGGACGACACTCGGCGCGGGTGTGCTCCCACATCTCCCCGTCGGCACCGATCTCGACGCCCGACGCGATGACGCTGCCCTCGAGCTGCGGTGAGCCGATCTCGGCGTCGAAGGGCCGCGGCGCCGCGGNNCGGCTTGCGGCTGGCGGGATCGCGCAGGTAGTAGCCGTTGGGTGCCACCAGGTACGGCGCGCCGGTCATCTCGCCGAGGAACGGCACGTCGCACGCGGTGCGCCAGTCGCACTCGTGAAGCAGGCGATGAATCAGGGCGTAAAGGAAAGCGGCGTCGCTCTTCGGCTTGATCGGAATCCATTCCGCGGCGACCGCGCCGGTGACCGACAGATGAGGCTCGACCTGGACGCGCTTGAGGCCGCGCGCCCTGGCGTCGGCGTGGCGCCACACGCCGGCGACGCCCGCCGACGCCTCGCCGTTGTGCCCGAACGAGAGAATATAGTCGGTGCGCTCGGTGTCCGGCGCGACGATGAAGGCGCGGTGCCAGAGCTCGCCGTAGAGGTGCTCGGAGTGATAGCACTTGACGCCCTGGCCGGCGCCGAAACCGAGATCCACCGTACCGAGCGCGGAGAGCAGCGCGGGGAATGTGCCCATGTACTGGGTCGGCGTACCGCCACCGCCGAAGCTCGCGGCGATGCGCGGGTAGCCTTCTTCGTCCTTGGGTCCCTTGGCGAGCGCCTCGCGGAGCTTGCCGGCGATGGCGTCGAGGGCCTCGTCCCAGGAAATCGGCACGAATCCTGGGTCATGCGCGCGTCCTTTGCGCGGATTCGTGCGCCTCATCGGTTGCGCGATGCGGTTGGGGTTGTAGGTCTTCTGGATGAGGCCGTAGGCCTTCACGCACACCCGCCCGCCGCCGGGATGCTCGGCGCGGATATCGAAGTTGGCTGCGACGCGCGTGGCGACGCCGTCTTCGACCTCCACCTTGAGCAGATCGGGACCGGCGACGCACTGATAGCAATAGACCGGAACCTGAATTTTGTGCCCCACCGAGGATGCTCCGCGTAGACGAGTCGTAGCCGGGCGCGCTGCGGCGCACCCCGCCCGTGCCGGACCGGCAGCCAATTTACCATAGCACCGCCGCACAGCCGGGCGGCGGCGGACAGCGACGACGAATCGAGTATCATAGTGCCCATCGGCCACCACGATCCGTCGTGCCAGCAGACGACCAGAGGAGGAGACGACTATGGCGCCTACTCAGAGGCCCCCAAGACCGACCCGTTTCGCGCTCACCGGCGCCGCGCTCGCGGCGCTGCTGCTCATCGCCAGCGGCCTGTCCGCGCGGGCCGCGTTCGCTCAAGCCGGGGAGACGACCGCGGAGCCGCTCTCGCCACAACCCACCGCGGAGCAGCTCGCGCCGGGGCTCGCCGTCAACTACTACTTCAACTATTACCAGCATCTGAACGAGTTCAACGCTGCGATGAAGGCGTCGCGCGGCATGGCCGGTGAGCCACTGACCCAGCTCACCCACCGGACCAAGACCGGCAACGTGCTCACCTCCGACAAGGTGATGGGCGTCGGCTGCCGGATTCGCGGCGCTATCAACTTCCCCACCACCGGCACCTACCACATACGCATAGAGTCCAACGACGGCGTCGAGGTGAGGATCGGCGACAACAAGATCTGGCGCGATCCGGATATTCACCCCAACCGCTGGTCACCGCCGCTACCGTTCGAGATAAAGCAGGCCGGCTGGTACAAGCTCGACATCGATTACTTCCAGAAGAAGGGAACGTCGGCGCTGCAGATGGTCTGGACGCCACCGGGAGGAACGGAGGAGCCCGTGCCACCCGAGGCATTCGCGCATTTCAAGGAGTAGCCACTCCGCAGTCCGGCCGCACGCAACGAGTTAGGGTTCGGGTTGGCGATCACGAGATGAGATTGCGCGTCGTCGGCTGCGGCGAAGCCTTCGATAGCGGTCTCGGCAACAATGCGTTTCTGCTCTACGGTCGCGGCATCCCTACGATGTTGTTCGACTGCGGCTATCAGGTACCGGAACGGCTCTGGCGCGATGGCCTGCATCGACGCATTGATGCCGTTTATCTGACCCACACCCATGCCGACCACGCGTTCGGTCTGGTCCCCTTGCTGACGCGATACTGGGAGGAACACCGGTCACGACCGTTGGTCATCATCGGGCGCACCGGGCTCGACCGCTTCGTCGAGAAGCTTATGGACCTCGGCTACCCGACCATGTGGCCGCGATTGCGCTTTCTCGAATTCCGGACGCTCGGCCCGGACACCGCGCTGTCTTTGGGCGCACTCACCCTGCGCTGCGCGCCGTCGGCACACTCCGTGCGCAACTTGAGCGTCCGGGCGGACGGGCCGGGTGGGAAGTCGGTAGCGGTCAGCGGCGACGGCGCGCTGACGTCGGCGACAAAAAGCCTGTACCGCGGCGTCGACGTGCTGTGCCACGAGGTATTCGCGCTCGGCAAGCCGGTACAGGGTCACACCGATCTGCGCACGCTGGAACGCTACGTACGCAGCGCCGGAATCGCCAACATTGTCGTCTCGCACCACTCGCGCCGGCTGCGATCACGCATAGAGTCGGCGGTCGGCCGCCTGAACACACCGGGCATCCGGTGGCTGGTGGCCCGCCCCGGGCAGTCGCTGGCGGTCTAGGCGAAGCGTCCACGAGGTGTCCGGCGGCCGGTCTGCCGGCCGGTCGTGCCGGGGCCACTTTCGGCCCGATAACCCTTTGCTGGGGTTGCGCCTGCAGTGCCGATGGCGGCAGGCGACGAACGTCACGACCGTCTCGTCGACGCTCACCCAATGCGCGTCATGCCCGATCGGCGCTCGTCGCGCCAAGCTGCGATCAGTGCCGTGCGGGCGCGCCGGTCGTCGCCCAACGATCCCCCTGCGCCGCCAGAGCAGGCGCGACGCGGCGGTTCGCCCGCTCCGCGGCGCGCGTCGGTTGTGTCTGCGTCGATATGGACTACATTGAGGTCTATGGGCGGAATGACGTCGCTCGACCTTCGCAGGGAGGCGCTACAGATGCTGACCCGGGCCGGAGTGACGGATCCGGTGCAGCGCGACGTCGTGATCCGCAGGCTCGGTTTGCGTGGCCGGCCGATGACGCTGAAAGCGATTGGCGCACGGCACGCTTACTCCAAGCAGCGCATCCAACAGATCGAAGCTGAAGCCGCGCGTGTGGCGCGTTCGGCGGAGCCGGCGAGCCCGCTGCTCGACAAAGCGCTCAAGCTGGTGCGCGAACGCGCACCCATGTCGGCGGTCGGCGTGCCACAGTTGCTTCAAGCGCACAACATTCACGCCATCGACTACGAGCGACTCACCCGCATCGCCGACTTCTTCGGGCGACCCGGCTTCGATGTGCAGGTGATTCTCGGCAACCGGATGGTCTGCGCGCGGGGCCACGGGGAAGCGCTGCGAGCCGTCACCGAGTGCGCGGAGAGACTCTGCTCGCGATTCGGGCTTTTCACGCTGAGCCAGCTGAAGGAGAAGCTCGACGAAGGCCTGTCCCTCGATCAGATCCGCGAACTGCTGGGATCGTTGGACAACTACCGCTTCGTCGACGGCGGCATGATATACAGCCGCCGTCTGCTCGCGCGCAGCTCACTCATGCTGAATCTCAGAAAAGTCTTCGCGGTGCGCTCCGCGCTGCCGCTCGAAGACGTGCTCGACGGCCTCAATCGCGCCCGCCGGCAGCGACACCGCAAGGCGCCGCTGCCGCTGTCGGCGCTGCGTTCGCTGTTCGAGCAGGAACCCGGCTTCCGCCTCCGCGAGAACATGGTGTCGTGTAACAGACGCCTGCGCGCCGAAGCCGTGCTGTGTTCCTCGGAGCTCGGGCTGCTGCGGGTGTTCGAGGATGCGCACGGCGAGACGCTGTCGTTCGAGGACGCCGTACACAAGGCGTCACGACGCAGGGGTCTGAGCCGAGAGGCCGCCGTCTATTATCTTCAGCACTCGCCGATCATCAAAAAACAGGGTCGCGGCCGCTACGCGTTGCGCGGCTAGCGCCCGGTTCTGGCATAGCCCGGTCGCGCTCACGGACGGCGGCGACACCTTCGTCACGGAAAGCGTCGCGAACGTGCGAGAACGCTGCCCTGCCGACGGTCGGGGTATACTCGGCGCATTCACGGCAGTCTTCCCCGGTTCAATGCAAGAACACGACGAAAGAGACGTAGACCTCACTTCGCGGGCAAGCTTCCGACACTGGACCTCGCTGACGATTCGTTTCTCCGACCAGGATCCGATGGGACACGTCAATAACAATGCCTATAGCGTGTACTTCGAGACGTCTCGCGTGCTGTTCCTCGGTCGGTTCCTCGAGGGTGGTGGCCCCATCGACACGGTGCTCGCTCGCATCACCATCGACTTCCTGCATGAGACGCACTTTCCCGGCACGCTGCAGGTCGGCGCGCGGCTGCTCGGCATCGGGAACAAGTCCGTGCGCAGCGGCTACGGGCTTTTTCGGGACGAACGCTGTATCGCGACTGCGCGCTGCGTGAACGTCTTCTTCGACACCCGGGGCCGTTGCTCGGCGCTGCCCCCGGCGAGCGTTCGCGAGGCGCTGGGCGTCGAGCTGGCAATGGCGTGAGCCTGCCTGCGATCGAGCGGCGGGCGCGAACCCCTCAGCGTACCGTGATGCGCTTCTTGATGACGTCGGCTTGGCCACGCCGCCGCCCCGAGCCGTCGCGTTCCCGTGCCTCGAGCCATTGCTTGATGTCCTGCACGCGGCGGGCGACCGCACGCGCCTCTTGCTCTCGGTCACGCTGACAGAGCTTCGTGTCGCATTCGCCGGCAACCACCTCCTGCCAATCCGCCGTCGGTGGCGGTACATCGCCGTAGTGGACCCGGCCCGTGACGTCGACCCACTTATAAGTCGGACCATCGAACGCCTGAGCAGCAGCGGTTCCTAGCAGAGCAGCTCCCATCAACAGCGGTACTAGACGCATGGCGGACCTCCTTGTCCCGTTCGTGGTGCGCTGCGCTCGCCGCGCCCGTCATCCTTGGCAAAGGCACGCCGGGCATCGCCTGCCTTCTCGCGCGGATCAAGGTAACAGCTGCGCGGGCGGCCATGCAGTGGTAATTCGCACCAATCGCGCTCGGCGACGACCCCGAGTGGTTATTGCCATCATCGACAGGGCCCGCGCATCGCTCTCCACGGGCCCGGCCGGGCGGTCGGCAGCGTTACGCTGCTCAGGCAGACGGCGTGTCCGGGTTCGCCAGAAAGACCTCGTCGACCTCCACCTGGTAGCCCTCCACCAGGCGATTGGTCTCGTTGGCCATGCCGACGACAGCGATCAGCTCACCGAGCATGCCATCCGTCATGCCCGCGCGACGTGCAGCAGCGGTGTGGCTGTGGATACAGTATCGGCAGTGGTTGGTGATGCTGACCGCGATGTAGAGCATCTCCTTCGTCAGCGGATCGATGTGCCCGGGCGCCATCACTTCTTTGATGCTCTCCCAGGTGCGTCGCAGCGTGGGAGGATGATTGGCGAGCGCTTTCCAGAAATTGTTGATCCAATCCACCTCGCGCGTCTGCATGATGTCATCGTAGACGGCGCGGACCTCGGGTGATGCGTCTTCGTACTCGATCAAGCTCGCAGTAGCCATGGTGCCTCCTCGTCAGTCGGCGAAAGCCGTGATGTTCGCTGGCCGCGCCGTATCGATGTCGGATCGCAGTCATGCGGAGCTCCCCCTCCGGCTCGGGCCGCCCGAGCGGGTTCAGCGCGAATGGTGCCACAGCCCCGGCAGCAGCCGTATGCGGGTGTCGCCGCATGGTAGCTCGCCGCATCACAGCTTCACCAGTTGCTTGCCGGTGTTCTCGCGGTTCAGCAGACGCAGCAACGCAGCAGGCGTGTTCTCGAGACCTTCGACGATACCGAACCGCTGTGCCAGCGCGCCGTCGCGCACCCACCCCGCCAGCCATTCATGCGCCGCGCCGTACCGGCTCTCGTAGTCGAGCACGAGAAAGCCCTGCAGCCTGGCGCGTGCAACGAGCACGTGACGCAAGAAGCGCGGACCGGATGTCAGGCTCTGCGAAACGAGCCGCCAGGCTCACTGTGACGGCGCAAGGGAGGCGCGTGCGCAATCAGCCGCGTCGCCGACCCGCCCGATCAATGCATCCCGAGAGCGATGCGCACGGGCGCGTTGCCGCCCTCGAAGAAGGACTCAGCAACGGCCCTGCGCACGACCTCCACCTCGATGCCAAGGAACACGCCTTGCTGCTCCTCGATCTTTTCCACGCCGGACGCCGCCAGGCGTCGGGATGCCTCCGCGAAGCCTTGATGTCGCTTCAGATGCGCCACCGCGACCTGGATGAGCCCCTGCAGAAAGCGACCGGTCGTCGTGCGCCTACCGGCTGCGACCCACACCGCCTCCCAGGCCTCGTGAGCTTCCCACCAGAAGTCGTGATTGAAAAGATCGACGCCGAACAGGTACGCCTCGCAGTGGCACCACCGCTCAGCCTGAAACCGGTCGAGCCGCTCCGGCGCGGCCCCGTAGGAATGACCCGCCGGATCGCGCAGCGGATGCGGAGTA